>ERZ1031954.136-NODE-136-length-30222-cov-12.593132_pt1 | contig 30222 bp, 21 predicted proteins | sample MGYA00516701_ERZ1031954 | MGnify/ENA primary metagenome ERZ1031954 (study PRJEB33719, sample SAMN04261284) | wastewater metagenome | biome: rural village; feature: human; material: feces | host: Homo sapiens | place: El Salvador | collected 2013-01-07 ...
CGTTAATTAACTCTCTCATTTTCAAACGATTACATTAGAATTAACAGAGTATTGAATAATAGAAGCACAATAAAATAATCCTTTATCCGCAATGCCTGCACAGCAGGTGTTGCGGATTTTTTTATTGCTGTCCGGTAAAAACTGATAATGTGGTCTAAGACGGGCTTTCTTGCTCGGTTGGTGCACTTGAGACAAGTGCACCCCCTAAGTGTGCCACCGATTCCGTTCGCCGTCCAATCAGATTCCGTCCGCCGTCCGATCGGATTCCGTACGCCGTCCAATCGGATTCCGTACGGGTGACGATGACTTTTCGTGAGGTTTTTACTGCAAATATCAGACGAGCTGAACGCCATATCGCCACCGCGCAATATTTTTTTACACGCAAACCCACCTATTTATAAAGAAAAAGACGTAACTTTGCATAAAAACAGTATAAAATCAATGGAATACAACTTCAGAGAAATAGAAAAGAGATGGCAGAGCCAGTGGGTGAAGGACAAGACTTACCACACCACTGAGGACTCTGCAAAGGAGAAGTTCTACGTACTCAACATGTTCCCCTACCCGTCGGGAGCCGGTCTGCACGTAGGCCATCCGCTTGGCTATATCGCATCGGACATCTACGCACGCTACAAGCGCTTGAAGGGCTTCAACGTGCTCAACCCTATGGGCTACGACGCATACGGACTGCCCGCTGAGCAGTATGCTATACAGACCGGTCAGCACCCTGAGGTGACTACCGTGGCTAACATCGCACGCTATCGTCAGCAGCTCGACAACATCGGCTTCTCGTTCGACTGGGACCGCGAGATTCGCACCTGCGACCCGAAGTACTACCACTGGACTCAGTGGGCGTTCGAGAAGATGTTCGGATCGTTCTTCTGCAACTCGTGCCAGAAGGCAGAGCCGATAGAGAAGCTCGTGGAGCACTTCAACGAGAAGGGCACCGAGGGTCTGGATGTCGCCGAGAGCGAGCATCTGGAGTTCACAGCAGAAGAGTGGCGCGCCATGAGCGACGTGGAGAAGCAGAAGACGCTCATGAACTACCGCATAGCTTACCTCGGCGAGACGATGGTGAACTGGTGCGCCGGTCTGGGCACGGTGCTTGCCAACGACGAGGTGGTGAACGGCGTGAGCGAGCGCGGCGGCTTCCCCGTCGTGCAGAAGAAGATGCAGCAGTGGTGTCTGCGCACATCGGCTTACTCGCAGCGCCTGCTCGACGGTCTGGAGTCTGTCGACTGGAGCGACTCTATCAAGGAGACACAGAAGAACTGGATAGGCAGAAGTGAGGGTACGGAGATGCAGTTCAAGGTGGCTGGTCAGGACTTCGACTTCACTATCTTCACCACTCGCGCCGACACTATCTTCGGCGTTACGTTCATGGTGCTGGCGCCGGAGAGCGAACTCGTGGCGCAGCTCACCACAGCAGAGCATAAGGCTGAGGTGGACGAGTACCTGGCTTACGTGAAGAAGCGCACAGAACTCGACCGTATGGCTAACCACAACGTGACGGGCGTGTTCAGCGGATCGTATGCCGTGAACCCGTTCACCGGCGAGAACATTCCTATCTGGATTTCAGAATACGTGCTTGCAGGCTACGGCACGGGAGCCATCATGGCTGTTCCGGCGCACGACTCGCGCGACTATGCCTTCGCCAAGCACTTCAAACTGCCTATCACGCCGCTCATCGAGGGCGCTGATGTGTCGGAGGAGAGCTTCGACGCCAAGGAGGGCATCGTCTGCAACTCGCCTGCCGCTGGCAAGGAGACGCTCGATGGTTTCTCTCTGAATGGTCTCAGCGTGAAGGAGGCTATCGCAAAGACAAAGCAGTTCGTGACGGAGAAGGGCATGGGCCGCGTGAAGGTCAACTATCGTCTGCGCGACGCTATCTTCTCGCGTCAGCGCTACTGGGGCGAGCCGTTCCCGGTTTACTACAAGGACGGTATGCCGCAGATGGTGCCCGAGGACTGCCTGCCGCTGCTGCTGCCCGAGATTGAGACATACAAGCCTACAGAGACCGGCGAGCCGCCGTTGGGACGCGCCAAGATGTGGGCGTGGGACGTGGAGAAGCGCCAGGTGGTAGACAAGGCGCTCGTGGACAACAAGACCGTCTTCCCACTCGAGCTGAACACCATGCCGGGCTTCGCCGGATCATCGGCTTACTACCTGCGCTACATGGATCCGCACAACGACACATACCTCGTGGGCAAGGACGCCGACAACTACTGGCAGAACGTAGACCTCTACGTAGGAGGCTGCGAGCACGCTACGGGCCACCTCATCTACTCGCGCTTCTGGAACAAGTTTCTCTTCGACCTCGGCGTGTCGTGCAAGGATGAGCCGTTCCAGAAACTCGTCAACCAGGGCATGATTCAGGGTCGCTCCAACTTCGTATACCGCGTAAACCGCACAGCCCCCTCTAACTCCCCCGTCTTCGTATCGTACAACCTGCGCAAAGACTACGACGTCACACCGATACACGTAGACGTGAACATCGTGAGCGCCGACGTGCTCGACATCGAGGCATTCAAGGCATGGCGACCGGAGTATGCCAACGCCGAGTTCGTGCTCGAGGACGGCAAGTACATCTGCGGCTGGGCTGTAGAGAAGATGTCGAAGTCGATGTTCAACGTCGTCAACCCCGACATGATCGTAGAGAAGTACGGCGCCGACACGCTGCGTCTGTACGAGATGTTCCTCGGTCCGGTGGAGGCAAGCAAGCCTTGGGACACCAACGGCATCGACGGCTGCTTCCGCTTCCTCAAGAAGTTCTGGGCGCTGTTCTACGAGAACCGCACCGACGAGTTCCTGCCCGCAGACGCTGAGCCTACAGCCGACAACCTCAAGAGCCTGCACAAGCTCATAAAGAAGGTGACTGAGGACATCGAGCACTTCTCTTACAACACCTCTATCTCGGCGTTCATGATTGCCGTGGGCGAACTGGCACAGCAGAAGTGCCGCTCAAAGCAGGTGCTCGAGCAGCTCGTGGTGCTCATCGCGCCGTTCGCTCCGCACATCGCAGAGGAGCTGTGGCACGCCTTAGGCAACACCACGACCGTATGCGACGCTCAGTGGCCCGTGTTCAACCCGCAGTATCTCGTAGAGAGCGAGGTGCAGCTCACCGTGTCGTTCAACGGCAAGGCACGCTTCCAGAAGAAGTTTGCTGCCGACGCTACCAACGACGAGATTCAGGCTGCAGTGCTCGCCGACGATCAGAGCAAGAAGTATCTCGACGGCAAACAAGTCGTTAAGGTGATTGTCGTACCTAAGAAGATCGTGAATGTCGTTATAAAATAACAAATATAAATCCTATGACCATCGACCGCAAAATTATCTGGCAAGAAGCAAAGGACTATTTCAACATCACCCTCGGTTTATTGCTTTACACCTTCGGTTTCACCGTGTTCCTATTGCCCTACGAAATTGTAACCGGAGGCATCGCCGGTATCGGAGCCATCGTGTTCTATGCCACTAAATTTCCAGTTCAATGGACATTTTTCATCATCAACGCCGTGCTCATCGTGGCGGCTCTGAAGGAGCTTGGAATAAAGTTCCTTGCCAAAACCATCTATGCCACGATAGCCATAACCGTGATGCTCGACCTGGCGCAGAAGATAGTGGAGATGCCCGACGGCACCTTCTACAAACTCATGGGCGAAGGCAACGACTTCATGTCGCTCATCATCGGATGTATGCTTACGGGCACGTCACTGGCGATAGTGTTCCTGAACAACGGCAGCACGGGTGGAACAGACATCATCGCTGCCGTAGTGAACAAACACTATAACGTGTCGCTCGGCAAGGGTCTCATCATGGTCGACCTCGTCATCATCGGCAGCTGTCTCGCCATCGACTCTTTCGGTCCGTTCCCGCAGCGCTGTCAGATGGTAGTGTTCGGCCTGTGTACGATGGTCATAGAATGCACCATGCTCGACTACGTGATGAGCGTGCAACGGCAATCGGTGCAGTTCATGATTTTCTCGCACAAGTATCAGGAGATAGCAAAAGCCATCACCGAGAAGACCGACCACACGCTCACTATCCTCGACGGTCACGGATGGTATACGGGTAAGGAGATGAAGGTGATATGTCTGCTCGCCAAGAAGAGCGAGTCGGTGCTCATCTTCCGCCTCATCAAGATGATAGACCCGCGCGCCTTCGTGTCGCAGAGCAGCGTCATCGGCGTCTACGGCGAGGGATTCGACCAGATAAAGGTTAAGGTAAAGAAAGAACAAGAAAAAGAAAAAGAAAAATGAACAATTCACAGCAATCATACGGCGAAGGCAAGGCACGTGCTATCGTCTTCGCCACCAACAACAAGCACAAGCTCTCGGAGATACGCGCCATACTCGGCGACCGCTTCGACGTGCTCTCGCTCGAAGACATCAACTGCCACGCAGACATACCCGAAACAGCCAACACGCTTGAGGGCAACGCCATTCAGAAGGCGCGCTACGTAGTAGACAACTACGGCTACGACTGCTTCGCCGACGACACGGGCCTCGAAGTGCCCGAGCTTGGAGGCGAACCGGGCGTCCACTCGGCACGCTACGCCGAAGGCACCGACCACAACTCTGAAGCCAACATGCAGAAGCTGCTCGCACGCTTGGGCGACAGCAACGACCGCCGTGCGCAGTTCCGCACCGTGATAGCTCTCGCACGCCGCAGCGACGTTGCCGACTACACGCTCTTCGAGGGCATCGTGCGCGGCACCATATCGCGCGAGAAGCAGGGCACAGAGGGCTTCGGCTACGACCCTATCTTCGTGCCCGAAGGCTACGAGGAGTCGTTCGCACAGCTCGGCATGGATATCAAGAACGGCATCTCGCACCGAGCACGCGCCGTTGCGAAGCTCGCCGAATACCTCAAGTAGCCCCGTAGCGCCTCCGTAGCGGAGGTCGCCGGCCTCCGCCGCTGGTTACAAAATATTGCTGTCCGGTAAAACTAAAAATGTGATTATTGGGCTTTCAGCCCGCATTGATTGAGTTTTGACACATCCCCCACGCACCTCAACATAACCTCTTATGGTTAGCTCGGTTGGTGCAGTGCTTGCGCGGTTGGTGCCTTCCAGGGGGTGCAGCAGTCTCTGCTGCACCAACCAAGTAAATGGTGCATTTCTGCGCGGTTGGTGCACTTCCAGGGGGTGCAGCAGTCTCTGCTGCACCAACAAAGTAAATGGTGCATTTCTGCGCGGTTGGTGCACTTGAGACAAGTGCACCCCTTAAAAAAAATCCCAACAGAGGCAGCCCTCTGTTGGGATTTCCATTTTATATATGTTTTTCCGATATTTACTTAACAAGCACCTTCTTAGATGTGCCGTCGCTCATCTTAACAACGTTGATGCCCTTCTGAGGAGCAGAGAGCTGCTTGCCGTCGAGAGAGAAGTACTGCATAGCAACCGGCTTGTCAGAACCATTCAGACCGAGGATAACTGTTGCGCCGTCCGGCTTCTCGAGAATGAGCTGCATGCAAGGACACATACCTTCTGTAGCCGTCTTTTTGTTCAGAGTCCACATACCCTCTTTGTCGCTTGCAGACGGCTTACCGTAAACCAAGCACATACCATCTACGCCCTTATCTGAGCTCTTACCCAAGAGGAAAGGAGTGTCGTCCAACGACTTGCCGTTGCCACCAGTCGGTGTGTATCCGAAACCATAGTAGAAAGCTGCCTCTTTACCAGTGATTTCATACTGATTTGCAAAAAGAAGTGAATTCCATACCAAGCCCAATTCACCGGTTTGCTGATTAAAATCACAAATATCATAAGAACCCTCTTCAACCATTGCGCCCAACTGCACAGGCTCGCTTTTTTCATCTGGGAATATAAGACCTAAAATACCAGCTTCTTCACCCAGAGAACCTACAACAGCGAAGTTAAGACCTACGATCTTGTAACCTGCCAATTCAGAGAAATCAAAGTTATCACCATTGTTCTGTGCAGAAAGAATCATACTTGCTGAAGTCCAATTGTACGGACCCCAAACTGTAGCAGGATTTGCTGAACCTTCGAAGCCAATAGTCACATACTTAGATTCTCCCTCCTTCATCATAGGAGCCTTTGCCTTCTTTACAACGCTAACCGGAGTTGCGTCTACCTTGTCAGTATAAACTGCAGCCGACTTTGCTGTCTGTGCCGAAGCACCACCTGCGAGCAGCAACATTGCTGCCAATGAGAGTAAAGTTTTCTTCATAGTCTATAAGTTTTAAAATTACTAACCGCAAAAGTACAAAATAAATTGCAATTCGATAATGTTTTGCAATAAATTTTTAAAAAATTCAACCAAACTGACTTTTTATACTGTAAAATTGCAAGAAAAACTGCGATTTTACTGGAAACAGTCCCCCAAAAGTGCTCAGAGCACCATAAAACACCTTAACAACTCTTTACTCCTACACAAAAAAAGTATGGCGGGCGTGCCCTTATGTGCAAGACTTTCTGTAACTTTGCAAACATTAAACAATACATTATTAATATAATATATGGCAATTCATCCTCTTTGGACAGACGACTACTGGCTGCTTATCGTGCAGCTCTACCAGAAGAGTCCGGCAGGCGTTAAGTCGGAATACTCGCGCCCCGTGGTCGATCTGGCGCTCGAGCTGCATATTCCGCCGAAGACGCTGCAGGAGCAGATGGTGGCGCTCGAAGAGCACGCCACGCCTTCGCTGCAACGTCTATGGGACACGTACGCCGAAAACCCACGCCGACTGGCACGCGACGTGAAGCGGCTCAGGCAGATGGCGGGGTTCGGCTTCGGCAACGCCTTCTACAGCGGCATGGATATGACGCTGCCCTTCGAGCACGACTATCTGCCTATCTACACCGAACGGAAGCTGACGCCGGTGATGCTCACCATCATCCTCAGCCTCTACTTCCAGCTGATGACGAACACTATGGTGAGCGAGACGCCGGAGGTGCAGGATATGGCGCGTCTGTTGGGCTTGAAGCCCGAAGAGGTGGTAGATGTGCTGAAGATATACCAGACATTCGACCCCATTCTGAAGCGCGAACCGCTGCCCCACTCGCCCCTCAACGACGAGGCGAAGCTGGTTTGGCAGAGATACAGCAACGAAGCGCCCGAGGTGCTGACCACTACTGTGGAGAGGCTAAAGGAATACTTCAAAGGCTGCGCCTAAGCCGAACGGCTCGGAAGAGTTTTGAATTTTGAATTTTGAATTTTGAATTGTTGCGGCTGCGCCGCAATTAGGAATTATTCAGTTTTGAATTTTCAAAGGCTTAGAAAGGCTTAAAGAGGCTTAGGAAGGCTTAAACGCCGCCTAAAAAGGCTTAGTCAACAATGGCTTAGAAAGGCTTAAAGAGGCTTAGGAAGACTTAAACGCCGCCTAAAGAGGCTTAGTCAACAATGGCTTAAGAAGGCTTAAAGAGGCTTAGAAAGGCCTAAACGCCACCAGAAATATTATGAAACTAATACAAACCCAGGAACAGAAGCAGCAGCAGTTGCAGCGCCTGACGCAGCAGCAGATGCTGCAGGTGCACATGCTCGAGATGCCCGTCACGGAGCTTGAAGAGAACGTGAACGCGGAGCTCGACGACAACCCTGCGCTCGTGAAGGCAGACGACGACATCTACGACTCGAACACCTCATACGACAGCAACGACAGCCCCGCATACGCTTCCTCTTCAGACAACGACGGCGGCAACGGCGAAAGCAACGGCGGCGACATGGACGAGGTGGACACCGAGGCGGACGCCTTCGCCGCTCACACAGAGCGGGAGGAACGCGAGTCGGCGCTGAACAATGCGCTCGACCGTATGACCGGTTCCGACGAAGACATGCCTACGGCGGCTTACACCGGAGCCTACGGAGCCGATTCTGCCGACTACGAGGAGATGGTATACGGCGACACGCGCTCGTTCTACGACAAACTGAAGGAGCAGATGGGCGAGATAGACCTCTCGGAGAACGACCAGAAGATAATGGAATACATCATCGGGTCGCTCGACAGCGACGGATTGCTGCGCAAGGACAGCCAGTCGATATGCGACGAGCTGGCTATCTATCAGGGCGTCTACTGCGACGTGGAGGACATCGACCGCATAATAGGCATACTGCAGACCTTCGATCCGGCAGGCATCGGCGCACACTCGCTGCAGGAGTGTCTGCTGCTGCAGATAGAACGCCGACCCGACGACAGAATGAAGCAGCTGATGACGACAGTCGTAAAGAAGCACTTCAACGACTTCGCGAAGAAGCACTTCGAGAAACTTCCGCAGCTGCTGGGCGTGGACGAGCATACCGGACAGCGCGTGCTGGAGGAGCTGCGCCGACTCAACCCCAAACCGGGCGCTTCGCTCGGCGAGACCGAGGGCAGAAACGTGCAGCAGATTACGCCCGACTTCATCATCGACACCGACGACAACGGCAACGTGTCGTTCTACATAAACAACGGAAACATACCGGAGCTGCGCGTCTCTTCCTCGTTCAGCGAACTCATGGAGACCTACCGCAACAACAAGGAGAAGATGTCGCGCCGCGAAAAGGAAGCGCTGCTCTACGTAAAGCAGAAGGTGGAGCGCGCAATGGGATACATCGAAGCGATAAAGCAGCGCTACCGCACGCTCACGCTCACCATGCAGGCTATCATCGACTGGCAACGCAAGTTCTTCCAGGACGGCGACGAGGCTGACCTCAAGCCGATGATTCTGAAGAACATCGCCGACCGCACGGGGCTCGACATAAGCACAATATCGCGCGTCAGCAACGTGAAGTACGCGCAGACCAACTGGGGAACTTACCCGCTGCGCTTCTTCTTCAGCGACGGCTACACCAACGAAGACGGTGAGGAGATGTCTACACGCAAGATAAAGATTGCGCTGAAAGACCTCGTCGGCAAGGAAGACAAGACGAAACCGCTCAGCGACGACGCTCTCAGAGAGGCGCTCGTGAAGCTCGGCTACCCCATCGCACGACGCACCGTGGCGAAGTATCGCGAGCAACTGGGCATACCGGTGGCAAGAATGAGAAAGAACTAATTATGAAAGAAAAGAACATAATCCTCGCAGCCCGCGCCCTGAGCGCGGTGTTCACCCCGTTCTATCTGTCTTTGGTAGGGATGACCGTACTCTTCACGTTCAGTTATCTCAGTCAGATGCCGTGGGGGTACAAGCTGAGCGTGCTCGCTATGGTCTACTTCTTCACCATTCTCATGCCCACAATGCTCATCAAGCTCTACCGCAACTATCACGGCTGGACTCTCATACAGCTCAGCCGCAAGGAGCGCCGCGTGGTGCCCTATCTGCTCTCGATAGTGAGCTACTACGCCTGCTTCTACGTCATGCGACTGTATAACATTCCGCACTTCATGGGCAACATACTCATGGCGGCTCTCGTGATACAGATAGTGTGCGCACTGATAAACGTGTGGTGGAAGATATCGACGCACACCGCAGCCATCGGTGGCGTGGTGGGCGCTCTGCTCGCCTTCTCGTTCATCTTCATGTTCAACCCCATCACGTGGCTCTGCTTCTCGCTCGTGCTCTCAGGGCTCGTCGGCACCAGCCGCATAATACTCCGACAGCACACGCTTTCGCAAGTGACGGCGGGCTTCGGCGTAGGCGTGCTCATCGCCTTCGTGATAATACTGGGGCTGTAGCCCCTCCCAACCCTCCCCGTCGGGGAGGGCTTAGTTAGCAAAGGCTCAAGAATTTTGAGTTTTGAGTTTTGAATTTTGAGTTGTCGGCTTCGCCGATTGTGAATTATTCAGTTTTGAGTTAGCAAAGGCTTAGAAAGGCTTAAAGAGGCTTAGAAAGGCTTAAAGAGGCTTAGAAAGGCTTAGAAAGGCTTAGATATTAAACAATAAAATAAAATATTATGACTCCATTAGTTAGCATCATCATGGGCAGCACATCAGACCTGCCCGTTATGGAAAAGGCATGCAAGTTCTTGAACGACATGCAGGTGCCGTTTGAAGTGAACGCCCTCTCTGCTCATCGCACACCGGACGCAGTAGAAAGTTTCGCTAAGGGCGCAAAGGCGCGTGGCGTTAAGGTAATCATTGCCGCAGCAGGCATGGCAGCAGCTCTGCCCGGCGTCATCGCAGCAAGCACCACTCTGCCCGTCATCGGCGTGCCTATCAAGGGTATGCTCGACGGTCTCGACGCCATGCTCTCTATCATACAGATGCCCCCGGGAATACCCGTTGCAACAGTTGGCGTGAACGGAGCCATGAACGCAGCCATCCTCGCTTGCGAGATGATTGCGCTCTGCGACGAAGGCATCGCAGAAAAGATGGCTCAGTACAAAGCTGGCTTGGGAGAGAAGATAGAAAAGGCGAACAAGGAGCTCGCTGAGGTGAAGTACGAATACAAGTGTTGAGATGGTGAGGTGGTGAGATGGTGATATGTTGTTGTGGTGATGTGGTGATGTGGTGACAATAGTACATCTCTCAACAACTCACCACATCAACACCACAACATCTCACAACATCTCTCAACACCTCACCACCTCACCACCTCAACATCTCTCACCACCTCAACATCTCAACACAACAACATCAAAAAAACATGATTGATCTCTTCAACTACCGCCGCCGCGAAGCCTCACCCGTTCAGGTAGGCGACATACAGCTTGGCGGCGACGCCCCGATACGCGTGCAGTCGATGACCACAACCAACACCAACGACACGGAGGCGTGCGTGGCTCAGGCTGAGCGCATCATAAAGGCAGGCGGCGAACTCGTGCGACTCACTACGCAGGGTCGCAGAGAGGCTGAGAACCTACAGAACATAAACGCACAACTGCGTGCCGACGGCTACACAACACCGCTCGTTGCCGACGTTCACTTCAACGCCAATGTGGCTGACGTGGCTGCGCTGTACGCAGAGAAGGTGCGCGTCAACCCGGGCAACTACGTAGACCCGGCGCGCGTGTTCAAGAAGATTGAGTACACCGACGCAGAGTATGCCGACGAACTCAAGAAGCTGGAAGACCGCTTCGTGCCCTTCCTCAACATCTGCCGCGAGCACCACACCGCGGTGCGCATCGGCGTGAACCACGGTTCGCTCTCCGACCGCATCATGTCGCGCTACGGCGACACGCCGGAAGGCATCGTCGAGAGTTGCATGGAGTTTCTGCGCATCTGCAAGAAGGAGCAGTTCGACAACGTAGTGATAAGCATCAAGGCGTCGAACACCGTCATCATGGTGCGCACGGTGCGTCTGCTCATCACCGAGATGGACAACGCCGACATGCACTACCCGCTCCACCTCGGCGTCACCGAGGCTGGCGAAGGCGAGGACGGACGCATCAAGAGTGCGGTGGGCATCGGCGCACTGCTTGCCGACGGCATCGGCGACACTATCCGCGTAAGTCTGAGCGAGGAGCCGGAAGCGGAGATACCCGTCGCACGCCACCTCGTCGACTATATCACGAAGCGTGCCGGACACACTCTCGTGCCAGGCACCGAGGCGAAGGACTTCTCTTGGGTGCGCCCTGAGCGCCGCCCCACTCGCGCTATGGGACACATCGGCGGCTCGAATGTGCCGGTGGTGATAGCTTCGCTCGGACAGAACGACGACGCAGAGAGCGTTGAGTTCAACCCCGACATGACACCCGACTATATCTACTGCGGTGCCAAGCTGCCCAAGAACCGCTGCGACGGACAGAAATACATCGTCGACTTCAACGCATACACCGGCGAGCCGAACACCTACCCTATCTTCCCGTACAACGCTACGCCGTTCGTGGGCGGAGTGAAGGCAGATGTTAAGTTCCTCGTGCTGCAGATCGGCGCTCCGTCGGAGGAGTACATGGCTTGTCTGAAGGCCCATCCGGAGGTAGTGGTCGTTGCTGTGTCAAACCAGCAGAACCGCCTCGGCGAGCAGCGTGCGCTTACTCACGAACTGTGGTCGAACGGCTTGTTCAACCCCGTTGTGTTCGCTCAGATGTACAGTCACACCAGCGCCGAGAAGGCAGACCTGCAGCTTGAGGCGGCAGCCGATATGGGCGCGCTGATGATTGACGGCCTCTGCGACGGCGTATGGCTGATGAACAACGGCGACATCGCGGTGCGCGACCTTACCGACACAGCGTTCGCAATATTGCAGGCGGCTCGTCTGCGCACATCGAAGACCGAATACATCTCATGCCCTGGCTGCGGCAGAACGCTCTACGATCTGCGCTCTACCATCGCAAAGATAAAGGCGGCTACGGCGCACATGAAGGGTCTGAAGATAGGCATCATGGGCTGCATCGTGAACGGACCGGGCGAGATGGCTGACGCCGACTACGGTTATGTGGGCGCCGGACCGGGCAAGATTTCGCTCTACAAGCAGAAGATGTGCGTAGAGAAGGCGATACCGGAGAGTGAGGCAGTGGAACATCTGCTCAGATTTATAGAAGAAGACAGAAAGGAAAAATAATGAGTTTAACTGGCATTGCACGATACGCATTCGCACCCCGACAGCATAAGCTGGAACAACACTTCAACGAGCCGGAGGCTCTGCAGCATAATGTGTTGCAGCACCTCCTGCACGCTGCCGCCAACACCGAGTACGGCAGAAACCATCTTTTCGCTACGACAAAGGGCTATGACGACTTCGTGCGCAACGTGCCCGTGAATACCTACGAGGAGCTGAAGGCCGACATCGACCGTATGCGACACGGCGAGGCTGACGTGCTGTGGCCGGGAAAGGTGAAGTGGTACGCCAAGTCGTCGGGCACTACGAACGACAAGAGCAAGTTCATACCCGTGTCGGCTGAAGGACTGAAGAACATACACTATAAGGGCGGCACCGACGTGGTGGCGCTCTACCTGCAGAACAACCCGAAGAGCCGCATGTTCGACGGCAAGGGATTGATTCTTGGCGGTTCGCACTCGCCCAACTACAACGTGGCTGGCTCGCTCGTGGGCGACCTTAGCGCCATTCTCATAGAGAACATCAATCCGCTCGTGAACCTCGTGCGTGTGCCGAAGAAGCAGACGGCGCTGCTGAGCGACTTCGAGGTGAAGCGCGACCGCATAGCTCGCGAATGTCTCAACAAGAACGTGACTAACATCTCGGGTGTGCCCTCATGGATGCTCAGCGTGCTGGTGCGCGTGCTCGAACTGTCGGGCAAGGAGCGCCTCGACGAGGTGTGGCCCAACCTGGAGGTGTTCTTCCACGGCGGCATCGCGTTCACGCCCTACCGCTCGCAGTACGAGCACATCATAAAGAGCGACCGCATGCACTACATGGAGACGTACAACGCCTCGGAGGGCTTCTTCGGCATACAGAACGACCCAGAGGATAAGTCGATGCTGCTGATGCTCGACTACGACGTGTTCTACGAGTTCCTGCCTATGGACGAGTTCGACTCTGAGAACCCGAACATCGTGCCGCTCGAAGGCGTGGAGACGGGCAAGAACTACGCCATGCTTATCAGCACGTCGTGCGGTCTGTGGCGCTACATGATTGGCGACACGGTGAAGTTCACGTCGGTGCACCCGTACAAGTTCGTCATAACGGGCAGAACGAAGTATTTCATCAACGCTTTCGGCGAGGAGCTTATCCAGGACAACGCCGAGAAGGGCCTCGCCTATGCCTGCCAGCAGACCGGCGCAGAGGTGAAGGAGTACACGGCGGCGCCGGTGTTCATGGACGCCAACGCGAAGTGCCGCCACCAGTGGCTCATCGAGTTCGCGAAGAAGCCTGAGAACATCAGCGAGTTTGCCGACATCCTCGACCGACAGCTGCAGGCTATCAACTCCGACTACGAGGCGAAGCGCTTCCACGACATCACGCTGCAGCCGCTTGAGGTTGTCGTGGCACGCGAGGGGCAGTTCGACGACTGGCTGCGCTCTAAGGGCAAGCTGGGCGGACAGCACAAGATACCGCGCCTCTCTAACAACCGCAAGACCATTGAGGAAATAATGGGGATGAAATGATGTTGTTGTGGTGTGATGTTGAGGTGGTGAGATTTGTTTTGCCGTTCTCAGGGGGTGCACTTGTCTCAAGTGCACCAACGTATTGTATAATCGTGAAATGGTGACATTTGTAGGGGGTGCAGTTGTCTCAACTGCACCAACCGATCTAAAAGAGTTTAGCTATAAAACAAATAAAAGCCAAATGCTGAAACTAAGAAACATACTATATATAATAGGTGTAATCGCGCTGCTCTCGTCGTGCGCCCGCATGGGACGCCCCGACGGAGGATGGTACGACGAGACGCCGCCGCATGTGATAGGCTCGACGCCTGCCGACCGCAGCACTAACGTGCAGGCGAAGAAGGTGAACATCTACTTCGACGAGTTCATAAAGCTCGACAACGCGTCGGAGAAGGTGGTGGTGTCGCCGCCGCAGCTCGAACAGGCGGAGATAAAGGCTTCGGGCAAGAAGATCAGCGTGGAGCTGAAAGACTCGCTGAAGCCCAACACCACGTACACCGTCGACTTCTCTGACGCCATCTCCGACAACAACGAGGGCAACCCGATGGGCAACTACACCTACAGTTTCTCTACGGGCGACCATATCGACACGCTCGAAGTGGCTGGCACCGTGGTGGCGGCTGAGAACCTCGAACCCGTGAAGGGCATACTCGTGGGTCTGTACGCCGAGTTTGAGGACTCGTGCTTCATGAAGCAGCCCATGCTGCGCGTGGCGCGTGCCGACTCGCGCGGACACTTCGTCATAAAGGGTGTGGCGCCCGGCTCCTACCGCATCTACGCGCTCAACGACCAGGACGGCAACTATATGTTCTCGCAGAAGAGCGAGCAGATAGCCTTCTCGCACGACACCATACGCCCCGCGTTCTGCGACGCCCTGCGACAGGACACGCTTTGGCTCGACTCGCTGCATATCAAGGACATAAAGCAGACGGGATACATACGCTTCACGCCCGACGACCTCGTGCTCAGAGCGTTCGAACACGTGCAGACCGACCGCTTCTTTCTGAAGGCGGAACGCCTGCAGCCCGATCGCTTCACGCTGTTCTTCAGCTACGGCTCGAAGACACTGCCCGAGATAAAGCCGCTCAACTTCGACGCTACCGACCGACTCCTTATAGAGCCGTCTGTGCGCCGCGACACCATAACCTACTGGCTGCGCGACACGGCGCTCGTCAATCAGGACACGCTCAGCCTCGCCCTCACCTACGAGATGACCGACACGCTGGGCAACCTCGTGCCGCAGACCGACACGCTGCAGATTCTCTCTAAGCAGCCCTACGAACGCCGCCTGAAGGAGGCGCAGAAGGAGCTGGAGAGCTGGAAGAAACAGCAGGAGAAGAAGCGCAAGCGCGGCGAGGAGTACGACTCAGTGATGCCGCCGAAGGAACTGGAATTCAAGCTGGCTGTCGACTCAAAACTCGACCCCGACCGCAACATACGCTTCGAGTTCGACACGCCGCTCGCCTCAGCAGACACGTCTAAGATTCACCTCTACGCCAAGCACGACACGCTATGGTACGTAGCGCCGCTGCGCTTCGAGCCGGTGAAGCAGAAGATGTGGGGCGACAGCATAGCCACCGCAGAGTCGAAGCGCCAGTACATACTGCGCGCCGAGTGGCGTCCGGGCATAGAATACAGCCTCGAAATCGACTCGCTCGCCTTCACCGACATCTACGGCAACGCGTCGAAGAAGCTGAAGAAGGGCTTCAAGGTGGGCGCCATGGACGACTACAGCAGTCTGGTGCTCAATATAGCGCAGCTAAAGGGCGAGAACCTCGTCGTCGAACTGCTCACGAGCGAAGACAAGGCAGTGAAGAGCGTGCGCACAACCAACTCAACGGCAGCGTTCTACTACGTGCGACCGGGCAAATACTACGCCCGCCTGTTCGTCGACCGCAACAACAACGGCGTGTGGGACACGGGCGACTACAGCGCCAACCTGCAACCCGAAGAGGTGTTCTACTATCCGTACGAGATAGAGTGCAAGGCGAAGTGGGACGTAACGCTCAACTGGAACATCAACGAGAAACCGCTCGACCAGCAGAAACCCGAGAAGATAACGAAACAGAAGGGCGAACGCCAACGCAAGATACAACAGCGCAACATGGAAAGAGCGCGGAAAATGGGCATTGAGTATCCGTTCTAACGAGTTTATCCAATTGAGAGTTGAGAGTTGAGAATTGAGAGTTATGATTACCATATAAATCATAAAAATAAAAATAATATGAAGACCAGACACTTCCTCCTCGTCGTAGCCCTGCTATTGGCAGGTCTGCAGACCACAACGGCACAATGCAAGTACCGCAACACGGCAGTAAAGCCGGGCGAGTTCCTGTCGTATAACCTCTACTACAACTGGCAGTTCGTATGGGTGAAGGCAGGCACGGCGTCGATGTCGGTAGTGAAGAGCAACTATCACGGCAAGCCGGCGCTGCGCATGGCGCTCATCACACGCACATCGAAGACACTCGACAAGATGTTCGTGATGCGCGACACGCTGCTCTGCTACAACACGCTCGACCTCGAACCACTCTACTATCGCAAGGGAGCGCGCGAGGGCAAGCGCTACACCGTAGACGAGGCGTTCTACTCGTACAGCAACAACCATCAGCACGTGAAGCTGCACCGACAGAAGAACAACGGCGACCACGTATGGAACGAGTTCAACCGCACGGCGTGCGCCTACGACATGATGAGCATCTTCCTGCGCGCACGCTCGTTCAACCCCGAGAGTTGGAAGAAGGGCAAGCGCATACACATACCCATCACCGACGGACCGAAGATCATCAACGCCATACTCGAATACAAGGGCAAGACCACCGTCAAGGCCGATAACGGCGTGAAGTACCGCTGCCTGCAACTCTCGTATATCGAGAACGAAGGCAATAAGGAGAAGGAGATCACGCGCTTCTACGTTACGGACGACGTGCATCATGTGCCGGTAAGACTGGATATGTTCCTGAAGTTCGGCGTCGCAAAAGCGTTCCTCTCAGGCATGAAGGGCGTGAAGTAACCACCGATCGCGTCCGCCGTCCGATCGGACGGCGAACGGAATCTGATCGGACGGCGGACGCAATCCAATCGGACGGCGTTCGGGCAACGATGACATATCGTAGGAGGCTACGGCATTCCTGCCGTAGCCAATACCAACTGAACCATATTTCAACTATAACTATTTCCAATGGCTACGGCAGGAATGCCGTAGCCTCCTACATTTGCACAGCATATCATAACTCTCAACTTTCAACTCTCAATTCTCAACTCGAAACAATGCGCAAACTCATTATACTATTCGTCACACTCGCAACCATCACCTCTTGCGACCTGAAACGCGAGAACTTCAACACCTCGAAGGCGAAGCGCTTCACCAACGAAGTGCTGCTCGGCTACACGCCCGTCAAGGACCAGGGCCACAGCTCGCTCTGCTGGGCGTACGCCATGCTCGCCACCATCGAGAGCGAACACATACAGATGGGCGACTCGGTGAACCTCTCCGTCGACTACATAGCGCGCTACCAGCTCGACGAGCAGGCACGCTTCCACTTCCTCTCGAAAGGCTTCAACCGCATGACGCTGCGCGGAACGGCGCCGCTGCTGCTGCGCCTGCTCGACGAATACGGCATCATGCCCTACGACTCCTACCATGCGCGCGACATCAACTACAACGCCCTCACGAAACGTCTGGAGATGCTCTCCAACTCGTCGCGCAACCTGAGCCAGATGAAGCAACGCACAGAACGACTCTTCGACGAGCGCATAGGAGCGCTGCCCAAGAAGGTGTACATGCTCGGAGCCGAATACACACCGCTCGAGTTCGCCCACAGCGTCTGCATGCGCGGCGAATATCTCGCCATGACGAGCTTCACCCACCACCGCTTCGGCGAAGCGTTCGTGCTCGAAGTGCCCGACAACTACAGCAACGAGCTATACTACAACGTGCCCATCGACGTGATGATGAAGCGCATAGAACGCTCGCTGCGCACCGGACACCCCGTATGCTGGGAAGGCGACACAAGCGAAGTGGGCTTCGACTTCAAGCGCGGCGTGGCGGAACTCACCAAGCAGCGACCCTACACGCAGAAGGAGCGACAGATAGAGTTTGAGAACCACCACACCACCGACGACCACTGCATGGTGCTCATAGGCATAGCCCACGACGAGAACGGCAAACGCTACTACATAGCCAAGAACTCGTGGGGAACAGGCAACCAGTACGGCGGACTCATGTACCTCTCGGAGCAGTACGTGATGATGAAGACCGTAGCCATCGTCGTGAAGAACATCAATATGTAAGCCACAGGTGCTGCATACAAAAAGACATGTATAGGACTATAACACATAATGTTTGCGCAAATGTTTGCGCAAACATTTTTTTTGATTCGTAAATGCTACAGATTTTAACGTTTATTACACGTTCAAAATATCACTCAAACAGACATTTAGCTATATTTGCAAAATCTAAAGACGCTTATAAATTTTTTACAACTACTATAATAATTAACCTAACCCTTAAAGACTATGCAGAAAAGATCGTTTCTTACAGTCGTAATGTTCCTGATAGGAATGTTTATGACGGGGGCGTACGCACAAGTACACACAGTTTCTGGTCTGGTGAAAGACAAAGAAATGGGTGAACCCCTTGTTGGAGTAAGCGTGTCTGTAAAAGGCACGAAGAATGCAACCATGACTGACCTGAACGGCAACTACACCATTCAAACCAGCCCGAAAGACGTACTCGAGTTCAAGTATGTCGGCATGAAAAATGCAGAGGAGACAGTAGGCAACCGCAAGGTTATCAACATCACTCTCGTAGCTAACGCAGAAAGCCTCGGCGAAGTCGTAGTGACAGCCATGGGTATCAAGCGTCAGTCGGAGACCCTTACCTACTCGGCTCAGACCGTAGGCGGAAAGGACGTCAACGACATCAAGTCAATCAACATGATCAACTCGCTGCAGGGCAAGAGCGCAGGTCTTCAGATTACGCCTAACTCTACCGGTGCGGGCGGTTCTTCAAAGATTCTGTTCCGCGGCAACAAGTCAATCTCTGGTAGCAACCAGCCGCTCATCGTCATCGACGGTGTGCCGACAATGACCAATACCGCAACCTCTCAGGTATCAAGCGACTACGGTGGCGAGCGCGACGCAGGTGACGTTATGTCTACCATCAACCCCGACGATATCGCTTCTATCACACTTCTGAAGGGCGCTGCCGCTTCAGCTCTCTATGGTGCTGTGGCTGCCAACGGCGCCATCATGATCACCACAAAGCAGGGCATGGCAGGCAAGGTGAACGTGAACGTATCGAGCAACACCACAATGGAGGTTCCGATGATTTTGCCTGAGTTCCAGAACACATACGGCGCAGGCGCTGACGGCACATTCTCTTGGGGCGACAAGCTCAGCAAGGCTTGCAAGAACTACGCAGAGTCGTTCTTCCGCACAGGCTTCACAACCAACAACACCGTATCGCTCTCGGGCGGTAGCGAGAACTTCAAGGGCTACTTCTCTTACGGCAACGTGTTCTCTCACGGCATGACTCCTGAGAACACATTCCGCAGCCACAACCTCAACACTAAGGTAGACTTCAAGGTGCTCAACAACGTATACGTCGACTTCTCGGCTAAGTACAGCAACCAGTACTCTAAGAACCAGGCTGCTGCCGGCTACCTCTGGAACCCGCTCACAGGCGTATACCTCGCTCCGCGCGGCATCGACTGGGATCACTACAAGGACAACTACGAGGTTTACGACCCCACACGCGGCTGCAACGTACAGAACTGGAGCAACACCGAGCTGCAGCAGTTCGGCAACCCGTACTGGATGCTCAACCGTCAGACTCCTATCTCTAAGCGCAACCGCTATGAGTTCGGCGGCTCTATCAAGTGGGACATCACTCCCGACCTCAACATTCAGGGACGTATGCGCTACGAGCGCGGCGAAGAGCAGTTCATCCACAACGCTTACGCTTCGTCTGTAGGCAACCTCTACAAGATGGGACGCATGAAGAACAACCGCTACTTCAGCGACCAGCTCTACGGCGACGTGCTCATCAACTACAACCACACTTGGAACGACTGGGGCCTCACAGCTACAGCAGGCTCAAGCTTCACCAAGACCAAGACCGCACACGTAGACCTCTGGGGCGAGGGCGAACAGTACAAGTCGCCGGGCGACGGCAACATCTACTATCCGAACATCTTCACTCCGAACAACTTCTACGGCAACATGTCTAAGCTGGGCAGCGGCGACGCTATGGAGACAGAAAAGCGCCTCAACGCCGTGTTCGCAACAGCTCAGGTAGCCTTCAAGGAGGCTGTGTTCCTCGACCTCTCTGCACGTAACGACTGGTCGTCAGCTCTCGCATTCACCGACGGCTGCTCGTTCTTCTACCCGTCAGTAGGCGCCAGCGTACTGCTCAACAAGCTCGTGCCTATGGGCGAGCAGGTGAACCTCTTCAAGTTCCGCGGCAGCTACTCTATCGTAGGTAACGACGTGCCTATCTACATGTCTAACCCACGCTACACTCTCGGCGAGTCGGGCGCTATCTCTGCACCTGACAAGGCTGCGTTCCGCACATTGAAGCCAGAGAAGACCCACTCTATCGAGGTAGGTTTCGACGGTACATTCTTCAACAACCGTCTCGACTTCTCTCTTACATACTATAAGACAAACACCAAGAACCAGTTCTTCTCTGTTTCGGCTCCTTATGAGAGCGGTCTGCGCAACCGTTACGTCAACGCCGGCAACGTACAGAACCAGGGTATCGAGGCATCTATCGGCTGGCACCAGCAGTTCAACCCCGACTTCTCTTGGTCTACCAACTTCAACATCTCTTACAACGAGAACAAGATCAAGGAGCTCGTAGAGGGCTTGGAGAACGGTCTTACCATCGCTTCTTGGCAGGGCGCTAAGGTAGTGCTCAACGAGGGCGGCTCTTACGGCGACCTCTACGTACGCCAGATCAAGCGCGACGAGGCAGGCAAGCCGGTCAAGAACGACAAGGGCGAACCTATCCTCATGGGCGACAACGTTGACGAGATGAAGTATGCAGGCAACATGAACGCAAAGGTGAACTTCGGTTGGACAAACACATTCCACTACAAGGACTTCACATTCTCGTTCCTCATCGACGGTAAGTTCGGCGGCAGAGTGCTCTCTGCAACTGAGGCTACTCTCGACGGTTGGGGCGTTTCAAAGCGTTCTGGCATCGCACGCAACGCAGGCAAGGTTGTGGTTGACGGCGTAGAGTTCGACCCGCAGGCATGGTACACAACAACAGGCTCTTCTAACTTCAACAACTCTTACGCTACAGAGTTCTACGTATATAAGGGCACGAACGTACGTCTGCGCGAGATGAGCCTCGGCTACACCTTCCGCAACCTCTTCGGCAACGGCAAGAACCTCACTGCTGCGCTCATCGCACGCAACCTCTTCTTCTTCTACAAGGACGCTCCTTGCGACCCGGACGTATCAATGGGTACCGGCAACGGCGTGCAGGGTGTCGACATCTTCAACCTCCCGTCGGCTACAAGCTTGGGTCTGAACCTGAAGTTGAACTTCTAATTTTTGAGCGAGTAAAAACAAGTTTTACAACCGTTTAAAATCTAAGGAAATATGAAAAAGAGAAATATATTCGCGGTGTCATCAATGCTGGCACTGGCTGTGATGGGTAGCGGAATGCTTAGCTCATGCACAGACGACTTCGACGATCTGAATACAAACAAGACGCAGGTAGACCCGGGCGATCTGCCGTTCAAAGCACAGTGTGCCGAGGCAATGAACTATTGCTACCCACCTCACCAGAACATGTTCCAGTTCTGGACAAACCTTACCATCGACCTCTACGGTGGCTACTTCCAGACACCTCACGGCAACTTCACCAACTGCGATATGGGTGAGAACCGCGGACACAGTGGCGGTATGTACGAGAACTACTATCTGCATATCTTCAACAACACACGCCGCAACATCGCCAACCTCGACAAGCAGGAGAACGCCGGACTGGCTGGCACAATGCGCATCGTGCAGGCTGTAGGTACAATGCAGGCTACAGACGCATACGGACCGCTCGCCTACTCGTCTATCATCAACGCCGAGAGCGAGTCTACCTACCGCTTCGACAGCCAGCAGAAGCTCTATGAGCAGATGCTCGACGACCTCGACAAGGCTATCGCCGGACTGCAGAAGATGGACGACACAGAGAAGGCTTCGCTCGCTACATACGACACATGGGGCGGTGGCGATCCGGCTATCTGGGTGCAGATTGCAAACACCATGAAGCTGCGCATCGCGCTGCGTCTCTCTAAGCGCGAGAGCGAGATGGCTGCCGATGGCTACGACCTCAAGGCTATCGCTACGGCTGCTGCTGCCAACACCCTCGCCGTTTCGGGCAAGGACATCGTCGTTAAGGACCAGAGCAACGAGCTGAAGCGTATGTTCGACTGGCAGGACTGCGGCATGAACGCTAACCTCGTAACCCTTATGGTGGGCATGAACGACCCGCGTCTGCCTCTCTACATGACAAAGAATGCTGACGACATCACCAACGAGAAGGGCGTCACCACTCCTAAGGGATCCGTTTACTGCGGCATCCGCTACGCAAGCGGCATGGCACAGAAGGGTTCTAACGGCTCGTACGGCTACAAGATGTCGCAGTGGGTTGGCGCTTACAACACTCCGCTGCCTATCTTCAAGGCTGCCGAGGCTTACTTCCTGCTTGCCGAGGCTAAGCTGCGCTGGAACATCGGCTCTGAAAGCGTAAAGAGCCTCTACGAGAAGGGCATCCGCCTCTCTATCAAGAACGAGCTTGCTTATAAGGGTTCGTTCGCTGGCATCGAGAACATCAGCGACGCCGACATCGACGCTTACATCAACGGCACAACCGGTCAGGCAGACTATGTTGATCCGGGCAACTCGGCTAACAACTGCAAGGCTGTCAATACACTCGGCGTGAAGTGGGACGACGCTGCAAGCAAGGAAGACCAGCTCGCACGCATCCAGACTCAGAAGTACATCGCTCTCTTCCCGCTCTCTAACGAAGGTTGGGCTGAGCAGCGCCGCACCGGCTATCCGAAGTTCTTCGTAGCTTTGGTTAACAAGAGCGAAGGTGCTGTCGACACTCAGGAAGGCGTTCGCCGTGTCATCTACAGCAGCAATGCTTACGACACCAACGCTGAAGGCGTAAAGGGTGGCATCGAGCTTCTCGACAAGGAGAACACCAGCAAGAAGGGTATCTCTGGCGATAAGGGCGGCACACACCTCTGGTGGGACAACGCTAACAAGGGCAACTTCTAAGCGTCAGCTATAGAATAATTAAAAAAACGGACTCTGCTAAACACATTTGGCGGAGTCCGTTTTTTTTTCATAGTAGCGGAGGTATCCTGCCTCCGCCACAGCGGGCTGGTTTCATTATTTTTTAGTATCTTTGCAGAAGATAAAAAGATAGTGCAGAACTATAAAAAGCTGCACATAACTATAAAACACAAGCAATATGAAGAAAATCGTGATTCTCGACTTCGACGGCACCATCGCCGACACGAAGCCCGTTATACTTAACACCTTCCACTGCACTTTCGACGCAATGCACCTGCCGCAGCACAGCGACGAGGAGATAGCCGCAACGATAGGTCTGCCGCTCGTGGAGGCGTTCCCCGTGCTCGAGCCGATGGACAAGGAGAAAGCGGCGGAGTGTACAGCCAAGTACCGTGAGATATTCGAGGACGTGAACCGCGAGATTGGCGTGCCGATGTTCCCGCACGTGGCTGACACGGTGCGACTGTTGCACGCAAAGGGATGCATAGTGACCATCGCTACAAGCCGCGGATACAAGTCGGCTATCGACTTCGTGCGCTCGTTCAAGCTCGACGACGTCATAACGCTCGTCGTGGCTGCCGAGGACGTGCGCCACGCCAAGCCCGACGCCGAGCCGGTGCTGAAGACGCTGAAGCACTACAATCTGAAGCCTGAGGACGCCGTCGTCGTAGGCGACACCCACTTCGACATTCTCATGGGTCGCAACGCCCACTGCATGACCATCGGCGTTACGTACGGCAACGGTTCGCGAGAGAGTCTCATGGAAGCCGGCGCCGACGCCATTGTCGACGATTTCGCGGAGATTGCAGAGATGGTGTGATGGGGAGATGGTGAGGTGGTGAGATTTGTTCAAATCACTATATAAACATGCTCATATATAAAGGCAAGTAAACAACACCATCCTCACCTACTTCAACATTATTTCCACTCATCACTATCCTGCGGTTTATACTATCCGCAAAGAGCGACTGTGCCATATCCAACGAAGTGTGTTGCTTGTAATCCTTGCCCGACTTCACCTCTAACACTGTTATCTTACCTTTCTCCTGAAAGACAAAATCAAGTTCGTGCTTGCTTTTACGGTCATAATAGTTGAGTGATATGCCGTGCTTGACGAGTTCGCCTGCCACATAATTCTCCGTCAACGCACCCTCGTTGACATAAATATCTCCTGTGAGCACCTGCGCCTGAATATCATCAAGCATCATGGCACACATCAAGCCACTATCAACAAAGAACAACTTATACAAGCGTATATTCTCATGTAAAGGAAACGGCAATTCAAACGACCCTACATTAAACGAATAGTAAGCTATACCAGCATCTACAAGCCACTGTGTCGGAGCGCCATACTTGCGGCGTGATGCGTTCTTCTCTATAGAAGCCAGAATAAAACGCTTGTCCTGCTTGCTAAGCTGACCTGGTATGGCGTCGAATACCGACTTTACAAGTAGTTTTTCATTGCCTGCATACTTGGATATATCGTTGCGATAACCATTCAGAATATCTTTCTGATTGGCTATGGTCTTGCCAAAATCCTCATTATTAAGAAATGTCGCAACCACCTCCGGCATACCGCCTACAACAAGATACTGACGATAGCGCTGCATTATCTGTTGATGAAGGAAATCGGGTACAACACGAAGCGAATTATAGCAGTCGTTAAGCAACGAAATAACATCTTCGCTTATGTTGCAAGCCCATAAAAACTCTTCAAAGTCAAGCGGAAACATCTCCAGCTCACGCTCAAAGCCAACAGGATAGGAAGACACATCCTTATAATTGATACCTAACAAAGAACCAGACTCTATGTAATCGTATTGTCCGTCTTCTACCAAGAACTTTATGGCTGTACGGGCATTCGGACACGATTGTATCTCATCGAAGAAAATAAGCGTCTGACCAGGTATCATCGGTCCAAAACCCATAGCTGAAAGGTTTATCAGAACTGTTCGTGCATCAAGATTTCCTTCAAAAGCCTGTCGCGCTAACGGCATCTGCTCAAAGTTTATCTCAATAAAACTCTTATAATGAGCTTTAGCAAACTGACGAACAATAGTTGTCTTACCCACCTGGCGCGCACCCTTAATAAGAAGAGCCTTGCCAGACGAGTTTACCTTCCAGTCTTCTAATTCCTTTATAATCTTTCGTTTAAGCATATTCTTGCAACTTTTTGCCGGTTATATGATTGCTTTTATGCAACTTTTTTCCAGTATATTGATACTACTTCTACAACTTTTTTCCAGTAAATAGCTCCCAAATTTACAACTTTTCGCCAAAACATAAAAATAAAAACCGAGAAAAGTGTGGGTCAATATCCTCTCTCTCAATTATAATTGCTAAATTTGCATACTGATACTCAACAATACTCAGCAAACTGCTGATACGCAACAACGAATAACAAAAAACAAAACAAAAATATAATGGAACAAGCACTTTGGATTTACAATACGCTGTCGCGTCGCAAGGAAGTGTTCAAGCCACTGCACGCCCCAAACGTGGGCATGTACGTCTGCGGACCTACCGTCTATGGCGACCCACACCTGGGCCATGCGCGCCCGGCTATCACGTTCGACATTCTCTTCCGCTACCTCAAGCACCTCGGCTATAAGGTGCGCTACGTGCGCAACATCACCGACGTGGGTCACCTTGAGCACGACGCCGACGAAGGCGACGACAAGATAGAGAAGAAGGCTCGCCTGGAGCAGCTCGAACCAATGGAGATTGCGCAGTATTACACCAACCGCTACCATGCGGCTATGGAAGCGCTGAACGTGCTGCCGCCGAGCATCGAGCCGCACGCTACGGGTCACATCATCGAGCAGGAGCAGCTCGTGCAGCAGATTCTCGACAACGGATTCGCATACGAGAGCAACGGCTCTGTCTACTTCGACGTGAAGAAGTACAACGAGAAGCACCACTACGGCATTCTCTCTGGTCGCAACCTCGACGACGTGAAGGACGCTTCGCGCGCTCTTGATGGTGTTGGCGAGAAGCGCAACCAGGCAGACTTCGCACTCTGGAAGAAGGCGTCGCCTGAGCACATCATGCGCTGGCCGAGCCCCTGGAGCGACGGCTTCCCGGGATGGCACTGCGAGTGTACGGCGATGGGCCGCAAGTATCTCGGCGCCCACTTCGACATACACGGTGGCGGAATGGACCTCGTGTTCCCGCACCACGAGTGCGAGATTGCGCAGGCTGTGGCTTCGCAGGGCGACCAGATGGTGCACTACTGGATGCACAACAACATGATCACAATCAACGGACAGAAGATGGGCAAGTCGCTCGGCAACTTCATCACACTCGAGGAGTTCTTCACGGGCAACAACAAGAACCTCGAGCAGCCCTACTCGCCGATGACCATACGCTTCTTCATTCTCTCGGCTCACTACCGCGGCACAGTCGACTTCTCTAACGAGGCGCTGCAGGCTTCGCAGAAGGGTCTTGAGAAACTCATGAACGGCATCGCCGACCTCGACCGCATCGCTGCTTCGGCAGAGAGCGACGCCGAGACAAAGAAGGTTGTGAGCGAGCTGCGCCAGAAGTGCTACGACGCCATGAACGACGACTTCGCTACGCCGCTCGTCATAGCTCATCTCTTCGAGGCTTGCTCTGTAGTGAACAAGCTCGTAGACCACAAGGCTACCATCTCTGAGGCTGACCTTAAGGAACTGGCTGAGACAATGCGTCTCTTCGCGTTCGACCTGCTCGGTCTGCGCCCCGACAACGCCGGCTCTTCATCGCATCGCGAGGAGGCTTTCGGCAAGGTCGTAGACATGGTGCTCGACCTCCGCTCTAAGGCTAAGGCTTCCAAGGACTGGGCTACCAGCGACCGCATCCGCGACGAACTGGCTGAACTTGGCTTCGAGGTGAAGGACACCAAGGACGGTGCTACCTGGAAGCTGAAGTAAGAGTTTTGAATTTTGAATTAGCATTAGCAAAGGCTTAAGAAGGCCTAAGAAGGCTTAGAAAGGCCTAAACGCTCCCAAAATAATCAAAAGCAATGAAGAAAATATCTATAATCGCTGCAGCTATTGCTCTCTGCAGCTGCTCGGCTACAAAGACAACAGACGCAGCCGTTGACCTCAACGGCGAGTGGGACATCGTAACCGTAGACGGCAACGCTGTCGACACCACAAAGACAGAGTTCCGCCCTACACTGGGCTTCGAAACAGCAAAGGACAACGTGTTCGGATGCGCCGGATGCAACTCTATCAACGGCAAGGCAAAGGTGGATGCTACAAAGCAGACCATCAGCTTCTCGGAGATAGGCAAAACGCTGATGCTCTGCGCCAATATGGAGTATGAAGAAAAGATTATGAAGGCACTCGAAAGCGTGAAGGGATATAAGGCTGCTGGCAAAGGCTGCGTTGAACTCACAAACGGCAGCGGAAAGGCTGTGCTACAGCTGAAGAAGCAGTAAATAGACTCTCTCCGTAGCGGAGGTCTCTGGCCTCCGCAGCAAGCAAATATTACTAACCTACTTGGTGCTGCGGAGGCCAGAGACCTCCGCTACGGAATAACCCCTAAAATAGAAATCGTATGAAACACATAGTATTTCTTACTGGCGCCGGCATGTCCGTGGAGTCGGGTTTCAAGACGTTCCGCGGCAACGACGGCTTGTGGGAGAACTACCCCGTCGACCAGGTTGCGTCGCACGAGGGATGGCTTGCCGACCCCACACTCGTAACCAACTTCTACAACATGCTGCGCCGAAAGCTCTACGCAGCGCAGCCCAATGAGGGCCACCGCCTCATCCACGAGCTGGAGAAAGACTATAAGGTGACGGTCGTAACGCAGAACGTGGACAACCTGCACGAGAAAGCCGGCTCCACCAGTGTGATTCACCTGCACGGCGAACTGACAAAGGTGTGCTCCTCACGCGATGTCGACGACCCACGCTACCAGCGCACTCTGACCGAGGACAACTGCGAGGTGAAGCCCGGCACACTCGCCGGCGACGGATCGCTCGAACGCCCGTTCATAGTGTTCTTCGGCGAGTCGGTGCCTATGATAAGCGTTGCGGCGGAGGCTGCAGAGCAAGCCGACATCTTCGTCATTATAGGCACATCGCTCAACGTATACCCCGCTGCGGGCCTCATTCACTATGTGCGCCCCTCTGCACCCGTATACCTCATCGACCCCGAACCGTCGATGGGCGTAGGCAGACAGAACTTCAAGCACTTCCAGTGCGGAGCAAGCGAAGGAATGAAACGTCTGTGCGAAGAGCTCAGCAAAAAGTAATCTGACTTACAGGCAAGCGATAAAACCTGGCAGATAGGCTGGCAGATAACCCGATTTTCAGATTATCTGCCAGCCTTTATCATGCTTATAGTCTGATGGTTAGGGCGAAACTGGAAGATATGTAGGATTTTTTCACGAACCGAACTATATTGGACATATATATCAGTGGTACAACAAACAATCTAAATAATTCCAGCAATTAGAAAAAAGTAAGAAAAAAAACTTGTATTTATCATTTTTATTATCTACATTTGCAACTGACAAAACAACATGTTAGAATAATACACCTATAAACTTACACAAATACTTACACCTAAAGAATAAATAAGTTTCAAAATAAAAATAAGAAAAACGAGAAGAAAAGATTCTTATCCTCGTACCAGAGAGTGAAAAGTTCTCGTATGGAACGATGTTTATATCTAAAAAATAGTTAGACATTGTATTTATGAAGTCCCTTGCAAGGAGTTTGTAAAAAACAAAAGAGAATAGAATTAATAACTAAAAAAACATTGCAATTTAAAGAATAAATGTTCAAGCTATTAACTTGGATTTGCAGATATCTGCAATACAGTAATTCCTACCGAACAAATCGAAAACGGTTAAAATATAGGACGCGGATTCGAAAAGCGATATGAGTAGAATAATATTATATAACGTAATTATGGATATGATAAAAAATAAACAAGTAACGTTAGATGCTAATCTGTTATTAGATGCAGAAATGCAAACAATCAATGGTGGTGCGACCACTGATAATTGTATAACAACTCATGAAGACCGGTCTACAATACAAGCCCCATGGGGTGGATGTAGCTCATGCAACAAAACTCAGAGTTGTCAAACACATACATAATTATAACATGTGTCACTGCATTAAATAATACATACGGTGTAGTGGCACTAAAACTATATAAATATGAAACTGATTTTGAATCCTGACTATATATTAAAACCAGAGAAAGGTAAAGCGCTACTTTTAACAGCAGATCCTTTTCGAGCAAAGAACAATGAAAAATTGGAATCGGTAATACATCCTATTCATGCAATGATATTGTCTTTTTTCGATGGAAAGGAAATAGAATTGTGCATAGAAGAAGCCTCTCAATATTTAAATGTTAATAAAGATAAGATTGTCAGTTTTGTATCAAAACTAATAAATAATGAGCAACCTACAATTGTTAAATTCGAAGGAAAATGTATATATTTTCCTCAAAATACTCTTGTAGAAATAAACAATAATATTTCAGAGAATATTAGATTGTACAATCCTGATGATTTCAAATATGATTACATAGATTTGAAAATGGGAAGGCATTCTATGATAACTGATGTTACACTTATGCTTACCACCCGTTGCAAAACAGATTGTATATATTGTTATGCAACAAAGCAACATTGTTCTAAAGAGCTGCCGCTTTCTAAAATAATGTCACTTATAGACGAGGCGTTTAAATTAAAAATGAGAGGATTTGATATTATTGGAGGAGATGTCATCCACATTGGAAAGAAATTCTATCTAAACTTTATTCAAAAAAATTTAATCCTTTTGTATCAACAAAAGTACCTTTGAATGAAGAAGATGTTCGTTTCTTGGCTTCAATAGGGGTTAAAGATATACAAATATCTTTGGATACACTAATACCTGAGAATCTAAACAAAATAGTACATTCTAAGAGTACTTACTACCAAGATATAATAAAGACATTGAACCATTTAGACAAATATAATATTAAAACCGTAATACATACTATAATTTGCAAAGAAAACGACACCATAGAT
>ERZ1031954.138-NODE-138-length-29735-cov-15.512601_pt1 | contig 29735 bp, 39 predicted proteins | sample MGYA00516701_ERZ1031954 | MGnify/ENA primary metagenome ERZ1031954 (study PRJEB33719, sample SAMN04261284) | wastewater metagenome | biome: rural village; feature: human; material: feces | host: Homo sapiens | place: El Salvador | collected 2013-01-07 ...
GTTTCAATCAAATGATTGTGAAACAAGTTGAAGAGAAGAAACGATTTGCCGCTTCTTCTAATTCCAGTTACAATCTTTATGAGATTGTTAGACTTGCTCGATATGAGTTGCTGTAAATAATAATCTCTTTTTATAATCATAGTCGTTCCCGAAAAGTGTCATTAGTGTCAACTTTCGGGAATGCAAAGGTACGCTATTTATCGGGAAAAAAAGAATTTTATTCCTGAAAAGTGTCATTAATGACAAAAATCGGGAATAAATCGGCTCCTTAGGGGCTTTTGCATTCAAAATCTCGTAACGTAAGCCCCAGAATAAGATGTCAATGGCTTTTCGTGTGTTAATTCCCGAAAAATGACACAAATGTCAAAAACTGGGAATGTTTAATAAAATTAAACTTTTGGCTTGCTCTTTAGAAATCCATGTATATGCTTCTGTATCAAAAAGCGCAGAATCCTGCTGGCATCACTGCCAGCAGGATTAGCTGATGCAAAAACGTTGCTTACTCATAAATGGCACCCTAAAACATATAAAAAGTACGAAATCTCTTGCGAGGTTCGTACTTTTTGTCTATCTTTGCACAAAATAGTGTGCCTGAGACCGAATGAAGCATGATATTGACTATATCAGATAGATTTCTGTCGTAACCACTTACTCAACTAGAAAAGGAGCAATTATGAAGCAGAATGTGAAACGTTTGCCTTACGGTATCAATGACTTTGAGGCTGTTATTGAACAAAATCAATATTATGTGGATAAGACGATGTATTTGCCTTTGTTGGAAAACCAGCCAGGCAACATCATCTTCATTCGTCCACGTCGGTTTGGTAAGAGCACATTCTTGAGTATGCTCCATGCTTATTATGATTGTAGCAAGAAAGAGAAATTCCAAACTCTTTTTGGTGATTTATGGGTAGGCAAGCATCCTACTCCTTTACAGGGAAATCTCCTTTGAGTTTGGTGGAGTCATGGATTTTTGCTACCTTTGCACTTACTTATACATAGAATCAAAAAGAACGCTTATGTTAGTTGCAACCATGTCATCAAGTGAGGTTTTTGACACGCTGGAGAAGGATCTTGAGCGTGTGGCGGCCTTTACTGCCCATAAGGAGAAAGCCTTGATGAAAGAACTGAGGAAGAGTAGATTGGAAATGGTGTCTCAAAGCTATGACTACCATGCTCCCAATGCCGATTACATCATTATTGTGCGTTGTAATCGTAAAGGGTATGTCAGCAAGCTAAGGTTTGCATTCATCAAGGAGACCTTGGAGTATGTGGGTATTGTTACCCAATTGGGACACCGAGGCATCGTGTCCTATTCTGTGCATCTTCTTCGTAGATATGCTGAGCGTGTGCTGCATGATACCTCCCTGCCTATGAGAAAGATATTTTTAAAGTTCACTCAGAACAGTGTCACGGCTTGTTTATACACGGACAAGGATTTCTTTGTCACGGCTTGTGATGATGGCATTTGTTTGGGAAAGTATGACCATACCAGAGGCATCATCGTGCATAGGACTTTTGTGAGTGTGGATATGCTCAAAGAAAAGCAGCTAATGGCGTATGAGAAAATTGAGGGATACGTCACTCTTGCACTTGCAGTGAGAAACAAGTATGGTCTTTACAGTGAGGAGTTCCAGAAATTCCAGGCTGAGATTCCTGAGAAAATAAGTTTGTCTGCTGATGAAGCGCAGAGGATTTACGCTTCCTATTATGGGAAGGATGACGATGAAGGCATGATATAATTAAAGAGGTGGCTTTCCTATTTTGCATGGAAACCATCTTTTTTTTATGATTAGCTCTTTTCTCTTTTTCAATAATAAGTTTGAGTTTGGTACTTGATGCCGTGCTTATCGCAAAAGTTTTGGATTTCACGGTTGATGCCACTGCCATATTTTTTGAATCGCTTCTTTAGTATGACAAGCAGTTCTTCTTCAGATGTGGCTTGCAAGGCATTCATAAGACGCTTGGTATTGGCTTCATCGAGAAATAGGTAGCTTTCCACTTCTCCGTCTTTTGAGTACTCTTTCTCAAATTCACCCAAGTCTTGCCTTGTGATGGTGAGCCTGCCACCTTCAATTTTTGCGTAAATGCCAGTGAACTCTCCTTGTGATTCACGCGTGAAAAGAACCTTTTCCATATACGGCTGTCTTTATTGTTCTTATTTTACCTTGTTTCCTTTGTTGTCAAGAATGACGTAGTTGCTGCCGATTCTTGCCTTATAGAGGTCTTTGCCCATTCCGATGATGTCATCATACATTGGAGGAGTAAGAGGAATTCCTTGTGGAGACATCAAGCCTTGCTTTTGTGTGCCTTCATCTTTTTCTGAGCCAGTTATATAGTAGAAACAGGTTGATTGCAGCATGATGTCCTCTCCGTTTTTATCAAATTTACCTGATGAATACATCACTGTATATGCCTCATTGAAGACAAAGTTGTCTTTTACTGTAAGGTCAAAGTTCAAACGCTTCATAGTGAAGTCTGGGTATTGAACCACGATGCCTGATCTATCCACGTCGATATGGAGATATTCCAAAGGCAAGACCATCTTCTTGGTGGAATCATTATAAAGGCCAAGCTTCTTGTCCTTCTTCACAACCCAGTAGTTATGCTCTTGGCATCTGATGTCATCATAGATAGGTGAGAGCATCCAGACACCTTTCTTGTCGATCACTCCATACTTATAGTTGTCCATAGCCATCAAGCAATAGCCATTATGGAAAGTATATTCATTGGAGTTGCTGTTGTAGAAGAACCCTTTTTCAATGGCTCTCTTTCCTTGGTGATCGATAAAGAACAAGGTATCTTTGTCTTCCACACAGGCCAAGCCATCGCTGAATATCCATGCCTTGCTGAATTGTGGCTTGATGACCACCTTTCCTGTGAACTTGTTGAAGTAACCTCTTTTGCCTTTGGAAGAAAAGCATACCAAGCTGTCCCCATCTACGCTTTTCTGGATCCAGTCCACGTTTTTGATGAGAACCTTTCCTGTGTGGGCATCTTCTATCTTTTTAGTCGCCTCATTATACATAATCTGTCGGCTTACCCGTTGCTGGTTAATGAAATCCATGCTTTGGTAAGGGTGTCTCATTTGGTAATCATTGTATATCTCTTTTAAGAGACAAACTGTGAGGACCAGCATGAGGATGGTTACGCATCCCGTGAACACTCTCTTGATGAAAAGCCCATAGTAGCTTTTATCCTTATAACCACAAAGGTTGCAAATCCAGCAGATGGCTTGATAGATGCCTGCTGTGATGGTTTCCCAAAATTCCTTGAATGATACCTTTTTCATATATGTACAGTTTTATTTCGTTTTTTGTTTAGCTATATACTTACGTCTCTCTTTTCTTAGGGTGCTTAATACCGCAGCCACATCTTCCATGGGTTGGAACGGAATGACAATGTTCAGGCTGGAATTGATGATGCAATACACCGTTTCTTCCTCTAAGTTCTTCTCAGCTCCAAATCCATCTTCGTCCTCAAACCACCTTCCCTCAGGGTAGATGGTCCAAGCCATGGCGGCAAAGCCATCTTGAAACTCAGAAATGCGTTTCAGCCAGAACTGTATGTTCTTGCCATCCGCATAGCTGGCATGTTCCAATTTATCATGAATGCTTTCAAAGTCGATTTCTTTGTCAGTTACCAGCAAGTTTCTTTTTTCATCCACCAGATGAACCACCTTGCCAGATTTCATGTTGACCAGGGTATAGGCGTTGCCATGATGGAACTCTGCTATGTGGTCACCTATGTAAAGACCATTTCCCACGTTGTCAAGAATCGGGAAGTCGTGTATCCTTACCTCTTTGCTCGGCAGGATGGTGAAGTGGTCACTTACATCATAGGGTGGCTCTTCTTCATCCATCACCAAGCTAATTAGGGTATTGGAACACTTCTTGATCATTTTCTTAAGAATTTTGAGTATGTCCATAGCGATTCTTATTTTGATAGTTCCTTGTATTTTCTTCTATAGAGCGTCTTGATGACTCTCATTACCTCCAAGCAGGTTGTGATGTTCTGCTTGAGGGATTCTTCATCTGTATAGACGAACTCGCAAGAGGCACTGATACTATCGTGTGTTCGCTCGATATAAGTCTTCACGATTTTCATGTCACGTGTAATCAAGTTACAGGTGGCAAGAGCCAGCACCTCCTGTCCCTCCTCGATGGGTGCTAACTGAGGAAGAACAAGATTGACGTACTTGGTGTCCTCTGTCTCTGCTACAAAGAAGTAAAAATGTTTCATCTCCAGGTAGATGAAAATGTCTCCATCTGCATCAATCTCTGGGGTATAGCCCATGTCCTTGAGGACTTCCATGATTTGCTTTTGATTCTTTTCCATAAGCCGCAAAAGTTAGAAATGAGTGAATGATGTTCATTAGAAGAATCCTTTGGTGAATCCTCCATGTAATCTCCTATAGCTTGCTCCTCGCTGGCCTCTTCTATGTAGGCTTCTTCTTCATCGGCATCAAGGTTGCCATTATCGATAATGTCCTTGGCATAGTTGACAGCAGCATCCAGATAGGAGATCATGTGGCCGAGTACTTCCTGGGTGTTATCTTCGGAAATGGCTGCGTTCATCTCATATCCAATCCAAAGTCTTCCTTCCATGACGTATGCCTTGATGTAGTTAAGCTCGCAGTTGAGCTTGTTGGCAAGCTCATAGATGTTGATGGAAGTGTCGTTTTCCTGTACGTCCGTTACCCCAGGAACGCAAATGTTCAAGAAATTTTCGTCCTTGGAGTAAGGGGTATATACCAGGTTGGTGCCTTCATACTGGAACAAGAAGCCGAAGTCTTCTATTTCCTCCACCGTGAATCCAATTTCCTTTAGGGTGTTTAAAATCTTTTCTTTCATACTTATCTTCTTTTAAATGGTTACTTAATGAAATCCAATGCTCCTTGGCTGAGAGCCTTTTTGCCGCGGAGATAGCCCACTTTGGATGCGCTCGAAATCCCTCAGGTCTTTGCTGCTGACCGAAGGAGTACGCTGCTTGATGGTGTCCACCAGAATCTCTTGTGTGATAGGTAGGCATGCTTTTCTGGATTGCTGAATACTTGCGTTGAACATCCTTCTGGAGGCTATTTGCACAATATAGCCGATGTCGCTGCAGTTGAAACCTTTTGTCATATCGGCTAATTGTGCAAAGTTGATTTCCTTTGAGCAGGGCAGCTTGGACAGAGACATTTTGAAGAGGCTTTCTCTTGAAGTTTCATCTGGCATTCCCACATAGATGAGTTCATCAATTCTTCCTGTGCGAAGAACAGCCTTGTCAATCCTCTCTGGATGGTTGGTAGCTGCTATTACATAGATACCCTTGCTGCTGGCATTGTTCAGCATACAGAGGAACTCGTTTACCTCACCATTTTGGTAGTTGTCATCATTGGCACTTCTTTGGGGAACCATACAGTCAAATTCATCGAAGAAAAGCAGGGTGGGAGCTTTTTGCTCTGCTTCCTTGAATAGTTCCCCAATTTTTGCCTGAGTTCCATGGATGTATTGGCTGGCAAGGTCATCTGGTACAACCTTCATGAAGTGGATGCCGATTTCCTCAGCCACTTTCTCTGCAAAGAATGTCTTGCCTACGCCTGCTGGTCCATAGAGTAGCATACCAGGAGGTTTGATGCCGAACTTCTCTGCGCATTCCTTGTTTCTTAGGACATTGATGAAGCTTTCCGTGATGAGCTGTTTTAGCTCTGTCATGCCAGCGATGTCCTGAAGTCCTCCACCTCTTTTTTCAGCTGTGGTAGCTGTTTCTTCTGTGGATGGGCTTGCCTTCAAGGGAATCTTGCTTTTCTTTTCCCTTTGAATGGGTGCTAGGATGCGACCTAGCCATTCCTGATCAGATTGAAACTTGTTCATGTTCATTCCTTTCTTGTTTTGTTATTATAAAAGGAGGAAGAAAATGAGAATATCTCTCAAGATTTTTGTGTTTTTTAGTGAAAAAAGATTCCCTTCGTCATCTTTTCTTTAGATAACCAAGGGAATAGATATGTATATAGTAGAGATAAATTAAATAGAATAGGGAGGATTCGCCTGCCACTTTTCTACCAAGATTATGCAGCCTTGCTCAATGGCAGTGGCTACTTTCCGATAGACATCCACGCTTTGAAGTCTTGGGTCTTGCAAGTTATCAGCCTTGCCAAAGGCGATTTGGTTAAACAGCGTGATTCTATCCCAATGGGCATAGGGTACATACTGGGTAACAAGATTCTTTTGGATGCGGTCAAACACTATGATTAAGTCGGCATCCTTTAGCATGGGGTAGGTGATTGCTTGGGTTCTACCTGTAAGCTGGTAGCCCATTTCCCCTGCGATTTCCGTCATAATAGAATCGCGAGGGTTGCTTCCCCAGTTGAGCGTACCAGCAGAGCTTACGTTGATAGCAAGGTCTGTTTGCTTTAGAAGCTGCTTCAAGATACATTCTGCCAGCGGTGAGCGGCAAGCGTTGCCTGTACAGACGAAGTAGATATGATAGGGCTTTTCCATTGTTTTCTATATTTTTGTTGGGACGTTATAGATAGAAGAAGCTATGGTAGTTAAACTCCGTGAGTGGAGTATGGCTATCATCTAAAGAGAGTATCTTTTCTGGTATCTCATACCATGGTATGTCTTCGTTCAAGAGCTTTCTTAGGTTCTTGGCCAGTTTGATGTTCTCATTGGAAAGCTCCTCACTGGTAGTTGGAATACCATAAAGTTCTGCCTCACTCATTTCAGAGATAATCATGCCGGAGAAAAGACCATGCAGGTGTTCTTTCTCTGCAAAGTTCTTGGCATGGCAAAAGACAGCGAAGATTCTACCATTATGTTTCTTTAGTATGTGGGAAAAACTATGGTCAATCAGTTTGGAGAACTCATCTTTTGTATCATCTTCCCTGGTATAAAGTCCTTCCTCTCCACCATGTCCAAGGAGCATGATAGGCTCAGAGGATGGGATAGGGTAGAGGATACTTCTAAGCTGATTCTTACTGAGCGTAGTGTCCACTTTTTGGCAGGAAATACCATTGTAGAGTATCTCCAACATTTGGGTTGTTCTATCTTTTGGATGTATGACAATCATGTTGACCTCACTTTCTTTTATAAGTTTGTTACTTCCATGATTATGGCTGAGTAATTGTCATGCCCATTCTTTTCCAAGGTGTTGTCAAGCATTTGGATGATTTCTTCTGGAGAGGCTTCTGTTATGAGGTCATCTATCCATTCTTCTGGAGTCATAAACTTATAGACTCCATCTGAGCAAAGCAAGATTTTATCTCCTTCTTGAAGCTTCTCTTGGTGGATATCAGGTTCCACTGCTTCTGGACAGTCCGTAAAGAAACTCTTGTATATGAACTCCCATCCATCCGAGACACTAGTGTGATCTATAGTTTGGAAGATGCACCCTTCTTCTTTTCTAAGGAGATAGCATCTTGAATCTCCCACATGGACAATGGTAAGAACATTTTCTTGGATGCTTGCCATGACCATGGTGGTTCCCATTTCTATGTGTCGGCTCTTTTGGTTGAAGGTGCGGAAAGCATTATGACAAGCTTTACTTGCCTTTATCTTGTCATCCTTGTAGCTTAGATGCTTGTCCCAATATCTTGTTATGGACTCTGCCACGGTTTTGCTTGCCACCTCACCTGAGGCGTGTCCTCCCATGCCATCGCAGATGATTCCCATCCAGCTGCTTTGCTCTGGATGGGAAACCACCATGAGATAATCCTCATTATTGCGTCTTTTCCCTTGTTTACATAGGGTGGCACATCTGATTTTCATGTTGCTGAGAGGGTAGGATTAAGCGACAATCAAGATGATGCGAATCTTTGCACCATCTTCCAGTTGGGTTAGACCCCATTTTATCTCGAAGTCTTCTCCCATCTTATCCATGAAGTCGTTCACTTGGTTCATGTCATCCATGGAAAGACCATCGGAGCCGTCTGTTTGCAAACTCAAAAGAATATGCTTGGAAGAAGTTACCTCTTGTTTGCTAGCAAGCTGCTTTAATGCCTCTTTGATGAAATCATCATGGGCTTCATTTTCTTGCTCGCAGATGAATACATGGCCATTTCTGTCTTCTACCATCTGCTTGATGTCATTTTCATCCAAGCCAATCAGTTGATTACCTGTACAAATCATGGAAGTTAACTTTTCGCTAAGTTTACCTCTGAATAAATTTTGAGAGATTTTCATCTATTTAGACCCTGGTTCGTGTCGGGCGCAACTTCTTGTTATTTCTTTATGTATAAATAGTCACTAATTCATGATAGTCTGTTTGAAACTCTCCTGATAGACACAATGAGGGCATATCCACATGTATCCTCCTCTTCCGCACATTTTAGCCCATGTCCAAGCAGGTGAGCTGAAGTCAAAGACGATGAGCGGCTCTTTGCATTTCTTACAGCAGTAGTCATCCGTCTCTATGGCCTCTGGCTTGTCATACATGCTTGCAATCACATCAATCCAAGGATAATATACCTTTCTCGTCAATTCCGGCAAATGATCATAGTCCCAGTCCTTGATGAGAGCTTTCCATTTTATGTTAGCCTCTTTTTGTGATGGCTCATGGAAATAGGCAAGGAGTTCTTCCTTGCTGGCATTCAGCTGAATTTTTGCCTTCAACTGGTTTATCTGGTCAATTATACTGTCCATATAGCTATATTTTGTGTTTGAATGTCCATTGAACCTAATTCAGGCTTCTCCTCATTATGCTAAAGCTTAACATAAGAGGAGAGCTTAGATAGTGCAAAGGTAGCATAATTATTGAAAAACGCTACATTTTTTATGTTAATCAACAATAAAGCTGCTTTAAAACATGAGGCAAGCGGATATGACGATGCTTGCCTCCTGTTTCAGTTACGTGTTTTCTTCTTGGGTAGAAGCTCCATCCTCTGCTTCGTTTGGAGGGGTGAGGATACCAAGTGCATTTTCAAAGAGGGTATCATACACATAGTCAGAAAGCTTTTTCTCAATGCTCTTGGCAAAGTCTGGTGCAGAGATTCTCTCTCTGATTTTATCGATGGTTCCCAAGGCTACTTTCTTGATCATCATCTTTTGATACTCGAAGGGATTGTACTTGCTATGGTTGAAGTTAAATCCGATGTTCAAGTAATAGACCTCCCAATACTCGGAATCTGATTTCTGTACCTGAAACCAAATCTTATTGACAAAGCGAAATGCCTCATTTTTCTTGGGTAGATTGATACCCACGGTAGTCTGTCCACGTCCTTTGAGGGCGTGGAGTTTTGCGATGAACTCAGGATCATCAAAAGAATCTACCAATTTCTGGTAGATAAGGGGAAAGGATTCTTTCACTGCCTCTTGGTTCTCCTGTCCATAGAGTGATGCGCTTGCACCTGCAAGCATTGGATCCAAATAATCATTGTTCTTTGACATATTCTTCTTCTTTTTGGTTTGACATTGTTTGATGGGCAAGTCTTGCGGCATTGACGATTTGTTCTTTAGTAGCCACAACTTGCTCGATTCCCTGTTTTAGCTGGCGGTGGAGTTCTTCCGAGTTTTGCCAGATGAAGTCACATCGGATGATGATGCCAGTTTCCACCAAGATGGCTTTGATGGTGTTTTGGTTAGCCATGATGGTGTTGCATATCATCTGAAGTTTTTCTTTTTGCAGTGGCATAGAGTCCAAGAAAATGGGCAGGCATACACTGCAATAGCTATCTTCCTCTGAATCGGGAAAGATGCTGATGAGTTGATTCTGGAAGCGAATGATGATATTTTCATCATTACTTACCGCTATGAGATACTTCTCTTGGAGAAGATAATCTCTTATTTTGTTTGATATTTTGTTCATGACGGTTCTTATCTGTTTATATGGGAGTAGAAACTTTCATCTTTCTATCACACTTTTTTTCAAAATTCTGTATTTTTGCTATGGTTTTCCGAAACACTCAAATGTATTTGGCATTTGGAAAGGACTGAAACGTATAAGTTCTTTTATAAAGTCTTCCACGCTCGAATATCGTTTGTTTGGGTTGGAAGCAAGTGCTTTCCTTATGCAGTGAGCTAAACCTTCTTGTGAGCAGTTATCTGCCTTTTGCTTACTGGCGCTATTTTGTGAACCTTCTATATCATCCAATGGAAGCAGATGATGAGTGGAACCTTTCAGAATCTTTGTGGCTAAAAGAGCCAGCGAGTATTGCTGGCTTTTGTCACTGGATAAATTGATGGGAAGCCCTACTGTTTGAGGATTTTGTATGATGCCTCTTAGCTTGCCTCTTTTGTCATGATACACGTAAATGTTGTTTGAATCGAGAGGTAATTGGGCGATGCCTTTACGTTTATATGCACATTCCCTTATTCCGATGACAATATCCATAATGATGTTCCATGCATCTTCTCCCTTGATGTTCCCAAGCCTTAGCTTTTCTTCTAAGCTTATCATGGATGGTATTGCTTTAAACACCATCATTTGGATGTTACGTCCTTTATGCTTTATGCTTATCTGGTCAAGAAGAGGTAGAAAGGACGGAGTGCATAAATGTTGATGCCATGAAAGCTCCCGAAAGTAAGCTGCATTGAAGCTGCTTCTTTCAATAGCCTTCATATTATATGCCACCATGATTACAGGCTGTTGCTGTTTGCTTTTGCCTATGTAGGTTTCACAGAGGCCGGCAGCATCTGACCTGGTACACTCCGTTATCTCGTAACCATTGATAAGTGATGGAATACTAAGTATCATATTCTTCGTTTATATAGATTTGGCCAGTAATGACTTTTTTACTCTGTTTACCTTGTTGTACCACTCCTTAGCAGCCTTCTTGAACTCTTTATTAACTTTGGAGTAGATGTGATCTACGTTCTTTCTTGTCATACCAAATTCCTTGGCGAGTTTTTCTGGTGACTCGTTGTCATAGAAACGGCATTCCCAAATATAACGGTCTCGTTCACTGCATTTCACTTTTTCTGCAATCAAGTGCAAGGTCTGAAGGGCTTTGTCATTCACCTCATCTTGGTTGAGTCCCAAGCCAAAGACTTCCTCCATGATAGGAGTGTTTGGATTGTAGCTTATCTGATTACCGTTTGCTTGAGCTTCATCCAAGGAAACAGGCTCATTAAGAACCAATTTATCCTTTAGTACATCATCATAGTTCTCAGCTGAGCGTAGAAGCGTATCCTTTAGGTCGAACATGGCTTTTTGCTCCTGTTTCTTATAGGTAGTCTCATCCCAATGATGATGTGTCATGATTTCCTGAGGGCTTTTCTTGTCAAAGTAGAGATCCTTGATGATATGATAAGTGGTCTTTGGCAGCGTCTCATAGTCAAGGATGTATCCCATTCTTTCCTTGGTAAGTTTGCGCATGGATATGCGTGTATTCCCCACGGTACGCTTTCTTACCATAGGAATTCTGTGCTGGCTTTGGAGCTGATGTATGATCTCATGTCTTGCTTGGGTTTCAATCCAGCAATAGATGCTACCCTCCTTCTTGAAGCTCTTCAATTTGTTCCATGCTCCATCCTCCCAAAGATGAGTATAAATGATGGTACTCACTTCCTCATGAGTGAGGTTTACCCCGTAAGACGAGGTAATCTCTCTGATGAGTCTATTGCGAAGGCGTGCTATGTTGACATTACTGGGATTTATGCCGTAGAAGAAATCCTCGGCAAATTGCTGGTCATCTTCCATGAGCTTGTTTTGGATATACTCTCCTTCTGCTTTATTGACAGTATCCCAGAGAAACTTTCGAAGCATGATTTGGCAGGTAGATAGGATGGTATAGTCGCAGCTGTACTTAGTCTTGTCTATATTCTTTATGATATGCTTGGTAGCAAGAGCTAACAATTCATCTTCAGTACAGACCATGGTCTTTTTCTGGGCCTTGATCTCAAGAATGATAGGCTCAGAGAGCATCTTTACAGAAGCTTTGAGTTGTTCTTCTGTGATGGTTACCTCTGTTCTGGAAGCATTGGAGATAAACTCCTTTGCCTTTGATAGTAAGTTAATCTGTTCCATATTTCGTCGTATTTAATGTTTGAAAAAAGAAGTGCCGAACTTCGTAATTTTGGTACAAAGTTCGGCACTTTTTAACGAAATATGTATTTTTGCGGAATCCGCAAAAAGCGTTTTTGCTCTATTTTGCTATCTTATTGTAATTTAGTTAGTTATGATTTATATTGTTGCTTAATGAAACACTTTTTAACTTGATTTTTTCATCGCTTTTAAAGCAACTGGTAGGGAATGTAGATGTTATACGCCTTGGTGGAGAGGTGGTCACCTGCATTCTCTATGATATGAGGGTTGAAGATTTCTCCAAGTTCCTCGCAGGAGCTTCCCACGCACACCTTGATGTCTGCATAGCAGTCACTAAGGCGTTTCTTCTTCCTTTCCTTGCTGTTCTCCTTAAACTCAGAGCACAAAGTCAGGTAAGTGCTCTTGGCTTCATCCGTATGATTGGGATATACGATGTTGAAGAGTCTGAGATACTCATCCTCCCATTTCTTCTCTAACATATCAATTGGGTCGATGTCCTCTCTTTTCTTGTATTTATCGATCATATAGATGAGATATACAATGAAGGATGCTTTATAGTTGAAATTCACAGCCTTGAAGTAATCACCCTTATAGATGAACAACTGGTAGGTGCCAATGTTTTTGATCTTTTTGTTTGTGGGAAGTGTGTATCCTTTTACCTCCTTAGGGTTACGAATCTCAAAGCGCAAGCGTGATTTCTCGGCATACACGTTTGGATCCAAGTAGGAAGTAGCCTTTTTCAATTGACTTGGCGTTAGGTTCTTTAGCATCTCTATGATATACTCTGTTGGGATGCTATTGATGAGGTAGGTAAGTTCTGCGTCAGCTTTTTTATCTCCTGTTTTACGAACCTTATTCACGTTCTCCACGATGCGGTTGAGAATTTCATGCTTTTGGTGGAAGTCAAGGATGTCTCCAGTAATGCCTAAAATCTCTTTGAGAGCTTTTGGCTGAGCTATGAGATTTAGGGTTGGATTGAATAGAGAGTGAACTTTACTGGTGATAAAGTTCTTGATGAAAGTTTTAACTGACAAAAGTGGCTCCAACCATTTTTTGAACTCTTCTGGCTTATCCAGTAGCTTTTGATGAAGGATTTCCTCAGCTTGAAGCTTGCTATAACGTTCTACGGTGTAGAAAATCATGCTCACTTGCTGAGGTATGTTTTTCTCCGTCAGTTTTACCAAAAGACATTGGGTTTCATTTTCATTACTAAAACTCAAAGGCATAATGGCATTATATTCTTCTTTGGTGAAGCTCTCTCTTAGGTCTTTATCCTCTAAATAGGGGATCTCCTGAAGGGGCATACTGCTGTAGTTGCCCATGAAATCGCCAGTGATTTCAGCTACTTTCATCTGATTTTGAAAGGCAGTTTTGATTTCTTGGCTAATTTCATCACTGACAGATGGCATGAGGTAAAGGCAATCCACTTCCAAAAAGGAAAGCTGATGGCCTATTTGTGCGAACTTGCCGATGGCTGGTTCATATTTTGGGTTGTTATTGATAATTTTCATGTTACTTCTCCTTTTCTTTTTGTTGTGCTCTATATCTTAATATAGTCTGTTTGATGAGATTGGTGTCTGGAAGGCTGTTAATATCTATAGGTTTTGGTGGAGGTGGATTGAAGAATGTCTTTTCCCAGTCCAAGTCCTGTACCATTTCCCAACTCTTGGCCAGTTTCAACATATGTTCATATACAAATGGTGGAACCAAGCTGAGGATTCTGTCAAGTAGGGGAGTGTCTCCTTCTGACATTACTTGCAGGAAATTCTCTCTTCCATAGTCCACTGCCAGTATCCTAAGTTTACCTTCTGGATGGGTAGGTGTGGCATCCTTCATGTTTATCACCCATTTATACTTGTTTGTTGCCAGAAAGTATTTTTCAGCATAGGCACCAGCAACGATGTCACAGGCGAGTTCCTGGATCCAAAGTTCATTGGGAAATATCCAGAACAGCGTATCCCTCAGGGCTTGATGGCATAGCTCATGGGCAATGCAAAGTTTAAGGGCATCCGTGTTGTTGAGACCTTTGTCTTGCATCTGTTTGAGGTTATAGAAGAGTTCTGTTTCCTGGGTATCTTCGTTTGTGGAGATTTTTGCCACGGTATTTTCTACTTCCTGCATCTTCGGCATTGGCAGGCCGAAGAAAGAAACGATTTCCTTTATAGTGGCTTCCACCGTTTCTTGATCATACCACTCTGCCATATGCGGATTAATTCCCCACATGGTTTGATGCATTCGTTGAACCATGATGAACCAGTAGTTCTTCTCTTCCGGTGACATGGCAGCATACTCTTCTTGGCTTGGCTTTTTCATATCATGCAGTTTTTAATCCACGTACCATTTTGTCTCTTCTTCCCAATCTAGGAATGTCTGGTCTTCAATATTGATGTTTCTATCGTTATATTGATGAACCATACAGCCATCATGGTTATACGTTCTTGCCTTGATGAAGGTTCCCTTCCAATAGGCAAGTTCCGCTACAAGATGGTCATTTTGGTAGAGATAGTTGACATAGCTGCCGCTTTTGTCACCTTGGTATTCTTGAAGGACAAAAATGCCCAGTTCACCGCCTCTAATATCACTTGTCCAAAATGATCCCCATTCTTTGATGTAAAGTTTAGCTTTATAGCCATCCTTGATGGTTACTTTACCTATGGCTAACACTCTGCCTACGGAATCCCTTTGTATAGGAAAGTTATATTGGATGCTGTTTTTGTTTTGAATCCATTGTTGGAACAAATCATGAGCAGATTTGACAGTGAGTTTTGACATACCCTCTGCTACAATATCGCCCAGCGGTTTTAGCACTGATATGGAGTCTATCTGACCTTTTGAATTATAGGATAGCAGATAGCCATAAACATCTGCCATCTCACTGGCTCCTGCTGCCATGAGTCTGAGATTGCCTGCTGGAGAATAGAGGCAGTAAAACTCTGTCATGGCAAAAGTTGAGTGAGAAATGTTATAAGTGGTGCTGCCGTCTGGATTTTTATAGCTTGCTAGCTCAAAATCTTGATTTGCGGATTTTTGAGGTAGGCTATATACCTTTTCTGCATTCTTAGGGTCATTTCCCCACATGGATTCTTTTATAGAATTATTATTTGCTGGGCTATGATTTGTGCAAGCACTAAAGATTGCCATGAGTACAGTCACTATCAGCATGGTTGTTTTGTTGAAAATCGTCTTCATCATAGATTCCTTTCTTTTTAAGTTTAATATACTTTGTTAGTGAGCGAATCACCTTTTAGAAACGCAGGTACCTGTTTATTTTCTGGGTACAAAAGTAAGGGGAAAAATCTGAAACATCAAATTATTTCCCCTTTTTTCTTTAGTTTAAATTCTTTTTAGTCCCGTTTAAATCATTTTAACGGAGTTTTTGCTTCTTTTATTATTGTTTTAGCTATCTTTCTTATTGCAAGTCTTCGTTATATACCTCTTCCACGCCCTCTATATGATATAGGTGTGATGTGATACTTTGCAGTTCCCCGAATGAGTGGATGGCAAACTTGATGGTACAGTCCACGATGAAGTCAATCGTTACAGTGTGTAGGCTATCTATGGAAAGTCCCAGTTTATTGGTGATACAGTCGATGATGTCACTCAGCAGGTGGTATCTGTCAATAGCCTTCACATGGATAGAAACAGGGTAGAGCACGTTTTCTTCCTCGTGGAAATCAACGGATACGATACTGTCACCATACTGCGAGGCAAGACTGATGGCATCTGGGCAGTTACGCTTATGGATGCTGATGCTGCCATCCGGTTCCTTAAAGCCTATGACCTCCTCTCCTGGTATCGGCTTACAATGCTCACATCTGTGGAAAGCAGTAACTGGTTGTTTGGCAAGGTAAGAGTTCAGCTGTCTCTTAGCCTTGTAAGTAAGGACCTGGTTCAGCCAGTCTGCTTCTGGGTGTACCTTGTCCTCAGAACTAATCTCTATGCAATCCCCACGATGCAGTACTGTCTTGATGGAGCTCAGCTTGCCATTGATTCTGGCATACTTGGCGTGGAGTCCCAGTTTGCTATGAATCTCGAAGGCAAAGTCAAGAGCAGTGGCACGTTTGGGTAAGATGACTGGCTTGCCTTGTGGGGTGAACACCATGATGTCATCATTATAGAATGAGCTGACCACGTTGTCAATATAGTCATCTTGGAATCCATGGTAAGAAATGTCTTGAAGTACTTCCTTGAACTTTTTGAGCCAGTTCTTGATATTGCCAGCAGATTGTGTGGACATACAGCCAAGCTGGGAATTTCTGACCATACGTTCGCTACAAATATGAATCTCCTCCCATTTTCCGTGTTCAGAGAGGAGCTTGATATGGAAGCTTTGGTAGCCATTCTCTTTTGGGGAATCCACATAGTTCATCACACTTCCCGGCTTTTCCTTGAATCTGTCAGTCAAAAGCGAATACAGATAGAGGCATGTGTTCTTTTCCGTTCGCTTTTGACTGTCTGGGAAGATAATCTTGACATAATGACGATTCGATACGTGTTGGAAGTCAATCTTTTCCTTGACCATCTTGCGCCAGATACTATAAGGCATACGATATTTTACTTCTATCTTTGCCTCAAACTGATTCTCATTTAGGAGCTGCTTGATTTCGCTTGTGAAAGTGCTAAGAGAAGACTCGTTATTAGCCTTGTCTTTTTCTAGCATTTCCTGCAAATGGCTATATTCTTGTGGGCAGCGATACTGGAAACTGAGGTTCTCAAGTTCAGTCTTGATCCAGTAGAAGCCCAGTCTGTTAGCAAGAGGGCCATAGAAGAAGTCGGTCTCGCCGGCAATTTTCAGTTGTTTCTCTGGCTTCATGCTGGCCAAGGTTCTCATATTGTGAAGACGGTCTGCCAGTTTTACCAATAAGGCACGAATGTCATAGTTCACCGAGTCAAGCATCTGCTTGAAGTTATCCACTTGCTTGGTAAACTCATAGTGTTCCTTCTTTTGCTTGGTAACCACCTTTACAAGGTATGCCACATCGGTTCCAAACTCCCTTTCCACGAAGTCAATCTTGTACTCAGTGTCTTCCACCAGATCATGCAGTAGGGCGGCAATAACGGCACTGGTGCCAAGTTGCATATCCTCGGCAACGATGCGTGCCACGGCAAGAGGGTGGAGGATATAAGGTTCTCCACTCTTTCTTTGTTGCTTGCTATGTCCTTCCTTTGCGATTTGAAAGGCATACTCTATTTGATGAAGTTCCTCAGGAGAAACCCTTGGCTTCATTACCTCCATGATATGCTCAATGGCTTGGCTGATGATATGTTCGTAATTCTTTTCCATTTGCTTCTACTTTAATGGTTATATAAGAAGGGAGGAGATATTTTAGAATTTCTGTCTTAAAATGTCTCAAGCTTTTTTAAACAGAAGAACGGAATCAAGCTATAGGCTGTATTCCGTTCTTCAAAAGTTATTTTGGTTATTTTCTCTTAACGTTTAGTGGTTTTGACCATGTTTGTCAGGAATTTATTCAACCACCTCTATGTATGGAGTGTATGTTGGAAACCACTTATCAAGAATATTATCCACCTTTCTTTCTATAGATGGTGTGATGTACTTGCTTACCTTTTGGTAGGCTACAGTAAGAGAGACAGCTTCGTCTAGCCATCCTATGATAGGAAGGCGTTTTGCGGAAATCAGGTCTATCGGGAGAACCAAGTATGACAATGCTGACAAAATCAGAAACTTATCAGACTTCGGTGTCTCCTTGCTTACCATCACATAATAGAGTAATAATGCAGGGCGTGTACTGATGCGTCCCACCTTTACTGCCCACTCTTTCATTTTCTCCAAAAGGAGCTCTTTGTTAATCAATCCTTGCATATTTATCGTTCATTTGTTTTAATGTTTACATATACAAATGAGGAGACATTTTCAGAAATCTATCAAGATTCTGATATTTTTTTAGAACTTTTAGTATTTTCTTTCATGATGAAGGATGTCCGAAAGTATTTCTTGACGGTAAGCCATAAACTCATTGATAAGGTTTTTAATGGTCAAAGGAATGCCTTGGTCTCTCATTGATTGAGCGATATATTTTCCTCTTCGGATGAATAATACTCTGAGTGTTCCTTCTGGATGGGATGGCGAGCCATCAGTTAGAATGAGACCTTGGCATACTTTTGAGTCATCCATGTTCCAAAGGCCAGCTCTGCAACCCATCAGAAAATCTGCTGCCAGTTCATTTTCCCAAGCTCCGTTATTGATGCCTGGGAATTGAGTGGCTTGGAGTACACGGTGGGCGCATTCGTGTGTCATCACAAGCGAGAATGCACTCTTGGAATCCACTTTCATATCTATGAGCTGCTGCATATTATAGCATAGAATGTCATCATTGTAGCTTCCTCTATCCCAGTTTACGAACATGGTCTGTCCATCTTTAACATTTGTGAGGTCTTGAATCATCCTTGGCATAGGAATGTTGAAGAAGTCACAGGCTGATTTGATGGCATCATTGATGTCAGCCTCGCTCAATCCAAATCGCTGAAATCGAGAACTGCATTTTTTCAAGAAGTCATCCATAGTGGGTCTTCCGAAGAAGTTGAATGCAGGATTGTTGAAAATGGAATTTGCCATAATGTCTTTTTTAAACGTTCTACATCTTATGCCTAATAGTTGCTGCTTTTCAGCAGTTCAATTTGCAAACTATATGAGAGCTTACTTAATAGCTTTAGCGCAGGTGCATTGTCTTCTTTGACCCTTACAATGATATTCTTATACAACTTCGTGTATTTTGAAAGAAAATCATTGAGGACTGTCTGCATGATTCCTTTGTGCCAATATTCTGTTTTCAAAGCAAAAGTAAGATAGGCAGTTGGACCTAATATGTAGTCAAGACCTACAATGCCTATAGACTCATTATTGCTCGTTTGAATGACATATACCTTTCCTGGTTCACTTCCTTCTTCATTTACTCCAGAGATGAAGTCATAATAATCCTTGGCATCCTTTATGGTTTGAAGAGGATGACTCATGTATTTTGTAATCTCAGGACAATGGTAAAGTTCAAAGAGAAATAATATATCTTCTTCTGAGATTTTTCTAAGCGAATAGAGTGGTGTCATAAATTGTCTTTCTTTTTATCTTCCTACTTTATGGAGGGACATGGTATAACCACATCTCATACAGTGAGTACTATTGAGAGGTCTTGCACCTGGGTAAGCCTCTTGGTATCTAAAATAGTAATTGTCACGAATCAAATCGTGATTTGGACATTTGAGTCCTGGAATCTCTTTAAGCATCGTCACCTTTTCTTTTATACTATACGTGATTAATAGTTAACATGTTATAATAAATTATAGGTACCAACAACTGAGTTAACAGTTCTGTTGATATCTATGATTTATTGCCATTTATTTTTTTGTTAGAATAATCTTTTTGTTGTTAATCTTTTTCATGCTATACTTATCACGTAATGTTGTTAAAACTCCAACTCCTCCTGCTGCAACAGCAATTGTTACTGCAGTAATAGCAGCAGGACCAAGAATAACTCCAGCAGCACCAGTAGCAACTGCTCCTCCTGTAAAACTAATAGCTCCACCAGCTCCAGCAGCAGGTGCTGTAACTGCAGTAGCTGCGGGAGCAGAGATTATTGCGAATACAGCTATACCAATAGATCCAAAAGCAACCACCCATGCGATTGTACCTGTTGCTTTGATTCGAATGACTTTTTTAGCAAGATCTCCTTCTACTATGATGGTGTTTTTATTTTCCTTCATCGCTTCTCCCATTTCTTTGGAAGTTTTTACTATTGTTGGGTTCTCTGTAATTTTTTCCATTGTTTGTTATATGTTTATGTTGTTAATATTGTATTCTTCAATTAATAATTGCTCATTAATATTATGGAATATAGTTTCAATTTATGCTATACATTGTCGGATTTTAATATTCAATTCTTAAGCATTAATGATAATACTAAGGAAACGATAAGTTTATTTGTCTTTTTGTTGAAAACATTAACTTTCTGAATATATGTTGTTACATTGGTTCATTTACTTGTTCAGAAATATATTTTATATTCTGTCTACAAAGTCTTTATATTGCAATTTTATTTTTTCCGTATGCTCTTTGAGGGCATCATCAAATCTCCTATGATGACTATCTGATAAAAATGAAAAAAAACCTCCTTCTGGATATGAATATGTCCAAGATAAACCTATTTCATTAACAGTCTCTTTGGTTCTCCTATAATAAAATTCTTTCCAATGCAGTTTTCCTGATGGGCAATAGCTATATGTGTTTAACCAGTTTGAAAAATACTGGACAGAGGCTTTTTTGTATTGTTCGCATAAAGCAAATTCTGATAAAATTTTGTAGCATATAGCTATTAACAATGCTGTTTCAAATTGTTGTTTCATTGCACTTATAGATCCAAAATATCCATTTGCTTGAGATGAGAAATGTTCAAGAGCAGCTCTCAGATGTGTAATAGCCATATTAAGCTCTCTTTTAGGATTATTTGACATTTTCATATCATCTAGTGAATGTATTGCTGCATTGAATTCATTGCCTCCAATTTCTTCAATTACGCTTTTGGTTGCTAAAATGAATTTTGACACATTGTAAATTGTGCCTAGTTGTCTTAAAGTTTCAGTTGTAAGAATAAAACTCATAAATATCAATTGTTATATTAATTTCATGGTTCAATTTTTCCTTTAATCATATTTTTTTTAGGCTCTGCCCTTTAACAGTAGTCTATTTCAAATTTCGAGAATTCTTTTGTTTGCCGTCATATCCTTTCACTTTCTGGTTTTAAAATTGTAAAATTCTCTACCGAGGATAGCCAGGAGTTCATTGTTTCTTCAACTTTTTGGGATATTCCAGGACTTACGTTTTTTTTAACTCTCTTGTATGCAAAGTATAAAATAGTTGCATTGTCAAGATAACCTAATATGCCATATTCTTCTTTTGAAAGAAAATCATTTGGTAAGAATTGATAAGCAAAGGCCGCACCGATAACTATTTTATTAAACTTTGATGTTTTCTCACTTAGCATCACATAATATAGCTCAAGCATCATTTTGGTTGTCTCTTTTGTTCCAACCATTGCTTGTCTTTTTATTTGTGCTAAAATTATGGATGCATTGTTTGTTATGCGTTGATAATCAATGTTCTTAAACAATCTGATTATTTCTTTAATAGGATTGATTTCCATGATGATATTATTTTATTTTGTATATAAGAAAGAAGCTCATTTTCAATATTATATGTTATTTTAATTAGTGCTGCCAATGTCGGATTTATAAGTTGCAGGTTAAAGGGTATTTTCTAATTGTTGTAATTCATATTGCAGGTTGGTCAATTGCTTTTCGTATTGGTATTTAAGACCCACTTGTGACATATAGGTATGGCGAGAGGCAATATCTGTACCTCGCAATTTCATTACTCTCTCATCCCAATCTGCCCTTTCTACCTTCATTTGCAGTTCTTGGACTCTTTGTCGCAATGACTCAATTTTCCTTTGCTTGGTAATGCTGGGAGTAGGCATGTTGGCGGCATTGTAGATGCTCCCAATTCCTGCAGTTTGCTGTCCCATTCCCATAGTGTTGGTCATTCTGACAGGAACATAGCAGTTTTGGCAAATACCAGTTCCATAGCAATTCGTACATGCTGTTACGTCATGGGTATTGGAATTTGTGATAATTCCAGTGCCATTGCAGTATTTGCATTTATGAGTTCCATGACATTCTTTGCATTCTCCTGGTGCAGGTACATTGATGTTGAGTTTCCATTGGTTACTCTTGTCGATTTCTCCTTTCTTATTTAATATGGCAAAAATGTCGCCTTGGCACCAGTCCCATCCCACACTGTCAATGTCAAATCTAAACGACTTACCTGCTGCTAATCGTTCTTGGTGAAAGAACATTGGGTTGTTTTGTCCAGTTCCATCAATGATGACAGCATCGAAAGTTTCGGTTTGGAACATATTTCTGCATGTCAAGGTGAATGAAATAGCTTTTCTTCCTCCTTGTCGAATGCTTTGGAACCAATTGAATTTTCCTCTAAAGCTCATAATTCATGTAGCATTAAAATGGATGTAGTCCTGTAGGCGCACCTCCAAGTTTGAAACCTCTTCTTGGAATGTCACATGTTTGGCATATTCCTGTGCCTCCACATTGAGGGCACGTTTTAAACTCCCAAGTTCTGTCAGGCGGATATATAAATCCCTCTCCATGGCATTTTTTGCATTTATGTGTGCCATGGCACTCTGGGCATTCACCTGGTCCATATTCTTTCATGTGGAATACCCATTTTTCTAAAATTTTGTTATCTTTGTCTATTATTGCAAGGTAATCGCCTTGATACCAATTCCATCCGATTGTATCGAAATTGAATGCATAAGATTGACCTGCTTTGAATTTTAATTCACGCTGATACCAAGTTTGTGAACCATCTGAAGGAACTAAAGCTACATCTATTGTTTCGCCAAACATTAAATTGGTACATTTTAGTGTAAACGATATTGTTATGCATCCAGCAAGTCTGCTACTTTTAATTCGAGAAAATTTTCCTTTAAAACTCATATATTTTCATCATGTATATTAAAATTTTTCTTTGATATTTAAATATGGCTTTACTATATAGACTAAATTACATCATAAAACCAATTGCTTTGTTTGTCTTACTTGAAGGGCTAATTTGTCAAACCTTGACACTCTTGTAACCATCTGTATTTTATAAGGGATTAAATTGTTTTCTAACCACTATATATTCCACCCATAAGAAAATCATCTGGATCATGGTCGTGCACCCTATCCCAATTATATTCTGATTGTTGTATGAGATTTTCAATTCTTGTATATTCTTTTCCCGCAATAGCCTTATAAAAATCAGATTCGACATTCATAGATAATGAACCCAAAATATTTTTTGGAAACTCAATGCTACCCATATTGTCTAAATTTTCTAATAGCCACTTTTTAGCAGTATTATTATTGCCTAGCATATAGTGTAGGATAGCTATGTGTAGACAAATAGAATTTGCAAAGGTTTTTTCCCCCCAGAGTGCTGTGTCTTTATCCCATATGTCCCATGTCGTAATAGGGAAATTGGCATAAGCTGACTCTAAATGACCTAATGCACGATTTATGGCTTCACGGAATGCAGTTTCTATATTTGCATTACTTAAAATATATAATGCCATATCAAACTCATTTTTTGCCATTTTTTTTAATGGACAATCTTTTGCTAAAGTTCTTAACGAAATTGCAACTTTTCCTATTGTTAAAATCGAAATGCTCATTTTAAATATTTATAATGTTAATACTTCTCATCATTTTCCTAGCTAAGTTCCAAGTTGTTAAAAGACTTAATTTTTTTTTGCTTAGGTTTGCTTGATGAGTTTAGAGTCTCGTTTACGTCCATTTTTACAGGTTCGTGGACAAAATTGTAGGTGTAGTATCTATTGATATTATTATTGGAAATGTACTAAATCTTTGTTAAGATTGATGGTGAGATGAATTTCAACGCAGTTGCTAACATACCATCAATCGTTACAACAACTCTTTTATTTCCTTCTATTCTTTTGATAAAGCCTTCAATGCCAACTAATGGGCCGTCTATGACTTTTACTCTTTGTCCTGTTAATGATTCTCCCTCTCTAATATCTAAAGGTATGAGTTCTTCTGCTGGGAGATTACTAACACGGATAAAGTCCTCCATTTGTTTGTTGGGAACTGTAATCATTTTGTTTTCATGATTCATTATGAAATTTAGAAGATGCCATTTTTTATCATTTTTAATTTCTGCTTGTTTTTGTCTTTCTTCTTCTATTTGATTTTTTGTTCCATAAACAAAAAGAAGATTCGAGATGCAGGATGTAAGTTCATAGTGTCTTTTTCCAAAACGCTCTACTGTTTTATAGCATTTGGGTATGAAGGTTTCGAACTTTCCATTCATAGCTTCTTGAATTTTAAGTTCTCTACCATAAGTAACTCTCATGGCATACCATGCTTCATCATTTGGACCTATTTCCATAGCACATTCCTAGGGGACACCACATAGAGCATACTACATGGAGTAACTTGAAGTTCATTGGTGATATAAACTTTACTTCTAACACTGATGTCCAGTCGTTATTCATAATTTTACAATTCACTTGATAGTGCAAATATACAAAAAAATCTATTTAATCTCTACATTTTTGATGATTATTTTTGTTAAAGCCCGAAAATAATGTATATTTATGGCATTTTTATGTTAGAATTTTAGTCGATTTTTTAGTTACACATATTTATATATAAGAAAAAGTTAGTTTTAGATTTCATAAGTTAGAACTTTTATATACCTCAAATCCGCAACTTATATGGGAAAGGGCGAATTCTGCAGAAACTAGCCTATGCAACCATGCATGAGTAGTATAGTTTGTATTTTCCGCTGATTTTTTGGCTCAGGGGAGATTGTCCGTGGATAAGACAATCTCCCCTGAGCCTATTTTTGCAATCGATAATGACAAAAAAGCAATTGATGTATGGATAAAGATACAGTAGTTTTCGCAACGTATTGCATTGGTAACTTGTCTCGTCGATTAGGACAGAATGCTAGGGATGTATACGAAAGATTGAAGGCATCTGGTATACTGAATGGGTATATTGTACCAAGTTATGATGTGTTCCATACTTCTTACCCTTTATGTCGTACGACAACAATTTTAATCTCGTACGACAACAGATTTCCATTCCAAGAGTTTCCTGTCTAGTATAATCTTCTTAGCTTCGCCTCTTTTACCATCTATATAATAGTACTTGGCGAGTGACTCGTCAAACTGGGATACGAAGGCGGCTCTTACTCGGGCGCACTTCTCATTGATGGAATTGGAGAGGGGGTTGGTCAAGGCATCTATGCTCTGGCGAATCTTCTCTGCAGATAGATGCACAGGGCTTTCCTGCTTGGCGCAAATGTCGAGATAGATGGTGTGTAGCTCTTCTCGATAGTCGGAAAGGCTCTTGAATACGATGCCCTCCTCATGGCGCAGGAAGAGGATGAATACAGCTTTTACCAATGGCTCCATCTTGATTTGCATATCATGATAATCGGGCAGGATGATGTCGTATTTCTCCGTGATAATCAGTCGGCTCAACTGTTTCTCGGGGAAGAGATACTGCTTGAGCACCCATTCGCTCACACCCCTAAGTTGTAGGTCTCTCACTTGGTGATATACCTCCCGCATTTTTTCCTCTACATCTTCATCAAAGGTTTCGTCTGCTGGCAGCTGTGGCTTGTAATCACCTAAGGTGAATTCAGGGACAGAGCTACAGAATACGTTGGCACTGGAGAGTTGCTTGTCTAGCAGCTTCTCCATCTGTGGCATCAAGTCGGCATCCTCCAGAATGGATATTGGAAAGGCATTTACATAGTCTATGCCGTCCTCGCTTCTGTCGTATTGCATGATGCAAGGAGGCAAATTCTCGGCATCTTTCTTTTCATCAAGAAGTTGCAGAAGAATGTCGGAGGTGGCAGTCTGTGAGAAATCCCCCTTCGTCATCTGTGGAAAATTGTATACGGCAGCGTCCCTTATCTCATGCATCAGATAAGGGAAATAGATGAAGTTGATGGATTCCTTCCACAGCAGCTTTCGTATCTCTTCCAAATGGTTGATGAAGGAAAGATTCAACTGCTCATTGTATCCTTGCTCCACGAAGAACGCATAACCACGCCACTGGGTGGGGAAGTTCCTGAACCTCAGTGCCTTTACATTTCTTGTTCTACCAGCCATATTTCTTACTTAATTTTCTCTATCAAGATATCTTTCCATTGCCCATATAGGTCGTAAGGGTCTAACTGAGAAAATATCTCAGTATATGTATCCTTGACAATAAGGAAATTGCCACCTCCCATATAGTATGATTGCCAACCTTCAGGTGGCGTGGTACGGAATAAATCGCAGTCGCATGCCTGGAGGGTAGGGCAAAGCAATATGGCTTGTTCCCAACTGATGGTATAAGCAAAATTGGTGTGATATAGCTTGCCATCGGAAGTCACCATCCAAAGTCCACCCCCTTCTCCTTGCGCCCCTTCTCCTGCAAAGGAGAATGCGATAATGTCAAGATGTTGGTAATCCTTATTATTTTCAGAATTGATTTCTATTACATTCATAATCTTATCGAATTATATATTCGCAGCAAATATACGACAAATAGCAAGAATTGCCAAATATTCTGTGATATTTTTTATTTTTCTTTTCGATTTTTTGCCCGATGTACGAGATAGATGCCCAGGGCTAACCAGAATGCGGGGCCAAACACACTGTTGCCATTGATGGCAGCGCCTAGAAAAGAGGCACTGCCTAGGATGACGCAAAACCAGCCGAATCCTTTCATAATTCCTGTTCCTTTTTGACCTCAATCTCTGTTTCGTCCAATTTTTTGGAGCATAATACTGCTATCAGTCCAATAATGGCATTGATGAGTGATAAGCCGAATGCCCAACCAAATCCTATCTTTCTCTTTCTGCCGAGGCAGCCGATGCCGAATGCTATCGCAACTGCAATTACAAATAATACTAATCTGTCCATACTCTAGTTCGTTTGAAAATTTTGGGGGCAAAGATAGTGTAAAATCTGATAATCAGCAAATCTTTTAACTCCACAAGCCTTGTGGAGGTGTGCTTTTCTCTAGGTAATACATCTGTTTTCAAGAAAAGAACTAACTTTGCCATCTCAGCTCTAGTGATATTTTTTGTTAAAAGGCAACAAGAAAAAGTAACAGAAAAGATATTTTTCGTACCTTTGGAGTAGATTTGGCAATAACTGAGTCTAAAGTTGGTAAGAATAGAAAAAGTTGATGTTATGAATAAGAAAGCAATTATAGTTATAGCATTGTTTTTCTTTATCGGAAATGCAATAGCAGTACGCCATGTTGGGTATGGTGCAGAAGTTTGTGGCATCAATATAATGCCATCAGACGAAGATGATTATCAAAAGGAAATCATCGCGAAATTTGGTGACTTGTATTTTGATTCATCAGAAAATCCAGAGGAGACAACTTCTGGGATGGCAATGTGGTGTACTCAACAAGAGAAACGATACAAAAACAATGTGGCACTTTATTCTGCTAAGCTGAGTAGCCTGCCATTGCAGCCAACATTGAAAGACTGCCTTAAGCAGGAGACTGATTGCTGGAACAAGTTGCAGGCTTCGCTTAATAAGTTTGATGCCATGTATCTCAGATTGTGTTATTATACTGGTGGTACGATGGGGATTATCTGTCAAGCAGATGCGCCTATGAACATCGCCTATATTCGGATGGCTTGCCTGAAGGATGATTATGATTTGTTCGCCAATAAGCAAGAGCCGTCATTTGCAAAGATGAAGGTTATTGATACTTCGGTTTGGAGCGAAGAGTTACACCAGGCACTGGCCTCTGTAAAATACGAAACTCAGGACAAAGAGTTGATTAAGTCTTATGGTAGTGCATCAGAATACAAACAACTGTATTGTCAACTGGAGAAATATGCAGTTGATACCAAGACTTTGCTGGCAAGCTGGGTGGCTCAACGTAGAAATGCAGAGCAACTTCTTTCTGACTCACAACAAGGCAATTACAGAAATCATACACTGATGGTTGTCAATGCTTTGGCATATCATTTATATAATAATAGAATGTTTGGGGAATAGTATGTGTTCTACATATTTATACTAGAGTATAAGCTTGATGTGTAAATATACTTCACAAATATGAATGATTAAGACAATAAAGTGAACAAAATAGCATTCTATATTAAATAAGGTGAAAAGACGAGCGAAGATTTGGTCGTATCGCAAGTCTTTTGTACCTTTGGGGCAAAACAATTAACAGAAAAAGTCAATGCAATATCCTTTGATATCAGAATATGTTAGAGCCATACAAGATGCAAGTAGTAATCTTGATAAATTGGCTCATTTGGTACCAGTGCTAGATGATCATGGTGAGCCATATCGTAGCAGTGGTGCCTTTGCCGTCGTGTTCAAAATGAAAGATGAACAGACAGGGAAATGCTATGCCTTAAAGTGCTTTACTGAAGAGCAAGAAGGTAGAGCCGAGGCTTATCGACAAATTGCTGATGAGTTGGCGTTCGTAGATTCCTCTTATATTACTTCTGTAAAGTACTTAGACAAAGAAATCTTCGTAGATAGCAGTTGTGAGGAAGACGAGTTTCCTGTTCTTCTGATGGATTGGATTGATGGTGAAACAATGGAAAGTTACATTGCAGAAAACTATCAAGACAATTTTGCTATGGCTATGCTTTGTTATCGCTTCTCTAAAATGGCTGCGTGGCTTCGTTCTCAACCATTTGCTCATGGTGACATCAAGCCAGACAACATCATGGTTCGTCCTGATGGAAGTTTGACATTGATAGATTATGATGGTATGTTTGTTCCTGCCATGAAGGGTCAGAAGTCTCCAACAATTGGTACAAAGGACTTTTCTCATCCTTTGAGAACTGTTGATGATTTTAATGAAACCATTGACGACTTTGCTTTGGCAAGCATTGCTTTATCTTTGAAAGCTATATCCATGAATTCCACTTTATTAGATACATATGGTGCTTCTGATAGGCTTCTCTTCTCAGAAAGTGATTATCGCACCCCTTCAAGTAGCAAGGCTATATCTGCCTTGCAGGATTTAATGTGTGATAAGAATTTCTGTACACTTTACTCTCTTTTCATGCTCGCATTGGCAAGAAAGGAACTTTCTGCATGTTCTTGTAGATTGTTTATTGGTGAAAAACCTATCCCGTCTCAAACAATTGAAGACTTATCAACAGAAATAACTGAAGATGAGTTGAAAGAAGCTTTTATAGATGAACGGGGAGTGAAATATAGCAAAGATGTAAGAAAATTATTGAAAGTTCCCCAAGAACTAAGAAGGGGCTATTCTGTCAAAGAGGGTACAAGGATAATATGTAATAATGCATTTGCTGGTTGTAGTTTGTCCAATATAGCCATTCCTGATAGTGTGACTGCTATTGGAGATTATGCATTTTCTCATTGTCTCTTGTTGGAAAATATATCCATTCCTAAAAGTGTAATTTGCTTAAACGGAAATCCGTTTTCAGACTGGGGAGGCATGTTAGAATGTTTATCACCCACCTTCATTTATGAGGATGATGTCTTATTCAATAAGGATAAAAGTGAAATTGTTTCTTTCAGAAATCAAAAAATAGAATCATATATCATCCCAGATAGTGTGACGAAAATTAGAGATTCCGCTTTTTCGGATTGTAGTTCTCTGTCCAATATAGTCATTCCTGATAGTGTGACAGCTATTGGAGATTTCGCTTTTTCGGGTTGTAGTTCTTTGTCCAATATAGTCATTCCTGATAGTGTGACTGCTATTGGAGATTCCGCTTTTTCGGATTGTAGTTCTCTGTCCAACATAGTCATTCCTAATAGTGTGACTGCTATTGGAGATGGCGCATTTTTTGGTTGTAGTTCTCTGCCCAACATAGTCATTCCTAATAGTGTGACTAGTATTGGAGATTGTGCATTTTCTGATTGTAGTTCTCTGCCCAACATTGTTATTCCTGATAGTGTGACTAGTATTGGAGATTGTGCATTTTCTGGTTGTAGTTCTCTGCCCAACATTGTTATTCCTGATAGTGTGACTGCTATTGGAGATTCCGCTTTTTCGGATTGTAGTTCTCTGTCCAACATAGTCATTCCTAATAGTGTGACTAGTATTGGAGATTATGCATTTGAACATTGTCGTTCTTTGTCCAATATAGTCATTCCTGATAGTGTGACTAGTATTGGAGATTATGCATTTGAACATTGTCGTTCTTTGTCCAA
>ERZ1031954.139-NODE-139-length-29496-cov-7.942495_pt1 | contig 29496 bp, 23 predicted proteins | sample MGYA00516701_ERZ1031954 | MGnify/ENA primary metagenome ERZ1031954 (study PRJEB33719, sample SAMN04261284) | wastewater metagenome | biome: rural village; feature: human; material: feces | host: Homo sapiens | place: El Salvador | collected 2013-01-07 ...
TCAGGACTTTGGCTTATTTGTTTTATACAATACGGCCTGCATGGGATGCTTACAATAAATCTTTCAAGCATATAAGCATTGTGTATGAATGACTTACAAGAGGAAATGGAATAAGTACACGCAAAATCCCTTCCACATCAAGAGCAGACGATGTGGAAGGGATTTTCCTATAATTGTAGAGTCAGACTAATGTCAGTGCCTTTTTAGGCCTCTTGACCACCCATTAGCCAGCAATAACAAGCTTTTGTCCGTCAGTGTCAAGTGTCACCTTGTGAGCAAACGACGTGCCGCCACCCTGGCTAATGGCCGAAAGGTCAATGCCCCGTCGTTTCAGTTCGTCAATAAGTGCCACGTCATGGCAAGCACGAGCTGAACCCCAGCCCCTGCAGCCTACTTGTGCATTAAAAGAGTCAATGAGAGATTGAAGTGAAGCCTTCGCAAAACGCGCAGCAAAATCTGCGTAAAGAGAATTGTTGTTCATGTCAGGAAATGTTTGAAGTGTTTTAATGAATATAGGAAACTTCCACATCGTACCTTAACCACCGTGGTTCCTGTAAACTCGGTTGGTGAGTTTGCCACCATCAGCAAATCAATGCTGCGTAGCAACTGCTCTTGATGTTTCGTCTGCAAAAGTACAGATTTTTTTTACAATTCGTGCCTCTATATAAACAATTTGCGCTTTTATGTGTAAAAACGTGCTCTTCCTTTACTTCATTACTTTCCTGCACCATCATATAGCGCATGTCGAAAATCAATGAATTACGTAATTAAAATGGGTGACTTGAGGTGGCATAAGCAAAAAGGCAAGTCTTGTTTAAGGGTTGTTTGCCCTTATGCCGCTTACCGTGGAATTTCATTTGGCTTATTAGCCAGTCATTTTACCTTAACTTATTCTTCTATTAATCTACAATAGTAGAAATTCATTTGGCTTATTAGCCCTTGCTAAGTACCATTTACCGCCAATAATCTACAATAGTAGAAATTCATTTGGCTTATTAGCCCCCTATGGGAGTAACCAAGACACAAGTAGATCTACAATAGTAGAAATTCATTTGGCTTATTAGCCAACTGGAAAAGAGCGAACAAATTGCATGTTTGATCTACAATAGTAGAAATTCATTTGGCTTATTAGCCCGTTTAGCAAGTATAGCAGTAAATTATATATCTACAAAAGTAGAAATTCATTTGGCTTATTAGCCACCGTGCCGTGTTCGACAAGAAAGAGATCTACAATAGTAGAAATTCATTTGGCTTATTAGCCGATGCGCTTGTCACAATACTAGCAAGCATAATCTACAATAGTAGAAATTCATTTGGCTTATTAGCCCCTCAATATCAAAGGCACAAGGGACGTTGATCTACAATAGTAGAAATTCATTTGGCTTATTAGCCAACCGAAACAGAAACCGAAACGGAAACCATCTACAATAGTAGAAATTCATTTGGCTTATTAGCCAAACGAATATGACACGAGAAATATACAAAATCTACAATAGTAGAAATTCATTTGGCTTATTAGCCGTGCTGTTCATCGTGTTTTGTCATGTAAATCTACAATAGTAGAAATTCATTTGGCTTATTAGCCAGCTATGCCTAACAAGATAGGATACAAAATCTACAATAGTAGAAATTCATTTGGCTTATTAGCCTTAAGCTGCATACCCGTTGTAATGCCGTATCTACAATAGTAGAAATTCATTTGGCTTATTAGCCAAGAGAAAGAAGCACTTTTGAAGTCATTGATCTACAATAGTAGAAATTCATTTGGCTTATTAGCCCCTGTTACTCTGTTTCTTAATTACGTTGATCTACAATAGTAGAAATTCATTTGGCTTATTAGCCGTACTTCTTTTTCTCGCTGTCGTATTTGGCATCTACAATAGTAGAAATTCATTTGGCTTATTAGCCAACCGAGTACATTGTAGCTAACCCGTACCATCTACAATAGTAGAAATTCATTTGGCTTATTAGCCTTTAGTGGTGGCTTTACTCATGGCAATGATCTACAATAGTAGAAATTCATTTGGCTTATTAGCCTGCCCGCCTATGTACCTAACATTGTCTAATCTACAATAGTAGAAATTCATTTGGCTTATTAGCCTATTACAAAGCACCAGCGGCGGCAAAATCTACAATAGTAGAAATTCATTTGGCTTATTAGCCTGTTGTGTCGTTTCTTGTTGTTTGACGATGATCTACAATAGTAGAAATTCATTTGGCTTATTAGCCATTACAGTTTCCTCTTTCCATGTGCGTGTAATCTACAATAGTAGAAATTCATTTGGCTTATTAGCCCTCTCACCAAACAAGGTTGCCCCTTTTGCGGCAATCTACAATAGTAGAAATTCATTTGGCTTATTAGCCTATGGGTCGGACTGGTAGGAGTTGGCCGATCTACAATAGTAGAAATTCATTTGGCTTATTAGCCACAAAATCGGTAAAAGTAGGCGGTTTTGATCTACAATAGTAGAAATTCATTTGGCTTATTAGCCCCGTACAAAATAGGCGTTGAAGGCGTCCTAATATCTACAATAGTAGAAATTCATTTGGCTTATTAGCCTAAAAATACTTTGTATAATTGTACGGCCATCTACAATAGTAGAAATTCATTTGGCTTATTAGCCCTCTTATCGAATGTAAAGTTACGAAGAATCCTTTATATACAGTCATTTTAAGGATCCTATTTTTAGAGATCTTATCCCCCCCCTAAAAAAAGGGGGCGATATAAAACAAACATAACATGTTAATTTTCAGCTATTTGCGAGAAATGATCAATTTGTATACAGACGCAGGTTTGTTCTTTCAAAAATAAACGACAGACTGATCTCTATGAATGGCATTGCCATATTTGGTTAATTTGTCTGAGTTCACATCAAATATGATAACACTGTCATCAAAAGTAAAGTGCTTTGAATATGCCTCTATCTTAGCGACAAGGTTATCCATGATCCTCTTTGTATTTACAACTTCATATACGGATAATTGTAAACGGATGGCACCGTGCTTTTTTAGCATTTTTGAAAAATTCGTGCGCATCTTATCATCTGATATGTCGTAACTCACGATCACCATGAAACTTAGAATTTAAATAACGGATAATCTTTAACTGTTTTACATCCCATGAAACAACGATAATATTGCTGGACGAACTTGAAAAAGTCCGTTTTATGAGCGATTAATGTATCATAGAATACTTTATAATAATCAGCACATTTCTCATATTTCAGACGATACTCTTGTTTGATTAGCGTAAAGTCCTTTTCAGAAAATTGCTTTCTATTGAATGCCAGCAATGTAGCATGATCAATAAGGCAACGAAATGGTTCTACTAAATCGCAAACTAAGGATTTTCTTTTGAACCATAGTCTATGATATACTCCTACATACAAGTCAAAACCAAACATACGAACAAAACATTCCATAAAGTTGAACAATATAGTGTAACCAATGTCGAGGGTGACATTAATAACATCACTTTTCATTCTGGGGTGTCTTCCTTTCCAATTTTGATTCTGAAAATAGGCAGAGAAAAATGATTTGGCAATTGTTCCTTCCAACCCCATCAGTTGGTTGTAGTCTGTTGTGTTTAACAAGGTGTTAAGCGACGCTTCGCATAGTTCCAAGGCATTTATTGTCAATTCGTCTTTCTTACGCGTCTTCAGCAAAGCAGACTTTTGGTTTAACACCTTATTATATACTATTGCTTTTGCCACAGTCAAATCTTCAGTTCTATAATCAAATTGGCGTTTCCGCAGTAGGTAGTTTACCTCAGCAGAATTAGCCCAAAAGAAAACAGGACGAAGATTGGGTTTCATTACGACAAGAGCAACCCCATATTTCTTACATTTCTCGATGAGTGGGGTTGTAACAGTAATATGACCGATAATAAAAAGAGCTAATAGTTTTTGGAAGGGAAACTTGGTGAGTGTTTTCTTCTTATCTTCACCAAGTTCCTCTAACATCAATTCGCCATTATTTACTCTAAGGCTTCGATTATGTTCGATGCAATTCACCACAAAGATGGTTCTCATTTCTATATCCTTATGTGTAAACATTGTCAGTATCTGTTTTGTCGCAAAGATTGCAATAGATGCAATGCATGCATTTGTTTGGATTGACTTTAAGCATCGTAGAAGCAGGATTGTACTCTTTGAATTGCTTGATAAATCCAATCAGTTCTAACTTGTCTAAATCTCCAGGCAACTCCACATCAATCATCTTGTGTGTGGAGATTTCGTAGAATGCAAGCTTATCCACCTCATATCCCATTTCTTTCATGCAGAAGTATTGCCCCCAAAGCTGGTATATCTGCCCACGAAAGATACGTTTAAGATTGTTCTTTCGCTCGATAAGAAGGTGTTTGTCTTGTTTATAAACATCTATCTTACCCGATATCTTCAGTTCATCGCTATAAACGGGGAGTGACATAATGTCATTCTTGCGAGTGCTACCATTTTTCTCGTCCACACCTTTGTGGGCGATGGTGCCCTTGGTTTGCGGAAAGGCTTTATACAAATCTTCGTCCGCCTCCATATACACGCTATGCAAGTATATGGAGTATGGACAGAAGATAAAGTCATTCAATGTTGAAAGTGGTATGTAATCACTCATTCATATATGGCTTTTGTTGTGCAAAGTTGAGCCAATCCTTATTTTTAATGGCAAGGTTGGGGCGATCACCAGCAGGACTCTCTTGTATCTGATGGATTGCCCAAAGACCTTTTCTGGCTATATTATATGCACCATTTGCGTCAGCATCTTTTGGAAGAGAAGCTGAACAAACACGACTGTCATAGAAGGTACCATTTTCGTCTGCGACAGGCGAAAGCAGATAATCAACTTCGGAGTTCGTAATGCTATTACGCATCTGTAGCAGCAGCTTCATGAGATGCATCAGTGGCTCTAAATATTTCTTGTCTTGCAATGAGCAGATAGCCTCTTTCAAATTTCCATGAATGTTGATATCTGCATTTGCAAAAGCTTTTTTGAACTCATCAGTCAATACAACCTCTTCATTATCCCACTGGTTGAGTCTTGCAGGATTGCGGAAAGTACGGATGCGAGTTCCATAAGTGCAAAGCGTCCATTTTGTACGAGTGTCCTTGGCTTTAGCTGTAAATTTGTTGTAATCAAATGCAAACTCGAACCAATCTTTATCGGCATTATAACGAATAGAGTCGAATTGAGAGAAAAACTTTCGTGCTTGGTCAGCATTTGTGTATCTCGTGTCAAAGAGATTGACAAAACCAGTAACGGGGTCTATCTTGCTCGTGTTCCATGCTGGAATATAGAATAAACAACCACTTTGTTTGCCGAGCTTTTTGAAACTCTCGAATTTGCTTGTCAGCTGCAAGGCATGAAGCAAACCTCCTGCCTCATCGCTATTCTTCTGTTTATCAACATAATAGTTCAATTTGTCTATCAGCATTTTCTCAAACTGCTCATATACACTACGCTCTATTTTTTGCCTGCCTCGCATAAAGCCCATATTCAAGTCCTCAAGTACAACTATCGCATTATACTCCACCATCATTTTGCTAATGATGTGAACAACCTGACTCAGATAGCCTTTCTTGATGTCTTTAATGTTCTCAATCTTCTTCCAGTTTTTGCGAGCTTCGGTACGATTACCTTCACGTTCGGCCAATAAATTCTTGTAATTAGTGGCATAAATATTACCATTATACTCATTCACAATGTCATTCAGTGTCATCTGCTTGACAATGTTTCCCTTTAGGTCTATGAGAGAGAGATAGAGCAAATGGCGTTCGCCACGGTCTATACCGATAATGTGCTTTATGTCGCCGTTGCGAATTATGTCAAGAACATTGTCGTTGACGTTATCACGTCCTGTGGCCTTAAAGTTGATAGAGATTGGCACATGGAACTGGAACTTGTCTACCGTATAGCGGCGATTCTTGATTATATCATAATCAAAGGTGCTTTGCCGTTTTTTATTCTCTTGATTTTTATTCATAATAGGCTGATGTGCCTTATGAATAGTTGTGTTTGCTACATCAAGACTCCTTTTGCGATAGAATACCTCTGCTTGTCCATTGAGCTTATAGACAACATTCGCCAAATTGTGTTCATCAAAAAGCATCTTCCAATAGAGGGTATGCATATTAGGTGTACCCTTGCTAAAGTCAGAGAAGTCCTTGTTCCATATTTGGAACAAGTAAAGTTTGCCTTCGTCAACGAGCTGCTTGATGAAAGATTCCGATACATTGCGGAATCCAAGCATATATCCTTGTTGTTCTACCTCACGATAAAATCCGCTGATATCTTCATATGTCTCTGTTGAAGAGAAAGAAAATGGGAAATTCTTCCAATCTTCATGCTTCGAAATGGAGGCCTTAAAGAAATCTATAAGTCTTCTACAATCAGATATGCTAAAGTTTGCTCCTTTCTTGTGGCTACCTTTTTTGTAGGCATTTACTATTATTTCTGATGGCGCGAATTCTTTTATTCTTGACTTGGAAAAGAATACTTTTGGTAGCATTTTGTTTGCTCCTGGTAAAAGTTTATAGTCTATCTTTTCATAGCATTCCCCATCATTGGGGAGATTGTCAATATCAAAGGCATGATTATATTTCTTGTTCATTATGGCAAGATAATAAAGGCCATTTTTCCTCAGTAAAATAGATGTGCAATCAGGTTCTTTGTTGACATCCCATCCGCCCAATAATTGCGCATTTTCAAAATTGAGCTTAATCTTCTCCGTACTATATGGTTTACGTGTAAGCCAATTGCGTACCTTATTATACAAAGGTGTTACTATGTCCAAAGTATTCCATGCTTCGCGTAGTTTGGCGTCAAACTCATTGTCCTTGTCTGCCTCCTCGCCATTGCCGAGCAATGGCTTGATGAAACGCTGCAAAGACTTAAAAGCATCAAGAAGCCCCTTAATGATAGCGGTTTCGGCATCAGATTGACTAATATTTCCGTGTTTGCCTGAAAGTATTTCTTTGGCTGCAACATAAGCCATTTCTATCTGGGTAAACAAGTTGACACGTTGTTCTCCATTACGGTCATAAGCGCCCAAGTGTTTGTAATAATTCTGAATTGTGTGTTCAGAATCGACCAATGAATTGAGATACTCGATAGAGAAGCTTTTTGCGGATTTGAACAGTTTGTTTATGCGCTCATCATACAATTCTGGATTACGACGTTCCTTGGCTGTTGGCGCGTTTTTTTCGCGTAATTCTTGTTTGATAGCAGATGTATATACATCATACTGCCCAAACATCTGTTGCGAGATGTCTGTAAGCCCTAAGTCATTGGCTATGTAAATATGTTTAATGTCGTAGTTGCTGATATTGAGAAGTAAACTGCGAAGACTGCTATCACCATCAATAGACAAGACCTCTTTTAGAGTATTGTAAGTCTCGTTGATAGCTCCGATCATCTCCTCATCGCTGGCAAACTCTTCAGATGGGAACCATGGTAATGCCACTCTGTCACTTAATATCATCTTATACAAGGGCTTTAACAAAGGAAGCCGGCTGTCCTTATGCTGCTGATTGTAAAGGTTCACATATTCATTGATGCCTTTCAATTTTGTGCCATCTTCCAGTGCCCTGCCACCAATGATATGGTTATAGACAGCAATCTGTTCTTGTGTCAAGGTTTCACTGAAATAGTCTAATTAGAACATTTCTTCCAAATGCTCCACACCGAGATATTCAGAAAACGAAGATTCTATTTCAGTAAAATGCTGGTATACGTCACTATCTGCAATTCTGCTAAATGATTTCATGTTATCTACAAACATCGGTAGGTTCTCATGAATGAGTCTGTAAGCGATAGCTGTAGATTTGTCTTCATCAGAATACATATTTTTCCTGTTCTCATTGAATCCATTGAAATAGGTAGTGAACTTGCTGAAATTCGCTATCATCTTTTTCTCTTCCTCATCGGTTACAAATTCTGGAAGATGTTTTTGAATGAGTTCTTTTTTGAACAAGTCTGAATATGACCCACCCTTCTTGAAAGTCTCAACAATCTGCTTGCGGAGTGTTTTCTTGATTTCATCGAAGGCTTTCTCGTCTCTATTTGTGTCCTCAGCCAATGCTACATAAGTTTCAAGACTATTTTGCTCGAACTTAAAATCACTGAGACACATGGTGATGAATTTCTTGTGGTAGCGATCGATAATGTCCTTAACTTTTTTGTATTCCTCGGCTCTTTGCTCGTCTTGAGCAATAAGGCCCTTTGATTCTATATGTTCTAAAGTTTTGCCAATAGGTTTCAACTCAAACCTCAGAGTCTTGCTTAGAGAATATAAGCCTGTTAATTCGCTTAATTGTTTCATTTTTCTATTTTTTAACGTTATTGATTCTATTCTCTTTTCGTAACCAATAGCCTCGGGAAACTTGTAGCCTCCCCAGCCTATTTCCTCGTTATTTTTATTGATACGTTCATTATACCACCAATCATAGTGCTCTCGAGTAATTATATGCAAGTCCCAAGCTTAATGCACTTGAGCAGCTATAGATGTGCCATAAATAATTTCGCTCAAGTTTTTCTCTAAAAAAGATTATGAGTATCCTAAGTAACATAGAAAAACTAATATTGGGATTTCGTATGTTACTTAGGATACTCATAATCTTTTTTAGAGAAAAACTTGAGTTATGGTATATTTTTGCTTCGGCATAGTTGATTGCAAGTAATTGATAATCAAATATAAAGGTACAAAAAATATACAACATATACAAGATAATCAACTGATATTCAATAACTTGTAAATACAAACTATGTGCAGTCGATTACTATTGGGAATATAGTAGTTTGTCAACTTTTAGACTTTACAGACTACTAGTCTTCCTCCCCTTCAGTGGGAAGCACATTACCAACATACTCAAACGTGAAGTTGTTGCCACGCGCTGAGGGAAATTGGCTACGCAAATCGATTTCAGAACGATTCTTTAAGTGCTCAATAATTCGTTCATAACATTCCTGTCCTGAATTCGCACGAACGTATGCTTGGAATGTAGTGTCTTGATAACGAAACTTTGTAGTGCCAGCTATTTGAATTACACGCTTAAAAACGATTGTACCCAAATACCAACCTGAACGTTCCTCTGACAGCTGAGCTAACTTAAGGTCTTTCTTATTAAAAGCAGGCTCAGGAATCATATACTGACGCATATCATTATTAGAAGGTTGAGTTGCATTATCATCACCATTCTCACGATGATTAGCCTTAAACTCCTCCATTGACTGCGCATTGGTTTTGATTAGGATAAAATAAACGCGAGGGCGGATTTTGTAACGTTTTGGGTAAGGCATATCACTATCAACATAAGCCTTAACATCCTCTTCCATGCGTTGCGTTACCATTATCTCAGGAATAGACGAAAGAAACCCCATTAACTCGTCGTAGTCGTGTACTAAAGCCTCTTGATTAAAATAGCGAGCGTAAATATTCATAATATGCGTGATATATAATAAAAGAAACGTTCTCTCTATCGGCAGCCCCATTCCATAAAAGCCATATTATAGTAAATCAAAGAGAGAACAAATGGCATTAAAAATAAAATGGTAGCCCAAGCGAACATATCGCAAGGCTACCTTCGATTAAGAGCGGAAAACGAGACTCGAACTCGCGACCCCAACCTTGGCAAGGTTGTGCTCTACCAACTGAGCTATTTCCGCATTGCACTGCTTAAACTGAAACGTTTGTTTCGTTTTTGCGAGTGCAAAGGTATGAAGTTTTTATTTAACCTCCAAATATTTTTCAAACTTTTTTATCAGAAAAAGCATAAGCGGCTACATTAGCGAAGCCTATAAGGGGTACGATGAAGGCTACAGACATCGTGCTAGCATCGGCTACAAGTCCCATCATCAAAGGGCCTACGGCACCTCCTATGGGGGTCATCATCAGCAGTGATGAAGCACGTTTGGTTAGTGGACCTAAGTCCTTGAGTGAAAGTGCGAAGATAGTGGGGAACATGATGCTTTCGAACACGTATATCAACACTAAGGCCCCTAATGAGAGTACTCCCATATTGAGTACGACGGCCAATGTGGTGATAAACGTCCCTATGGCGCAAACGCGTAAGACTCGTTCGCTGGCAACGTGTTGCATTATAAAACTTCCCAATACGCGGCCTAACATAAAGAGTGATAAGCCACCGAATGATAATGCAATGCTTGCATCGCGGGCATTCATCCATCCCCCGTCGGCTACGTAGTTGATAAAGAAGCTGTTGATGGATATTTCAGATACTTCATAGCTAAACAAGGCAAAGAGGCCAAATAGGAATCCTTTATTCCGAAATAGACTGCTGATACAATGTTTTTCTGCCGTGGCTTTTGTTTCGTGTTCGTCTTGATGCGCAATCTCGGGCAGCTTTACTCGTGTAAATAGCAATGCTACAGCTAACACGACAATGCCCATAACGACGTAGGGGAGGGCAATGCGTTCGTTCCCACCATCGGAGAAGAGCAAGAGTCCACCAAATAATGGACCGCAGATACAGCCTAATCCGTTCAATGACTGTGCTAAATTCAAACGTGATGCTGCTGTTTCCACATCGCCCAATTCTGTCACGTAAGGATTGGCCGCTGTTTCAAGAAATACCAATCCACAGGCTATGATGAAGAGTGACATTAGGAAGAACTCAAATGACATGATTTGTGCTCCAGGCCAAAACAATAATGCGCCAAATCCATAAAGCAGTAGTCCTACGATGACCCCCGTTCGATAGCCGCGGCGGTCGATAATAATTCCTGCAGGAATGGCCATTACAAAATACCCCAAGTAGAACATTACTTGCACCATTGAGGAATGGGCATGGTTCATACCAGGAATGACTAATTGAAAGTGCTTATTGAGTACGTCGAGTATGGAATGTGCTGCTCCCCAAAGGAAGAACAGGGACGTAATCAGTACAAAAGGTAGTATGTACTGTTTTTTTACTAATGGTCTCAAAATGATAGGTTGTTAGTTTTTTAGTTAACGAGTTAACAAGTTGACGAGTTAACGGGTTAATAGGTAGGTTCGTTTTTAGTTGACAAGTTGACGGGTAAGTTTGTTTTTATTGACGAGTTGACAAATAAGTTTGTGTTATCTGTTAGGGTGTACAGTTTAATGTCAACTCTTTCATTCGTCAATTATAATACAAACTTACTTGTCAACCTGTTTATTTGTTAACTTGTCAACAAATAAACAGGTCAACTATAGTAGGATTACGCTTCGTAATGTTCAAATAAGAAGTCGTTGTAGGGATACTTCTGTACGTGTAATTGTTTGATGCGTGTATAGAGCAATTGTTTGAGTTCATCAATATTCTGACGTTCGCGCGCAGAAATAAAGATGCAATCGTCGCCCATTTTTGCCATCCATGTATTTTTCAATTCATCGAGCGATACATTCTCTTTCGTTGCCGGTGTGAGATCGTCAGGGTCCTTCTCAGTCCAAGTATATGCGTCCATCTTGTTAAAGATCAAGATTTGTGGCTTCTCAGCGCAACCTAAGTCTTGCAGCGTTTTATTCACCACCTCAATCTGTTCTATAAAGTCGGGGTGAGATACGTCAACCACGTGTACCAAAAGGTCTGCCTCACGCACCTCGTCCAAGGTGCTTTTAAACGACTCTACTAAGTCGGTAGGTAACTTACGGATAAACCCAACCGTGTCGGCTAAGAGGAAAGGTAAGTTGTCAATGATTACCTTACGAACGGTCGTATCAAGCGTAGCAAAGAGTTTGTTCTCGGCGAATACCTCTGTCTTGGCCAATAAGTTTATCAATGTTGATTTACCTACGTTGGTATATCCCACCAAGGCCACGCGAATGAGGCGACCACGGTTTTTGCGTTGTGTTGTTTTTTGTCGGTCAATGTCGGCCAAGCGCTGCTTAAGCAACGACATACGGTTTAGAATGATACGGCGGTCCATTTCAAGCTGCGTTTCACCAGGGCCACGCAAACCTACTGAGCCACCTTTGCCGCTACCCGAGCCAGAGCCACCTCCTTGGCGTTCCAGGTGAGTCCACAGACGCTGCAAGCGAGGCAACATATAACGATATTGTGCCAATTCTACTTGCGTTTTTGCATTTGCTGTCTGTGCACGCATGGCAAATATGTCAAGAATAAGGTTGGTGCGGTCGAGTATCTTTACGCCTAGTGCTTGACCGATATTACGCAACTGCTTTGCAGAGAGTTCATCGTCAAATATCACCATACCAATTTCGCGCTCATTCTCTTCTTCGCTTTCGATATAAGCTCTAATCTCCTCCAATTTACCTTTTCCGACATAGGTAACAGAGGAAGGTCCGTCCATTTTCTGCGTAAAACGCTTTACGGTAACAGCACCTGCTGTCTCGGCCAAAAATTCAAGCTCATCTAAGTATTCTTGTGTTTTGCGTTCATTTTGGTTCTTTGTTACCAAGCCCACAAGAATAGCTGTTTCGGCCTTTATTTCTTCTGTTTGTATAAATCCTTGCATACTTATATATAATGTATATTGTCTAAAAGCATAGTGCGTGTTTTTGTACGCTTTTGCGCACCTTTTCTCGCCACGGCAAAGTTGAAACGCGTTTTTCTTTTGCCCATTTAGCTTCGCGAAAAGGTTTATTTGGGTGGAGAAGAAAACCAAATAACATCGCATTCACGCTTTTATGCTGCAAATTTAGTGACTTTAATGCATTTATCTCAGTCTCTAACGACTTTTTCAATGATTGGGGGCCTTTGGACTGTTATTTGTGGCTCTGTAGCGAATTGCAGTTTTATCAAGCACTGCAAAGGCTATATTCTGCTGAAGTCGCCCTTGCTAATATTTGATGCGGATTTGAGGTAGTATTAGGATGGCGCGTCCTAAAACTTCTTCCTTTTTACGTTTGCATTAACTACGAAGCGATATGCCGCCTATGTAGATTAAGGTTGGACTCTCCAAGCGATTTATCGAAATGCTTGAGACGTTCGCATAGAGTGATTGATGCATACCTAATATATTTAGGGACGACGTCCCCCGACATTGTACGGACAATTATACATAAAAATCTTTCCTTAACTCGTTAATTTTTACGCAAGAACTCAAATAATTAATGGTGAAATGAAAAAAAAGTAAGATTTATTTGGTGGTTTTACCAAAAAGACATACCTTTGCACTCGCAAAACAGATAAAGATTCATTTATCTCAATGCAAAACGGATTGACTCGCTAGCTCAGTTGGTAGAGCACAACACTTTTAATGTTGGGGTCTTGGGTTCGAACCCCAAGCGAGTCACTTATGATTCCAAGCAAGTCACTTATGTTCCCAACGAGGTCACTTTGTGGCTCCTGAGGAATCACGAAAGTATTATTACAAGAGAGTTCATTACATCGCGTAAAGGACTCTCTTTTTCGTTGTTTATCAACGACTTACGAAAGTAAGATAATTGTAAAGTATAGGTCGAAATGAGAGGACGCTAACAAGTTTAACTTGTGGCAAGATTGTGAAGTTTGAGGAAAACCGAACATAACCGAACATGACCAAACAGAAATGTCTTACACATTGTCTTACACGTTCACACCAATGTCTTACACATGTGAGATGGGTATCGGAAAATGTCTTACACTTTATCAAAAGTACTCCTCATAGCCTAAATCCGCAACAAAGAACAGCATTTACGCCAAATCTTCCAATCTGCCACACAAATTCGCAAAGTGTCCTATGAGACAGGTTAAGATTGACGTACTTTTTGACAGAAGAAAATTGTACGAGAAGAAAGGGTTTGGTTACTTGGAAGTGCGCGTATATTTTGCACGCCGCGATGTCCGATATGTAACCGTAGGCACCTCTACTCCCGATAAATGGGAGAAAGATGCAAAATCTAAGGAAACATTGGAAATCATTTCGCAGTGCGAAAAGATTGTCAATGCGATGGAAGTGCTTGGAGAGCCACTCACTAAAGACACCTTCAACACTCATTACTTAGGTGATGATGAAGAAGCCTCTCCGCAAGAAGATGTTTACGACGCTTCAGACAAAGATTTCATTGCTTACTGTCAATCTGCATTGGAGGCAGAAAACATTGCTCCAGGTACGCGCAGACACAAACAAGTAGTGATTGATGCACTTATTCGTTATGGTGAAATTAAGACCTATGCTGATTTGACAGCAAAGAAGTTAATGGCATTTGACAAATGGCTTCATAATGGAGTGCGTACAGATGTCACCATCTATGGCTATCACAAACGGCTGAAAAAATGGATTGGAGAATTGTCACGTGCAGAGGAAATAAAAAAAAACCCCTACAAACTTGTTAGCTTCACCCGTGGCAAGAGCAAAGAGCGCCAACCTTTGCTCGAAACCGAACTGAAGAAAATGCGCGACTATACCTTTGATGGGAAGTTGGAACGGGTGCGCGACCTCTTCATCTTCTCCGCTTACACAGGTCTTGCATTCTGCGATGTGCAGAACTTTGACTATCAGTCTATGACAGTGAAGGAGGGTGATTTTGTTTTCATTGATGGAAACCGTATCAAGACCGATACGAAGTTCTTCACCCCTATCCTTGCCCCTGCCATGGAAGTGTTGAAGAAATATGACTTCAACTTGCCCAAGATTTCCAATCAAAAGGCAAATGATTACCTTCACTTGATACAAGCACAGCTTGGCATCAAGAAGAATCTGACCTTCCACGTTGCCCGCCACAGCTTTGCCACACTCGCCTTGGCGCATGATGTCCCCATCGAAAATGTAGCCCGAATGCTCGGACATGAGGACATTCGGACCACACAAATTTACGCAAAGGTTTTGCGTACCACCATCGAGCGCCATGCCATCGCACTCCAGGGCGTCATCATCTAAACTTTATTCATCATCTAAAACACGATAAAACGTGCCTTTTAATAGCTGCGACATTCCACTCTCCTTGAATGTCGCAGTTATTTTTTCGCAAACATACTTGCCTCCCCTTATATAATATAAGGCACGTGGGTTGGGCAAAGTATCGGACAAGAACGAAAACTGATACTTTTTCTTGCCATCTATCTGATACATAGCCTCCCGTCTTTGCTCTGCTGACCCTTCATATAGACTTAGGGTATGCGGACTTCTGATAATCTCAAAGTTATTGGTAATTTCTACATTACTGATAATTGGGTGCGGCATATAAGGTTTGTGGGGCATGCTCCCGTCCCAAAAGCCTATAAAGATGTTGTCGAAATAAGCATCTGTGCCTTTTTTCTCGCCCTTGGAGATTTTAAGGCTGGCCGTGCCTTGTGCCAGAGCACCCCCGTCATAATCCAAAGTGGAATCTCCTGAACTTCCCACCAAAACGCGATTGGGTTTTGTGCCTTCCGAAGAAGTACCATCTGCCGTGAGTGTCCAACTATCGCTGCTACCCATCTCGCCACAATTGAGGAAGAGCATATTGCCATGCTCGTCCCCGGTGTCCTCTATCCATGCCGGGACGATCTTCATTTCAATGTCGTTAGCATCTTTGTCCGCAAAGCGTTCCCCAAAGATGTTTACAGGTTGCAGGCGGTTATAGTACTTATATGCCTTCTTCATAAAGCTGTTGCTTACGTTCTCTGCCACCAGTTCCGCTTTGTAACAATACATCACAAAGTATTGGTGTATGTCCATAGCCAAAAAGAGTTTGTTGCCCTCCGAAGTAGTCGGATAACCGCGGTAATAGCGTGTGTCTGTTCCTCGTCCACTTGCATAGGTGTAGACACCGCTGTACTGATATTGCTTTGCAGCTGCCACCATTTTTTCGAGTGTGTCAAAGCGTACCGCATTCTTCGCATTGGCACGAATGTACCAATCGCAAGAGAGGTACGGCCAAAGCAAGGCATCATTCTCCTCATACTTCAAATTAGAAAGGGCCAAATACTCGGATTTGTCCTCCTGTGTCACCTCTGCCGTATAGCTGTCCACCACGTTGTCAAGCTGCACCTCTCCAGCTGTGGTGATGAGTGTGTCCGAGAATTGGAACACGATGGTCTTCTGTTTATGGTTGATTGTAAAATCACCAAACAGGAAGTATTCCAGCTGCTCAAAGAACTCTGTCAATGTCCAATGCGGAAGAGCCAACGCAAAGTTGTATGCGTTCCATGCTGCGGGCAAAGTGTTGCAAATAAGCAAATAGCTCATGCCACTATTCTCCAAGGCAGAGAAGTCGCCCATATAGCCGATCTCTTTGCAAATCCTTTTTAGAATATACAACAAATAAGGCTGAAACGAGATGCCATTACTTCCCCAACCTCGTCCCGTTGAAGGACGTCCGCTCGTTGTCGTTGATAACACATTTTTCCAGTTGTATTGTTTGGCTGCACTATCATAGGACAACTCATTTTGGATATTCCCTGACGTGTTATTTACCCAAGGAAGCGACAACCAATCATTATCGGGGTATGGGTGCGCCAAATCATCTTCGGGATTGTATTTCTCTGGTTCGCGGTTGGTGGGATATCCCAAATCCAGCTCATTCAAATAAATATCGTCGAATGTCTCATCAAAGTTTTGTTCACTGCGTCCCTCCAAAAATTGCGTCTTGACTTCCACATCTGATATTTCCGTGATGGTGATAGTGCCACTCCGATAAAAGTCACGATCGCGAATTTCACAATCGAACACCACCTTGTTCTTTGCCACATCTGCGCGGTGGATATGCCCAAAAATCGCTATGTTTTGGGCACACCCTCTCAAAGGGAAAGTGATCGTCAGCGTATAGCTGTCACTTCCCGTAAACAATCTATTCTCGGCAATGAAGTCAAACGATGTGCCTTCCTTCAATACGGCTTGTTGGTTGTTGATGATGATTTCCATAAGGCTTCTTATTTACGTCTTGATTTAGGAGATTTGTTGCGCATGAGTGTATCATACTCGTCTTGCGCTTGCTTGATACCCGTGTCCCCAGTCACTGTGTTCACGGTGACAAAAGGCTCATTCAATCTTTGACTTAGTCGGTTCATTGTTTCTTCGTACTTACTAAGTACAGCTGCACTCTGTGCCAAAGCTGCCGAAGCAACATTATCCGTTGGTGCTTGCACCACTATGGGCTGAACTTGTTGTGTAGAAACAACATTGGGAGCAATCGCCCTGCTTACATCATCGGCTCGCAAGGATCCGATGGTGTTTGTTCTTTGTGCATGATCCAGCGCATTGATGAGCGGACGAGCCACAGGTGATGCAAGCAACTTCTGCGATGCTACCCATTCCCCGGCATGGACTACGCCCACTTCTTCATTTACTCTGCCTTGCGGAGTAAAGCCACCTTGCGCATATCCTTGTGCTTCACTTGCCTGTTGTTGCTTTTTGATCGCGGCAATCTGTATCATGCCCGCAGCAATAGCCATAGCTGCTGCAATAGGTGCCATGATATAACCGACCACAGGAATAGCCGCTGCCGAACCATAAGCAGAGATCGCGTTTTGGGCCGTCTGCGCCACCGCTTGAATGACCTGCATGGCAAACAACTTTTTGTTCGCCTCGTTCTTCGCTTTGGCAAGGGCGGCTTGTTTCTCCTTTTCAAGCTTCGCCACCTTGTAGTTATTACCCTCTGCCGCAGAAATCTCCGCAGAATAGCGGGCATTTATGGCGGCAGTTTCCTTCTCGAGTTCCGCTTGGACGAGAGAAGAAACGCCACTAAAAATCTCACCCATACCACTCATGACAGTGGAGAACGATTGTGTTACTGCTTGCCCAGCGTCACTTTCCAACCATTTAGCCAACTTATCATTCGCCTTCTCCATGCCGTTCTTGGTTACACCAATCGAATCAATGGCATACTTCTTACGCAAAGCCAGCTTTGCCTTCTCAAAAGCTTCCTCAATGCGCAGTTTTTCTGCTGCATTGTCGCCAGCAGCTTTCACCTCCGCATTGTAAACTTGTTGCAAAGCCGCCATTGCACTATCGTATTGAGTCAAACGCTCATCCGCATTTGCCCCAAAGTACTCCTCTTTGAGTTGCTTTTTTACTTGTTGCTGGCGTTGGATAATCTTCTGCTGATTGGCAAAAACCTTGTTCTGATATTCCTTTTCAGCTGCCAAGCGTTCCTTGGTGCCTTTCTTGTAAAGCTGCACCACTTTGCGAAGATGTTCCAGTTCAAGCAGTTCCACCGCATCTTCGTAAGTTTTGGTATCAGACAAACCATCAATATAGCGTTGTTTCAACTCCGCGAGTTGGGCATTATACGCTTTATCTTCTCGTTCGCGAGAAGCAGAAGTTGCGTTCTCCTCCTGTTTCTTTATAGCCTCCTGGTATTGCGCTTGCGCCTCCAAGAGGTCTTTAGCAGAAACGTCAGAACGCTCCATCTTCTTTTTCCAATACTCCACATTGATCTCGTCCATGCGTGTGGTATATTGCTCATAATCCTTCTCACCTTTGGCATACGCAATGCGGTTGAGCGCTTCCTCTTTCGCCTTCCAATCATCGGGAGAGTTTTTGCGGTCAGTCTGCTTTTTCTTTGCTTCCGCCAAGTTCGCTTCCGCTTCGGCTTTTTCCTCTGCGGTAATCTTCTTGTTAGCAAGCACTTTTTGATAAAATTCTTGCTCAATCTCCTCCATACGAGAGACATAAGCTTCATAATCCTTTTCACCCTCCATGTATGCTTTCTTGTTGAGCGCATTCTGTTCTTTCTGCCAATCTTGTTCCGCCTTGAACTTGTCCGACTTTTTGTTCTTCTTATCATCGTCCACTACAGGCACACCGCCACCACCTCCACCAGTGTTCGTGATGACAGGTTTATGATTGGTTTCCTCGGCAGCTTGTTTGCCGAGATCATCGCCATAAGTGTCTGTAATAGCTTTCTGACGCGCATTCAGTTTTTGCAGTTCCTTGCGTTTGCTGTTCGCTTTACTTCGTTTGCGTGCAGCTTGTGAACCATTGGCAATACCGCTGTAACTCGCCATTGTTCCGCCCGCAGTACCATAACTATACATCGTGTTCGAGCTTGCCGATTCAATACTTTTTTGTTTGGCATCATACGCATCAGCTTCCTCGTCCAACTGCTGAATCTCCATGGTAAGTTTCGCCTTTTGTTTGCCAATCTCTTTAAGCAAATCCTTGGCACCTTCCAACTCATATTTCTTGGCAAGAGAGTTCAGATAGTCGTCCAAAGCATCCTTGTTCTCCTTATACTTACCCGTAGTAGCGTCCAACTGCGCATTATAATTGGGTATTATCTTATTGAGAGCTTGCACCGCCTTTTGGCGATCGTCCAAAGAAAGTTTCTCATTACGTGCCACCTTAACCAGTGCATCAATCTTGTTCTTCTCCTCCACAATACCTTCCTGACCTTTCAGGCGAACAGCAGCCAAAGCCTTTTCGCCCTCGGCAGCTTCATTCACCTTTTTAGTCATCTTGTAAATGCCATAGCCAAGCGCCACAGCAGCAGCGAGCAAAACACCCCAACCACTTGCCAACGAAAGTCCCTTTCGTTTCAAGTCCACCATGAGCGAGGACTGCTTAGCCCAATTGCCTTGCAATTTGGCAAGCACAAGGTTAAAAGCAATGTGTCCAGCTTGCAGCGTATTCACCACTGCATGATATGCCAAAGCCGTACCCTTGCACACGGCATGCCATGCCGCTTGTGCTTTAAGAGCTATTGCATTGGCTTTCACTGCGATGGTGTAAGCTACCACCATTGAAGTCAATACGATAATCGCTTCCTTGTTTCTTGCAAGGAAGTCTATTGTCGTACTCATAGCCTTCAGTGTGAGGGTCGTGGTGCTGATAACGTGCTTCATGACGGGCATCAGTTTCTCGCCCAATTCGATAGCCAACTCCGTAACACGCTTTCTTGCCTTATCCAGTTCTGCCTCGACAGTCGAGTTCTGCACATTAAACTCATTCGTTACCGATGTGGCATCTTCAAACGATTGTGTCGCTTGTTCCTGTTGCCACTTCACCATTTCCACATTGCCGGCTAAGGTCGCCAGTACTTGTGAAGCACGGGCGCCATTCTCACCCATGTTCTTGAAAACAGGAGCGAGAACGTCCATGTTGCCGAGTTTCTTTAATTGCTGCAACAACATCAAAAGTCCCTCGTTGGTGCTGCGTTTCAAGGCCTTGTTCAGTTCGTCCAAATCCATGCCCGTAGCTTTTGCAATCTTGCTTGGCTCCTTGAACAAGTTCATGATGAGTTGCGAGAGTGCCGTTGCCGACATCTCGCACGCTTGACCCTGGCTATCCAAAACCGCTGCAAAAGCCATAATTTGCGGAATAGTCATACCAGCTTGCGCCCCCACGCCCGCCATGCGCTTGCCAAACTCAGCGAGGTAGCCAGCACTTGCCGTACAATTTTGAGAGAGGTCGTTAATTACAGAGCCGACAGCGAGCAAGGATTTTTCAGTTCCCAAGCGTGCTTCATCACCAAAGATATTTGTCAATTTCGACAAAGTAAGGGTTGCCCCGTCCCCGAGTTCGTCAAGCGCCACATTGATTTGGTCAGCAGCTTTTACAAAGCCCAAGACATCTTCTTTTGAAGACTTTCCGAGTCGCCCCGCTTCCTCTGCGAGCTTGTTCAAGTCTTCACGGCTTGTACGGGTGTCCATCTTCTTAAAATCCTCATTCAGTTCCTTTACCTCGTCATCAGCTAAACCCGTAAACTTGCGCACATTCGCCATTTCCGCGTCCATCTCAGCGAAGGCGTTCACTGCCTTGCGTCCTGCCATGACAAGTCCCGTGCCGACAGCTGCCACCCCTGCAATGATGTTGCCCCACTTATCCACAAAACCATTGATGCGGTCCACAAGTCCCACATGCTCCTTTTCGGTTTCCCTTAGCTCCTCATTGACATTCGCAATTTCAGCCTTCACACGCTTGATACTCTCACACTGCTTGTTCCATTCATCCGTACCGCGTTCGATGCCGTTTAGTGAGCGTTTCAACTCCTTCAACGTCCTGTTCAACTCTTTCGGTGAAGCTTTGTCTAATCTCTTCAATACATTCTCCACCCCCTGGGTTGCACTCTCAATCTGCCCAATCTGGCGGCGGGTCTGCTTTAGTTCACGTTGGAACTTCTTCAGCTGTACTTTATCGCCCGCAGCTGCTGCCTTTGTTATTTTATCTTCGAGGTCGCTCGCTTGCCGTTTCAACTGTTCGAGCATATTTTGCGCTTGTTTGCCGTTCACTGTAAGCGTGACCGTAGCATTTGCGTTGATGTCTGACATAGTCTTTCCTTTTTGGGTGTTATTATAAGCACAAATTTAGCCATGCGCCAAAGAAGCAAAAAAGACGATGTATCAAGGCTTTTCCACTCCCAAGGTGGGCGTGATTTTTGAAGAAATCCGCGTTTTGTTAAGTAGTAGCAAAACAAAAGCCTTGATACAGAAGTCTTTAGGGGATTGTTAAGGGGTTTCCCCTTAACCCCTCCGTCGGAAGACCCCCCGACCGCCCTACATCGTCAAACCACGAACACCCCCACACCAAAGCGGAATATGTAAACATATCTTAAATAACACCCTCATTTGAGTTCCTTCGCCCCGACAAAAGTCCCCAAAATGCACGAATGCCGAAAAGGTTGAACACATTGAAAAGGAAGAAAAGGCAAACAACGCACACACCACACCCACACAACAAAAAAGCACCCCGAAGTTTCGCCAAAACCACGATTGCACACTCCAAGTTTCTCATGTGCATAGATGCCAAGTTTCCGCACGCTCTAATTTGCACCCCGAAGTTTCGCAATGCGCTAAACTCCAAGGTTTCTGACTATCTAAAACGACCCTCCAAGTTTCCACCCACCCAACAAAGCACCCCGAAGTTTCGCAATGCGCTAAACTCCAAGGTTTCGGACAACCTAAAACGACCCTCCAAGTTTCCACCTATCCAACAAAGCACCCCGAAGTTTCGCAATACGCCAAAATCCAAAGTTTCGGGCTACCTAAAACACCCCTCCAAGTTTCCTTATACTCATGAGGTTCGGGAGTTTCTGACTATCCAACACCCCTAACACACCCGACCACACCCACACCACACCCCCCGAAGCCTTTTGGGGTCTCTGATAGCCTCCAAAATCCCCCACCTTTCAAGGGAAAATTTCACACTTTGAGGGTCTCGACCGACCACCGCCCGCGCCACCGCGAACGGGCGGTAATCCGTCTGTGTGCGTGCCGAAAAATGCCTAACACTTTAGCAGATGTTAATCTGCCATAGTGTTAGGCACTTGAAGGCACGTACTCAGACGACCGCTGACGGGCAAAAAAAAGTGTGTTGTCGTGTTTTAGCGGACTCGTCCGCCATAGCACGACAACACGCTTTGTTGCCTAAAAAAGGCACGCAGTGCGGTAAAACGGACTGGCGAGGCACGTAGCCTGTCCGCCAACAATAGAGCCTGCATCTTCTTTCGAGATACGAGAAAGGTGATGTGGGCTTGACGGACTGACTTTGAAGCATGAAAAGTAGGTCCGCGCATGAAAGAAGCCCAACCTCCCTTGAAGCATGAAAGGGTGGATTGGGCTTGAACGGAATGGCTTTGAACCTTGAGAAGCCTTTCCGCTAAAACGTGGGCTAATCTCCTTTGAAGCATGAAAAGGTGTTTAGCCCATTAAAGAAATTCAAGCATCGGAGTCCCGACGATGGCACCACCCAAAGGCAGCTAAGGCTGCAAGGAATACCAAGGTCAAGATTAACTTGACAGGAAAAGTCCATGGTCTCGCCATGGACTCTCTCTGCTGAACCATGTTGGCGGAAGAATGCCGAGTCGCAGCGAGGCTGTCTTCCTCCCTTGTCTCTGTCTTGGTGCTCTCCTTTTGACTTGACGAAAGGTGTGCGCCATAGATACGAATGGATTGCGGCTTTTGCCGGGAAGACTTTTGCGCCTTGGCGTTAGAAGCACCTTGCAGCGCATGGGGAGCTTCGATAGTTGGAGTCTCTGCTCCAACCCCGAAGCTCACGATGCAGCTGTCGAACATAAGTTCGGTGTGCCGCCACACCGAATCAATGCGTGACGTTTGCCACTGATGCCGCTGCACCTGTACAGCGGAGTCCGTGGCAAACGTGTTCGTACTTGTGACTTTGTGCGTACTGCGGCACGAAGTGAGTAGGCACAGCCACATGATTATGGGAAAGACAAAAGGCTTCATAACTCTGTTTGAACGTTAAACGATGGGCAAGCTTTGCTTGAAAACTCATTGTGCCCATGCACAGTTGCATGGGGATAAACGAACTGAAGCTGCTGCACGAGTTGGCGAAGTGCCTGCTTCTGTTGTGGCGTGCGTGTGTCCTTGGGCGTTTTTCCGTCCTTGGCCACACCACCGATGTAGCAGATGCCAATACTGTGGGCATTATGCCCCAGGCAATGGGCGCCAGCTATATTCTCGGCACGTCCCTTGTGGACGCTGCCGTCCCGATAGATGACATAGTGATAACCAATGTCGGCAAACTTGCGTGCCAAGTGCCAACGACGAATGTCCTCCACCGTGAAGTCCTTGCCTTCGGGAGTGGCACTGCAGTGTATGATGATTTCGGTGATTTTACGCATGAGATTTAGTGTTAGAATTGTTCAACTTCTGTTCCTCCTCCTTGATGGCCTTGTCTATTGTTTCACCAATCTTGTCTTGCAATTGTGTGACCTTACGACCATAGTAAATGCTTACTCCGAAGATTGAGCCAGCATAGATGAGACATTGTGAGAAAATCCACAGGACAGAATCCGAGATTTCGCCTTTGGGCGGTGTGATGAACCCTGCGACTGCAAGGGCATAGCCGCCTACGAGCATGGCGAGGGCGGACCAAAATTGAATGCTTACTTTGGGTTTAGTCATTGTTCGTTACATTTAGGTAAGTATTATCAAGCGTTCAGCTTTGCCTGAACAGTTTTCATTTTGTTTTCCAAGTCGTCCACGCGCTCGCCAAGCGTCATGATCATGTTGTAGAGGTTTACCAAGTCTGTTGAAGTGGCGTCCAGTGTCTTTTTGTCCTCCTTGCTCATGAGGCCGTCCTTTGTGGAACTGGCTAACGGAATGGCGTCCGTGTAAAGCGCATTGAACTTCATGCCAAACTGCGAGAGCACGTACTTGTTCGTGTTCACGTCCCATGCCATGCGGTCAGGGAACAGACAGCCCCAGTCCTCGGCATAGCTTATCGTCTTACGGTCGCTGCCCGTGAAGTAGATGGCACGCTGGAACACTTTGGCATGGTTGAATATGATTTGTCGGCAGTAGTCGTTCTCGATGTTCTGAATGAGCGTGATGCTCATGTGCTTCTGGTACGTGAGGTGCGCCACCACGATTTCGGCATTGCCCGAAATTGAAGGGTCGCGCAAGGCATTGAGTGCAGCTGTCTCTTCCAAGAAATTGCCCAACTCCTTTACGCGCGTGTTCAAAGCCTTCTGCACATCGGTCACGGCACGTGTGGTGGTCAATCCCGGCACGCTTGCCGTAGCCATAGGCAATGTGACGCTGAACAGCTGCGTGCCTGCGGCATTGCTTGCCGCCAGCACGCGCGAACTGCCTGTATAAGCAAGGGAAGTGGCTATGGTGTCTGTGACAGCGGACACCGCCTTGTCGATGGTGCAGACGTGGTCATAATACTTGTTGAGCTGCTGCACCTGTGCAGCGGTCATCACGCCCGCACTCGAAGAGGTGGCGGCAGGGAGGGCAAAAGCATTGTTGATGCTTTTCAGTTCCCCCGTGACCAGGTTCAGGAGCGTGGCAGAAAATGCCACACTCACCTTGTTCACGTCCCCCAACTTGAAGTGCTGAATGACTTGCTTGGCTTCGCCCAACTTGGCTTTCCAAGATTTCAGGGCAGCGATGTTTGTGTTGCAGTTGGAAATGGAATGCTTTGCCTCTGTCATGTCCTTGGTGCAACTTGCAAGGCTCTGCACCTGTGCAGCGGACATCACCCCGGCTTGTGCGGTGGTGGCGGCTTTGAGGATTACGCTGTCCGCCTGTCGTTGCAGCACGCCACTTGCGGTATTGCCCTGAATGACGGACAGACAGACCTTGTCTGTGCCGACAGTTCCGAGACTGATGCTCTGCAACAGCGTGGAGATTTTCAGAAGATTGGCTTTCCAAGCCGTGAGGGACTGCAAGTCCGTGTTTGTTGCGGCAGCAGAGAGCAAGTCTGCCAAGGCTTGCAATATCACGCCCAAATTCTCGGGCGTGATGGCGGCTTCGGTGCTTAATGCCCGAAAAGCCGTGATTTGCTTGGTTATGTTTGTCGCGTTCATAAGCTAATGATTGTATCTGAGGTACTTATCGTCCAAAGATTGGGCTACCACGCCCACAAATTCTTTGGCCATGTTGTCAGCAAGGAAGTCTCTTAGGTTCATGACAGAAGCATAATACTTGCGCGAAAACCAAGGTTTTTTCTTGCGCTTGCGTTCCCTGCCGATGTCACCATTGTTGCCGCGAGGGATTTCCTTACCTGTACCAAAGTTCTGCCAAAGTCCGTACTCTAAAAAAGACTGACTTAGTCCGAGTTCCATGAACCGCCCGTCAGCACGGAGCGGTAACGACTTGGGCGAAGCGAGCAAGGCACCTGTGTCAATCACATCGAGCAAGGTCATTTGCTCTTTCCATATTTTGAGCATGGTTTCATTGAAAGCCGTGACGAACTTTTCGCGTTCGGAAAAGGCACGTTGCTCGGCATCATTCGTTGTTCCACTCATCGGCATTGTATCTTAAATCCGTAAACGTGTCCACGGCAATCTGGAAATAGGCACAAGCGCAGCCCGAAAAGAAATACTCGTTCATTTCGTTGAACGTGATGCGTTCATCGAGGTAAATGCACGATTGTTCTAATCGTGTCCGTTCAAGAATGAGTTGGCTCATGAATTGACGGAACACTTCTCTGAGTGTTTCCATGCAGCTTAGCCTTGCCTCCATGTCATCAATGGCATGGCGCATGGCAAGAAAGATGGTTTTCACGCGCCTTGTGCGCGGGGTGTTGGCGAGTGCGATATAGCCCTGGCTCATGTCGCTCACGCAGACAAAAGCTGTGGTGCTTTGCATGGCTTGAAGTGCCTCTTCAAAGCCTTCCAAGCCCGACACGCGAGCAAAGGCAAAGCCTTGTGCGGTGGCAAACTTGTTGCGTGCCGTGAGGTCGCGGAAGAAGTTTGTGGCATTCCAATTGAGATTTGATTTCATAAGGTGACATGATTAGATATTTATTACTATCTTTGCGATGTGAGGGATGGGGCAACCTTAAGAGACCCGCTCTCATTCCAGCCAAGGCATTTGCTTTGGCTTTTTTATTTAAGTTGGTTACGTAGTTCTTGTGCTTCTTGTGCCTTGGCATCAAGCTCCGTCAAGGCACGCCAGCAGTCCATTTGCAGAATGGCTGCTTCCTTGGTTATGTCGCCTCCTGTGAGCGCACGGATTTGTGCGTTCATCGCCTGTCGGAGTTCCTCTCCGACACCCATATCAGCACTCCCCAAGAGATTGCTTTTCTCTTGGGGTATGTTGGTGAAGAAATGTGGGAACATACGGGTGAAGTTCGCTTTGACAGAAGCGAACCAATAGAATACAGAAAGCAGTTCTGCTTTCTCCAAACAAGCTTTGTCCGAAAGTTTCGGATAAAGCAAATGCGCCATCTCCGCAAGGCATTCCATGCTTTGCGTGTGCAGGAAGCCTTGGTAATAGTTCTCGCAAGCAAGATAGTCCTCAAAGGGGACGGCTTGCAAATCGGCAGCGACTGCCGATGCACCGCAAATGACAGAAATGCGCACAGGCATGGGAGCAAAGTTCTCCAAGAACGCGAGTTGCCGCGCAGCAAAGGTGATTTGCCAGTCGGCAAGCACCACTTGGCGTTTGCTCTTTCTGTCCTTGACCAAACATGAATGTTTGTCTGCATGACAGAGCACAACAATTTCAGCCCATTTGCAAACGCAAAGGGCTAACACCTCATTCATCGGCAAATCGCGTGCGACTTGTCGGAAGAAAAGCAACAATTGTTGGTCGGACAATTCCGACCATGACTTGGGCAGGGATAAAGAAAATGCTTCCATACCGCGAAAGTATGGAAGCATCTATTTGAGAGAAAAGACAAGTTAAAACCAATACCCACCTTTCCGTTTATCATTTTTGTACCCATGATTTTCAAAGAGAGCAGCGGTCTCCGACTGCTTCCACTCCTCAAAGATGCCATCAGGCGCATTGCGGAGGGAGTTCACGGCCTCAATGCAAGAAGGCACGGGGACTTCGTCCTCGCGGAGCATATACAGTTCTATCGCGAAGATATGCCTCCATGCACGCTTGTAGTGCGGTGCAGATGGGGTCTCGCCCCATTTGCCCAACAACTCTGCTTGGCGCAAAGTCGCCAAGAGTTCACAGGAAAAGAAATCATGCGCCAATCGTTCCTCGATGGCGATGAGTTTAGAATGCAGTTCCTGATAACGCTGCCAAATGTGGTCGGTGCTGCCGAGTTTCCGAGGCAGATCCAACCACGGGTAAAGCGTTTGCTCAAAGTATTGGCATGGGTCGCTTGTCGCCCATGTCACTTCCTGCGTCAGTAACGGCAACAATACCGCAAGCGTGTCATCACGCATTTTCTCCAACGACAGGAGCAAGCGTTCCACGCGCTCCTTGCTGGCAGGGGCTATATTGGTGTTTGAAACAACACCAAATCCATTGGGTGTAAGCACTAAATCCAATTGTGGCACGGCATGAAGCATGGCTTCTGCCACCACAGCCATACGCGCATAATGCAACAACTTGTTGTTGGCATCGCGTATGGGCAAATCCGCAAGGACTGCCTCAGAAAGGAACGTGGTCGTGAGCCACGCTTCCGCCACTTCCAAGTGCGGAGCAATTTTATCAAAGAGCAAGGTTTCGCCTTGTACAGACTTCAAAACGTTCGGAACGAACTTTAGAAGGACTTCGTTGCTAGGTATCAATTGGCTCATTGTTCATCAGATTTAGGATCCACACTAACGACTTTTGCATCTCGGTTCTCGTCCAACGTGGTAAGTTGGATAAACGGGCAGTCGGGATAAGCCCCGTCCCACCTGTTGAACCTTATAATCAGTCGGTGCACATTAAACAAAAGGTCGTGATACGGCTTTTGCAAGGCTTGTGCAATCGTATAAAGTTCGCGCTTGTCGCTGCCCGAATTGTTTGTTTGCGATTTGCCCGGCACAGAACCCACAAGGTTCGAGTGCACACGCATGGTAAAGCACATCATATTCACCGCTTCGATGATGTCCGTAGCCCAGTCGCCACCCTCCTTGTCCGTTTCAATCTTGTTGATCACCACATCATGCTGCTCCTCCCCATTGGGAGACACATAAAACTCCGAGAAAAGCACCTTGCCCGAGTTCTCCATGCCCGTGAGGAAGTTGATGATGTTGTCCTTCTCCTCATTCACACGCTCCTGCTGCTTCACGCGATCGGTAATGCCCTCCGCCTTGAAGATGTTGCTCCAAAACGATTTGGCAATCTCTATGTGGTACTTGATAGGTGCCGAATTTTTCAACTTCGCTTCCTTCGCCACCCCAATGAGTTGCTTGATATTGTACCACTTGCCCTTGAAGAGCGAGGCATAATAAGGAATGGGATAATACGTGCTGTCAGGTGTCGGCACACGGCTGACCACGGCAAACTTGCGTTTGCCCTTCTTCACCTGTGCCTGCAAGTCCGTCCAAGGACTTTGCGGGTTGAGCAGTGGAATCACCTCCACCTGTTCCGCCCGCACCGAGTTGCGCCAATTCGCGTACAACACTTGTGGTATCACACCCTCCTTATTGGCAGGGGCAAAGCGAACATAGCAAGCCTCCTTGCGCAGCACCCTCACCACCTTGTTGCCTTGTTCATTGAGAATAATCACACTCACGGCAAAGCCGAAGTGTTTGAAGTCCTGGCAAACACCGAGGAAATAACTCGCCATGTCGTTATCCAAGAAAAACTCCTCGACCTCGTTCACCACTGTCTGTTTGCACATTTCATCAGTCTGGTACACCAAACCGCTCCCATAGCATACCTCCGCATTGAACATCTGGCAAGTGCTCAGTGTCTCATCACTCTCAATCAGATTGATAATGTCATACGGCATCTGGTCGTCCGATCCCCAAGGCATATAGCTCACCTTGTCGCTCACATGGCGCGGTGAAATTTCCTCCGCCTCCTTGAAAACTTCGCTGCTCTTGGTGGTGAACGCTGCCGCGGCATGATAGCCGGGCAGATCGTTCACACCTGTTATGTGTAAGTAATTGAAATCGCCCATAGTTTTGCTTGTTTGTTTCTGCAAAACTATGGGCGATATGTTGTTTCTGAAAAGACGGGGCTATTCAATAGCAAATATCGCAAGGTCTTCTGCCATTCTTCACTGCTTTATATTGTGGAATTTCTTTTATCTTATGGCCTTTAATCGTGTAACAATCCTCTGACGAATGGTAACATTCTCCATGAGGAGTAATATAGACCTTAGGACTATTTTCTATTTCGGTACGTTCCTTTAAGTCCCAATAAGGCATACTAGATACAAATACTAGAATACCCAACATTGGACCTAAAGCCATTGCCAAACATCAAACGGAAAGTCCTTTGTATTCTCTCCACCATTTTCCTGACTTCATCACTTTTTTGCGCCATTAGATAGCGCGTATTGAAAATCAAC
>ERZ1031954.144-NODE-144-length-29117-cov-12.070298_pt1 | contig 29117 bp, 20 predicted proteins | sample MGYA00516701_ERZ1031954 | MGnify/ENA primary metagenome ERZ1031954 (study PRJEB33719, sample SAMN04261284) | wastewater metagenome | biome: rural village; feature: human; material: feces | host: Homo sapiens | place: El Salvador | collected 2013-01-07 ...
GCTCTCAGCGATACCCTTGTCCTTGAGGGCCTTAACCACTGTAGCGGCGCGCTGTGCGGCCAGACGGTCGTTGATCTTGTTGTTACCTGTGCCAGCGTCAGCGTAACCAGTCACGGTCACCTTAGCCTCTGGGTGCTCGTTCATGTAAGCCACGATGTCGTCAACCTTTGGCTGCTCCTTAGATGTAACGGCAACCTTGTTGATTGTGAAGAACACGTCGCGACGGATAGGTTCAACCTTCACAGGAGCTGGTGCTGGAGCCGGTGTTGGCTCAACATACTCTTCCTTCTGTGGCTCTGGTGCTGGAGCTGGCTCTGGAGTCTTCTTTGTGTAGCTCTTGCCGAGGTTGATGCGCAGACCTGCGAGAGCGTTGAAATACCAGTCGGCATTGCCAGCCTTCTTAGAGTTGTACTTATCTGAGAGGATGTTGGCATTACCCTCGAGCATGATGCTGACAGCCTTGCTGACGCGGAAGTTCAGCTCAACGCCACCACGACCCACGGGACGCACCTTTGTGCCTTCCCAGATGTAACGCATCCCATAGTCCTTGGCCAGGGCGTTAGCCTCGTCGTTGTCGAAAGCGATGTTAGCGCCGCCACCGATGAACGCGCTGAGGTTGAACACGCGGTTAGGATTCCAACCACAGAAAGCGTTGCTGAGGTTGAAGATGAAGTCGACGCCAGGAGCGACATACTTCCACTTATAAGTGACGTTGGCAGGAGCTGCATTGCCAGTCTCCGTCACGCCATTGTAGCCACCCTTGCTCTGCCAAGCGTTTACAGCAACGCGAGCGCCAAACCAAGGATTGAACTGATAGCCGATACCGAGCTGCACGTTAGGTGAGATGAGGTCGCCAAACTTGGCCTCACCGAGAGTGTACTGTGCACCACCCTGTAAATCGAGGAATGCGTGCTTCTTGAATGTGTACTCATTGCCAGCCTTATCCGTATAAGTGGCTTGAGCCATGGCAGCTGAAGATCCACCAAGGACCAACGCTGCGACCAATAAAGTCTTAATGCACTTCATAAAGCGATTAATTTAGTTAATATTCTCTTTGTTATTTCTCTCAAATACAAAAGTCACACTAAAATTCTTTTGCAAAGTTAGCAAATAATTTAATAGCTGACAGTCTTTTTACTGTTTTTTTTCTAAAATCTTAGAATTCCGCGTTTTTCGGCGTGCGTGGGAACGGTATGACGTCACGTATGTTTTGCATTCCTGTCACGAAGAGGATAAGTCTCTCGAAGCCAAGGCCGAAGCCGGCGTGTGGGCATGAGCCGTATTTACGGGTGTCGAGGTACCAGCTGTAGGTTTCCTCCTTCATGCCGCGGCGTTCAATCTCGTCGAGGAGTTTCTTATAATTCTCCTCACGCACGGAGCCACCGATAATCTCGCCAATGCGCGGGAAAAGCACGTCGGTGCCCTGCATGGTCTTGCCGTCGGGGTTTTTCTTCATGTAGAACGCCTTTATCTCCGTGGGGTAGTCGGTCATGATGACAGGGCGCTTGAAATGCCCCTCCACGAGATAACGCTCATGCTCAGAGGCAAGGTCCATGCCCCAGCCCGTGATTGGGAACTCGAACTTATGGCCGTCTTTCACGGCTTGTTGAAGGATGTTGATACCCTCCGTGTAAGGCAATCGCACGAAATCCTCATTGACGACATTCTCCAAGGTCTGTATCAAGGTCTTGTCTATCATCTTGTTGAGGAATTCAAGGTCGTCGCGGCAGTTGTCGAGTGCCCAGCGCACACAATACTTGATGAAGTCTTCCTCAAGGTCCATCAGCTCCTCCTTGTCCATGAAAGCCACCTCTGGCTCTATCATCCAGAACTCGGCGAGGTGCCGTGGCGTGTTGCTGTTCTCGGCGCGGAACGTGGGACCAAAGGTATAGATGGCTCCAAGCGCGGTGGCTCCAAGCTCACCCTCAAGCTGTCCGGAGACGGTGAGATTACACTTCTTGCCGAAGAAATCCTTGTCGTATTCCACCTTGCCGCTCTTTGCCACGCGGTCGAGGTCGAGCGTTGTCACCTGGAACATTTCGCCCGCGCCCTCACAGTCGCTGGCGGTAATAAGTGGCGTGTTGAAATAATAGAATCCATGCTCATGGAAATACTTGTGCACGGCGATTGCCATGTTGTGGCGGATGCGGAACACCGCGCCAAACGTGTTGGTGCGCAAGCGCATGTGGGCATACTGGCGCATGTACTCAAACGACTGGCCCTTCTTCTGCATGGGATAGTCGGAGGGGCAGAGGCCGTAGACCTCGATGTCGGAAGCCTGTATCTCCACTGTTTGGCCCTTGCCTTGGCTCTCAACGAGGATGCCAGTGGCACGGATGCACGCGCCTGTGGTGATGCTCTTCAGCATTTCAGCGTCGAACTTTTCGGGGGCCACTACCAACTGGATGTTCTTGATGGTAGAGCCGTCGTTCAAGGCGATGAAGTCTACCGCCTTGCTGCTCCTGTGAGAGCGCACCCAACCCTTAACAGTGATTTCCTTGTTATAATCGGTGCTCCGGAGAGCATCAATGACTTTTGTTCTCATGTTATCAACAGCCTCGCCAAGACAACCTGGCAGAGAAGCTTAGCGATTCGCTAAGCCACCCAAATTGGCTTGGAGAGGCACTTTATTTAATGGTTAATCTTCTGTTTTATGCCACTCGGCCTTACTCGAACATTCCGCTACGCAGCATGTCGACTTCCTTCTCGGTGAGAAAACGCCAGTCGCCACGACGGAGATTCTTCTTCGTGAGGCCAGCGAACTGCACGCGGTCGAGCTTTACGACGCGATAGCCGAGCGACTCGAATATGCGGCGCACGATGCGGTTGCGGCCACTGTGTATCTCGATGCCGACCTGTGAGTGGTCGCGCTCATCGGCATACTCTATGGAGTCGGCATGCACCTCACCGTCCTCCAGCTCTATGCCGTCGGCAATCTTCTGGAGATCCTCGGTGGAGACGTTCTTGTCGAGGAACACGTGGTACACCTTCTTCTTCAAGAACTTGGGATGTGTCAGCTTCGAGGCCAGCTCGCCATCGTTGGTGAGCAAGAGCACGCCCGTGGTGTTGCGGTCGAGACGGCCAACGGGATAGATGCGCTCAGGGCAAGCGTCCTTCACGAGATCCATCACGGTCTTGCGCTGCTGAGGATCGTCGGACGTGGTTACATAATCCTTGGGCTTATTGAGCAGGATATAGACTTTTTTCTCTATCGACACTGGATTTTCGTTGAACAGCACCTCATCGGAACGTTTCACCTTCGTGCCGAGCTCGGTGACGACCTCGCCATTCACCTTCACGGCTCCAGATGTGATGAACTCGTCTGCCTCACGACGCGAGCACACGCCGGCATTGGCAAGATACTTGTTCAAGCGGATGGGCTCGTCCGGGTCGACGTGCTCCTCTTTATATTCGATGCGCTTCTTCAGGCTGTACTTGGCATTAGGGTCGTAACCCTGGCGCGGTCCGTTGTTGAAACCACGATAGCCGTTGTTGCCGTAGCCGCCCTGACGGTTGTTGTAACCGCCCTGACGATTGCCGTAGCCACCTTGCTGGCGGTTTCCGTAGCCACCCTGCTGACGATTGTTGTTGCCATAACCACCTTGACGGCGAGGCTGATAACCGCCCTCCGCGTTGTAGCGCTGGCGTGGTTGGTATTCGCCTTGCTGACGGGGCTGATAGCCACCCTCGGCATTGTAACGTGGGCGAGGCTGATAACCGCCTTGGCGAGATTGGTAGCCACCCTGCTGACGGGGCTGGTAACCGCCTTGGCGAGATTGATAGCCACCCTGCTGACGGGGCTGGTAACCGCCTTGGCGAGGCTGGTAGCCACCCTGCTGACGAGGCTGATCGGCATCTAACGCCGCGCCAAAGCCTTCCGGACGGAAGCCGCTGTCGGCAGGCTTGCTCGTCGACACGCGACTGGCGCCATACTGTGGACGCTGACCAGTGGCGTGGATGCGCGGACGCTGCGTGCGCCCTGTGCCTGGATTGAAGTCTCTCTGATTCTGATGTCCACTAACGTGTGAATACCCCTCACGGGCATCTTTCTGCGGCCCTTGGGCCGCCTGCGTCTTTTCCTGTTCTTCTGACATAGTAGTAACTTGCTTGATCCGCGAAGACTATATCACTATAGGCCTTCACAGACATAATACATTTTGAAACTAAATACCTGTGTAATTATGCGGAGTGATGGCAAGGAGCTCTTGCTTAACCTCCGGTTTGACATTTAAACTGTTGATGAAATCGTGGATGGTCTCTTCCGTCATTGCCGTGTTGGTACGGGTGAGCTGCTTCAAAGCCTCGTAAGGATGAGGATAGCCCTCGCGACGGAGGATAGTCTGTATGGCCTCTGCCACAACCGCCCACGTGTTGTCAAGGTCGGCGCTTATCTTCTCCTCGTGGAGGATGAGCTTGCGCAAGCCCTTTAGCGTAGACTGTATGGCGATGACGGAGTGGCCGAGTGGCACGCCAACGTTGCGCAGCACGGTGGAGTCGGTAAGGTCTCTCTGAAGGCGGCTGACAGGCAACTTGGTGGCAAGGAACGTCAGCACGGCATTTGCCATGCCGAGGTTGCCCTCGCTGTTCTCGTAGTCGATTGGGTTGACCTTGTGAGGCATGGCCGATGAGCCCACCTCTCCGGCCTTGATCTTCTGCTTGAAGTAGTCCATGGAGATGTACATCCAGAAGTCGCGGTCGAGGTCTATTATTATGGTGTTGATGCGACGGATGCCGTCAAAGATGGCGGCGAGATAGTCGTAGTTGGAAATCTGGGTGGTATACTGCTCACGCTCCAAGCCGAGCTTCTCGCTTACGAACTTGTTGCCAAAGGCGCGCCAGTCGTAGTCGGGATAAGCCACGTGGTGGGCATTGAAATTGCCCGTTGCGCCGCCGAACTTAGCGGTTATCTTAGAGGCCTTGAGGGTGTTGAGCTGCTCGGTGAGCCTGTACACATACACCATTATCTCCTTGCCGAGACGCGTTGGAGACGCTGGCTGGCCGTGGGTCTTGGCGAGCATCGGCACGTCTTTCCACTCATCGGCGTAGGTCTGTAGCTGGGCGATGAGCTCCTCAACTTGAGGATAGAACACATCATGAAGCGACTCCTTCAACGCCAATGGCACTGACGTGTTATTGATGTCCTGCGAGGTAAGGCCAAAATGGATAAACTCCTTGTAGCTCTCCAAGCCGCCTATCGCGTCAAACTGTTCCTTGATATAATACTCAACCGCCTTGACATCATGGTTGGTGACCTTCTCTATGTCCTTAACGCGTTGTGCGCCTTCCTCGTTAAACTTGAGGTAGATGTCGCGAAGACGCGGGAAGAGGTTATGGTCGAACGATTTCAACTGCGGGAGAGGAAGCTCGCAAAGAGTTATGAAATACTCTATCTCCACACGGATGCGATAACGAATGAGCGCGTACTCTGAATAATAATCGGCAAGGGCTTCCGTCTTGCCTCTGTAACGTCCGTCAATAGGCGAGATTGCCGTCAATACATCAAGATTCATTTGACTATTTATTATAATACGTATTACCTGACTGTGATTTTCATGCTTAATGTAAACGCGATTTGCAATTCACATGGATGCAAAATTACAAAATCCTTATGAAAAGACCACAAAAGTAATGATTTTTTAGAAATGGTAACATAAAAAAATCCCGCAGCGACCTAAGTCACTACGGGAACCACCCCTGTGGGCGTTGACGGATTCGAACCGCCGACCCTCTGCTTGTAAGGCAGATGCTCTAAACCAACTGAGCTAAACGCCCTTGTTTCTTGTTTGCGGGTGCAAAGGTACTAACAATTCGCGAACCCACCAAACTTTTTCCCGACTTTTTTCAGAAAACTCTTTGTTTTGCCTACATATTATATAAGCACACTTCTTATATTAGGGCTTTCATGGCATGTATAAGTGCAGCAGAATGATTATCAGCCAAGCATGGTCTCTATGTCTTTCTGCTTGATAATGCACAACGTGGCACGGCCATCTGGGGTGTAGTTGACATTGGAGCACTGGAACAGGCGATTGGTGAGGTCCTCCATCTCATCATTCGACAGCACCTGACCGTAAGGAATGGCGGCTGCTTGCGCGAGCGACGCAGCCATGCCCTCGTGAATCTTAGCCAACGGAGACTCGGCGTCGGTATCGGAAAGCAAGTCATGAAGGAGACTGGCCACATCGATACCCTCCAAGCCTTCTGGTATGGCGTTAATGCCATAAGACGACGCGCCCAACGGCGACAACTCAAAGCCGAACTCAGAGAAAGCGTCCTTGACAGTGGTCAAGGTGACCATTTCCTTTGGCGAGAGTTCCACTTGCTGTGGGAACAGCACCTTTTGCGAGGCTATCTTATGGTTTGACAACCTGCGGAGGTAATCCTCGTAGAGCACACGCACATGGGCACGGTGCTGGTCTACGACCATCAAGCCCGACTTCACCGCGGTCATGATGTACTTGCCCTTATATTGGTAATGGGCAGGAGCCTTGTCTTCCAGTTCCGGAGCTGAGCCTTCTTGCACGGGACCAGAGAAGAGGGAGTCTGGGGCATCCTGGGCGGGCGCGTCTTGGCCAGCGAACAAAGCAGACGAGCCAACGCCGCCACTAAAAAAGTCAGCGCCGTCAAAGCCACCGCCAACATCATGGGCACCCGTCACACCCAAGCCCAAGTCGGCCTTTGGCGTGGCACGCGGCTTGGACGCCGCGAAGGGATTGTATTGAGGGTCAAAGTCGACCTTGGGCATTGCGAAATCGGAAGGTTGACCTTCGGGCTGAAACATCGGGATGTCGGGTTTGCCCTCCACGTCAAACTCTATGGCCGAAGCGCCACTGAACGTCCCTACCGCGTCGCGCACGGCGGCGAGAAGAATCTGGTAGACCGTTTGCTCGTTCTCAAACTTTATCTCCGTCTTCGTGGGGTGGATGTTTACGTCGATATCGTGCGGGTTGATGTCGAAATAGATGAAATAAGGCACTTGCTCGCCTTGCGGCACCATCCGCTCGTAGACGCTCTGCACCGCCTTGTGGAAATAAGGATGGCGCATGTAACGCCCATTGACGAAGAAGAACTGCCTCACGCCTTTCTTCTTTGCCGACTCCGGCTTGCCCACGAATCCCGACAAACCGCAGACCGACGTCTCCACGCTCAAGGGCAGGAGATCGGCATTGATGCGCTTGCCGAAGACTTCCACGATGCGCTGCCTCAACGTGCCGGCGCGCAAGTTGTAAAGCTCGCTGCCGTTCGAATGAAGGGAGAAAGCGATATCGGGATAGACCAACGCTATACGCTCAAAGGCTGTGATGACATGGTTTAGCTCGGTGGCGTTCGACTTGAGAAACTTCCTGCGCGCCGGGACATTGAAAAACAGGTTTTCAACCTTGAAGTTGGCGCCCTGCTGACAAGCGCACGGCTCTTGCGACAGCACCTTGGAGCCGGAGAAACAGATGTCTGTGCCAAGGGTGTCGTCGGCGGTGCGGGTCTTGAGCTCCACCTGCGACACGGCGACGATGGAAGGCAACGCCTCGCCACGAAACCCCATGGTGCGAAGGTTGAAGAGGTCTTCCGCATGACGTATCTTGGACGTGGCATGACGTTCGAAAGCCAGCCTGGCATCGGTCTCCGACATTCCCTTGCCATCGTCGATGACCTGTATCGACGTGCGTCCGGCGTCGACCACCGACACGTCGATATGGCGCGCGCCGGCATCCACGGCGTTCTCCACCAGTTCCTTTATGACACTGGCAGGACGCTGTATCACCTCACCGGCCGCTATCTGGTTGGCCACGGAATCGGGCAAGAGCTGGATAACATCAGACATACGCTTACTTTTGAGCTTTGTTTATTTTGGTGTTCCCTGTCGCGGGCTTTTCATCGGCATTTTCTTTCTGTCGTGGCTGCTTCGCCTCGCCGCCAGGCAATTTCTGCAAAGGAGGCGCATGGCGCTGCAACACCTTGAGCGATGAGCCATTAGGCTTGCCACGCCACACGAACACGTCGTCAGGCCCCGTGGGACGCAAGTCGGCAAACCATTGAAACACGTCGAGCTTGTCCTTGCCGGGCGGTATCTGCGTCATCGGGTAAAGCGTGCCCTGGGCCTTGGGCATCCAGATGCGCTCAAGCTGCCTCGCGGGCGAGACGTACATCCTCATGGTGTCCGACTCCACATAGTTGAGACCGATAAGCGTGGTATCGCCCTTGTCGGTCGGGTAGAATATGGCGCGCACATTGCCCACGGCGTCGCTACGGCGGATGTTGCCGCCATTGAAGTAGGCGTAAATCTCTTTCGACGAGACCTGGCCATAATGCACGCTGTCCTTCATTTGCTCAATGGAGAGAGCTTGGCCTATGACGTGGGCCAACTTGATGGTGGAGTCGTTGGTGAAGATAAGGATTTTCTCGCCCGTGAGTTGCCTGCCATCGCTCCACGTGATAGGATCCTTGTACATCGTCAGGCACGAGTCGCGCGTGTCGTAAACGAGCGAGTCGCACATGGCCTGGAAGTCAGCGCGATAAGCGCGCACGTGGTCATAGCCATGCACGCGGCGATGCACGCTGTCGGTATTGATGTTGAATGTCTCTATGCGCAGCGTGTCGGCGTGCATGTAGAGCGTGTCTTTCTGCGAGAAATCCACGACGAGGGCCTTCTTGGTGGCGAATCCCTTGCCCGTCTTCTCGTTGTAAGCCACTTCGCCCGCCGTCAGCTTGTTCTTGTTTTTCGTGTCGACGAACACCACGTTGCCATAACCATGGTTGCGCCCCGTGGTGCTGTTATAAAACAACGTGTCGCCCGTGATGGTCTTCTCCTTGTCCATCACCGTCGAACGGCCGTAGAGACGCGCCCTGTCGGTCTTGGTGTTGAAGAAGGCGTCGGTGGTCTTCACCACCCCACCCTGGTTGTGTATGATTGACGGCCCGGCATGTCCCTGCCCACGGTTTGGGGTGTACATGCCGACGATATGGGCTATCGATTTCTTGGTGTCATAATACAAGGTGTCGGTAGAGACGCGGTTCTTCGGCGTGCGCAACTGCACGTCGTAATAGAACACCGCCTGACGGGTGTTGGTGTTATACTCTCCCCAGTCGGATGAGAGCTTGTTCTTGCCGTCGACGAGTCGTCCGCCCTTGAAGAAATAAGCGTTGTCATACAGACGGTCATAATTGAGACTGTCCGTGTAAAGCACTTGCCCACGATGATGCAACACCACATTCTTTCGCGCTTGCATCATCTGTCCCTCTCCGTCGTACCACGCGTTGTCGCACGTGAGCGACAACGTGTCGCCCTGGCGGAAACGCACATGGCCAAAGGCACGGAAAGAGTTGGTGGCTTGGTAGTAGTAGGCACTGTCGCACAGCAACGTGGCCCCACGGTTGATGAAATGCACATGTCCCTTCGCTATCTGCGCGTCGGGGTTGGGGCCGAACTGGTCGTACTTCAACTCGTCGGCATGCCTAAGATAAACGCGCGTGTCAACCTTGCGAAGCGCCCTCCGCCTTTTGCGCGAGGGGGTCATTCCGCAAACCACCAGCACCACAAAAAGGAAGAGTGCCAACACCCTTCCCCTATTTCTTAAGATTTCACCCATCCCTGGTATTCATATTTCCCCGGCACACGATACTGCGGCAACATGCGCACGTAGGTATGCTTAATCTTGTCGACCACCCAATCGTGTATGGTCTTCTCGCGCTCCTTGTTGAGCACCACTTCCTTCATCACCTGGAAGTCCTCGGTAATGGTGGCCTTGTGGCCGAGCACGCGGCTCTTGAGCTTGACCACCGCAGCTACGGTCTTGCCCTTTGAGTTGATCATCTCGAAAGGCTTGGAAATCTCGTTCACCTTCAACGTGTCGACCACTCTCGCCACTTCCGTGGGCAGGTCTTTCATCTGGAAACGAGACGTCATTCCGTTGGCCGTGCTGTTCGACATCAGTCCCTCGTTGTTGCGGGTATCCTTATCATCAGAGAGATACGACGCGGCCTCCTCGAACGAGAACTTGCCGGAACGAATGTCGTTGCTTATGGAATCGAGCCTATGCATCGCGCCCTCAACCTCGTCGGCCGACACTTTCGGCTTCAGGAGGATATGGCGCGCGTTGATCTTGTCGCCACGCTTGTCGATAAGTTGTATGATGTGATAGCCAAACTCCGACTCCACTATCTTCGACACCTTCTTCGGGTCGGTGAGGTTGAACGCCACGGCTGCGAAAGCCGGGTCGAGCACGCCACGCCCCGTATAGCCCAGCTCACCGCCCTGACGGGCCGAGCCAGGGTCCTCTGAATAGAGGCGCGCGAGAGTGGAGAACGTGGTCTCACCCTTGTTGACGCGGTCGGTGAAGTTGCGCAGCTCGTCCTTGACCCTTTTTATCTCGCTCTGCTTGATGCGAGGGGCGCTGACAAGAATCTCAACCTCAACCTCCGTGGGCACGAAAGGTATGCTGTCTTCTGGAAGATTACGGAAATAGGCACGCACGTCGGCCGGAGTGACCTTGACGTCCTTCACCAAGCTCTCCTTCATCTTCTGAATCAACTGCTGGTCACGAAACTGGTCGTGAAGCTCGGAGCGCATGTCGCTGATGCTCTGCTTGCGATATTCCTCCAGCTTCTCCTTGGAGCCGGCCATCTCGACCCAACGGTTGATTTGCTGGTTCACGCCTGTCGCCACCTCCGACTCGGTGACTTCGATGGAGTCTATCTCAGCCTGGTGCAGGAAAAGCTTCTGCACGGCAATCTGCTCGGGGATGGAGAAGTCGGGGTCGCTGCCGAAGTTGATGCCCTCGGCAAGTCCCTGCATTCTCATCTCCTCGACGTCTGATTTAAGTATAGGCTCGTCGCCCACCACCCAAATCACCTCGTCGATGACCGACTGTTGCGGGACGACGACCTCCGCCGCCTTTGACGTGTCGGTCGTGACTTTTGACGTGTCGTCTGCCAACGCGTTGAAAGACGACACCCTTCCTGACGGCACAGCCATTGCCCCGATAGTAGCAATGGCCGCCATAGCTGATAAAAGTGTATTTCTTATTTTCATGCTTTATTCTTCGCCCGGACGCGAGTAGTTTGGTGCTTCCGAGGTTATGGTGATGTCGTGTGGATGACTCTCCATGACACCTGCGTTCGTGATACGCGTGAACTTGGCCCCGTGCAGCTCGTCGATGTTGTGCGCGCCACAATAGCCCATGCCTGAGCGCAAGCCACCTGTCAGCTGATAGAGGACCTCCTGCACTGTGCCCTTGTAAGGCACGCGGCCCGCGATGCCCTCCGGCACCAGCTTCTTCACGTCGGTGGTGTCGCTCTGGAAGTAGCGGTCCTTGGATCCGTTCTTCTGGCCCATGGCCTCAAGCGATCCCATGCCACGATATGTCTTGAACTTACGTCCATTGTAGATGACGGTGTCGCCAGGGCTCTCCTCCGTGCCAGCCACAAGCGAGCCGATCATGCAGCAGTTGCCACCGGCGGCAAGGGCCTTAACGATGTCGCCTGAATAGCGCAAGCCACCATCGGCGATGAGAGGCACGTCGGTATCCTTCAGCACGCTGAACACGTCGTAGACGGCTGAGAGCTGCGGCACGCCGACACCTGCCACCACACGCGTGGTGCAGATAGAGCCAGGGCCGATACCCACTTTCACGCCATCGGCGCCATTGTCGTACAAGTACTTGGCCGCGGCGCCTGTGGCCACGTTGCCCACCACGACGTCGAGCTCGGGGAACGCGCTCTTCACTTCATGGAGCTTGCCCACCACGCCAGCGGAGTGGCCATGGGCGGTGTCGATGACGATGGCGTCAACGCCAGCGTCGACAAGAGCCTGGGCACGCTCCAAGGTGTCGACGGTAACGCCTACGCCAGCCGCCACGCGAAGACGGCCCTTGTCGTCCTTGCAAGCGTTTGGCTTGTTCTTTGCCTTGGTGATGTCCTTATATGTTATCAAGCCAATGAGATGGTTGTCGCCATCCACGACCGGAAGTTTCTCAATCTTGTTCTCTTGCAGAATCTGCGCGGCGTTGGCAAGGTCGGTCTGCTGGTGAGTGGTGACAAGGTTCTCCTTGGTCATCACGTCGTCAACGAGGCGATCCATGTGGCGCTCGAAACGCAGGTCGCGGTTGGTGACGATGCCCACGAGATGATTCTCGCCATCCACCACGGGGATGCCACCGATATGATACTCGGCCATCATCCTGAGAGCGTCTTGCACGGTCTTTCCGCGACGTATGGTCACGGGGTCGTAAATCATGCCGTTTTCAGCACGCTTGACGATAGCCACCTGTCGAGCCTGCTCGTCGATAGGCATATTCTTGTGGATTACGCCAATACCACCCTCACGCGCGATGGCAATGGCCATCGACGACTCCGTGACAGTGTCCATGGCAGCCGTCACGAATGGGATGTTGAGCTGAATGTGTCGAGAGAAGCGGGCCTGAAGGCTTACTTGTTTTGGCAATACATTGGAATAAGCAGGGATAAGTAGGACGTCGTCAAAAGTAAGACCGTCCATGACAATTTTATCTGCAACAAATGATGACATATAAAGTGACCTTATAAATTTATTGCATGCAAAATTAGCAATAATTCAGCAATAAATCATCAATATGGCATAAATAAATGCTATAAAAAGAGTTAAGAGGCGACCATTGGCCGCCTCTTAACCCGCAGGATATAATATGCATGATGATTTAATGTGGAACGCCGGCCTAATCAGTTGCCAGCGTCAGAGAGGAACTTGATGAGCACGAGCCGCGCCTTCTCCTCGGCGGTGAGGCCCTCATCGTCGTCGTAGATGTCAACCGTGTCGATGGCCGTGTCGATGTCGTCGGTATCGGAATGGCGGAAATAGTCGAGTATGTCTTGCATCTCGTCTTGGTCTATGACGTCCTCGTCGGTAACGTAATAGTCGATGTTGACCTTCGTGCCACTGTTCACTATCGACTCCATGTCGTCGAGCAACTCGTCGAAATCGAGGCCCTGTGTTTCAGCTATGTCGTCCAATGGTATGCGACGGTCTATCATCTCTATGATCTTGAGCTTGCGCTTCGACTTGTTTGGCAAGGTGATGACCCTCATGATGTCGGAGCGCTCGATGTCGTTCTCCTCGCAATATTTCTTTATGAACTCTATGAACGGCTTGCCGAACTTGTGCGCCTTGCCCTGCCCCACGCCCTGTATTTGCTGCAGCTCCTCCATGGTTTGGGGGAACGTGGTAGCCATCTGCGTGAGCGATATGTCCTGGAAGATGACATACGGCGGGAGGTTATGCTTCTTGGCCACGTCGTGCCGCAAGCCTTTAAGCTGCTGGTACAGGGGCAAGTCGAGCGCGGAGGTGCCGCCCTCGCCGCCATCATCGCTATCCACGAACTCGCGGTCGGGCACGACGGAGAACGGGCGCGGCTCCTTGAGCCATTCCTTTCCCGAAGACGTGATTTTCAGAAGTCCATAGTGCTCAATGTCCTTCCTTATGTACCCGGCTATCATGCCTTGGCGTATGACAGGATTCCAGATGGAGGCTATGTCGTTGTTTATTTCCTTTCCGTTGCCAAACTCAGGCAGCTTGTCGTTGCCGTCCCTGACTATATGGTCGGTGGCGCGTCCACGCACGAAGTCAACGACATAGTTTTGCTCATACTGCCCTTTCAGCGCCTTGATGGCCGAGAGCACGCACTCCAAGGCATCGGTAGCCTCGATGTATTTCTTTGGACGCTTGCAGTTGTCGCAGTTGCCGCAATTGTCCTTTGTGTACGCCTCGCCAAAGTAGTTGAGCAACACTTTCCTTCGGCACACTGAAGTCTCGGCGTAGGCTTTCGTCTCATCCAAGAGCTGGCGGCCTATCTCCTTTTCCATCTCGCTCTTGGTGTCCATGAACTTGCTGAGCTTTTTCAGGTCCTTCGGGGAATAAAAGGCCAGGCAGATGCCCTCGCCGCCGTCTCGGCCGGCGCGGCCAGTCTCCTGATAGTAACCCTCAAGGCTCTTGGGTATGTCGTAGTGGATGACAAAACGCACGTCGGGCTTGTCGATGCCCATGCCGAAGGCTATCGTGGCCACGATTATGTCGATATTCTCCTTCAAGAAGTCGTCTTGCGTCTTGGCCCTGACCTCGTTGTCCAAGCCGGCGTGATAGGGGGCCGCGCGAAATCCGTTGAGCGTCAGCTTCTTGGCAAGCTCCTCCACCTTCTTGCGTGACAGGCAATAGATAATGCCGCTCTTGCCCTCGTGCGACTTTATGAACTTTATGATTTGGCTGTCGGTATCCTCATCGCTCACCTTCTGCCGGACCTCATAGTAAAGGTTCGGGCGGTTGAACGAGCTTTTAAACTCCTTGGCGTCGGGCATTCCGAGGTTGGTCTTGATGTCTATCCTCACCTTGTCGGTAGCGGTGGCCGTGAGGGCTATCACCGGGATGTGCCGCACGTTGCGCGCCACGGCTATCTTCTCCAGCGTGGGCTTGATGTTGCGGTACTCGGGACGGAAGTCGTGTCCCCACTCCGAAATGCAGTGAGCCTCATCCACGGCTATGAAAGAGATCTTGAACGACTGGAAGAAAGGCAGGTTGTCCTCCTTGTTGAGCGACTCCGGAGCCACATAGAGCAGCTTCGTCTTGCCGCTCTTGACGTCGCTCTCCACGCGGTTTATCGCCGCGCGGTTGAGCGAGGAGTTGAGGTAATGCGCCACCGAGTCGTCCTCGCTGTAGCCATTGATGACATCCACCTGGTTCTTCATCAAGGCTATAAGGGGAGACACCACGATAGCGGTGCCTTCCATAAGCAGCGACGGCAATTGGTAGCAGAGGCTCTTGCCTCCTCCCGTGGGCATGAGCACAAAGGTGTCGTTACCCTCCAAGAGGTTGGCGATGATGGCTTCCTGGTCGCCCTTGAAGGCATCGAAGCCAAAATATTTCTTCAGCGCTTCTGTAAGATCAAATTTCATACATTCACATTTTAGGGATGGTCAAACGGGTATCACGCAGACTCAAGCTTCTGCAGGTGTGCCTTGTCAAGCTGCCGCTTGGCATAGTCGAGCGTCACGTTGAACTTCTTCACTCGCTTTGACGGAATCTCATACATCGCGTCCATGATGATGGCCTCGACGATGGAACGCAGTCCACGGGCGCCAAGCTTATATTCCAACGCCTTGTCCACGATGAAGTCAAGACACTCGTCGTCGAACGTGAGGGTGATTCCATCCATGGCAAACAGCTTAGTGTACTGCTTCACGATAGAGTTTTTCGGCTCCACGAGGATACGGCGCAACGCCTCCTTGTCAAGGGGATTGAGATATGTGAGCACCGGCAGACGGCCAATGAGCTCCGGTATGAGACCGAACGACTTGAGGTCTTGCGGCACGATATATTTCATGAGGTCCTTCTTGTCCACGTTGCGCGCGTTTTGCACGGAGTTGTAACCCACCACGTGGGTGTTGAGCCGCTGGGCTATCTTGCGCTCTATGCCATCGAAGGCTCCGCCGCAAATGAACAAGATGTTCTTGGTGTCGACATGTATGTACTCCTGGTCGGGGTGCTTGCGTCCGCCCTGTGGCGGCACGTTCACCATCGTTCCCTCAAGGAGCTTGAGCATCGACTGCTGCACGCCCTCGCCACTCACGTCGCGCGTGATTGACGGGTTGTCGGCCTTGCGGGCTATCTTGTCAATCTCGTCGATGAAGACGATGCCTCGCTCTGCCGCCGACACGTTGTAGTTGGCCACTTGCAACAAGCGTGAGAGGATGCTCTCCACGTCCTCTCCCACATAGCCGGCCTCGGTGAACACGGTGGCGTCGACAATGGTGAAAGGCACGTCGAGAAGACGCGCGATGGTGCGCGCCAGCAAGGTCTTGCCCGTGCCGGTGGAACCAACCATGATGATGTTGCTCTTCTCTATCTCAACGCCGTCGTCGGTCTCGGGCTGTTGCAGACGCTTGTAGTGGTTGTACACGGCCACGGAGAGGTATCGCTTAGCCTCATCCTGGCCGATGACATACTCGTCAAGATATTTCTTTATCTCCACGGGCTTGGGGACATCCTTCTTGGGGCGATAAGGCTCGCTCTCGTATTGCCCATTGCCGTAGGCGCCCGCCTGCTCAGCTATTTTGTAAGCCTGCTTCGCGCAATCCTCGCAGATAAAGCCGTCGATGCCCGTGATGAGCAGCTTCACCTGGTCCTCGCCACGGCCACAAAAGCTACAAGTCTTCTTTTTCATTTATTTCTTCTTCAATACCTGGTCTATCATGCCATACTCCTTTGCCTCGTCAGCTGTCATCCAGTAGTTGCGGTCGGAGTCCTTGTACACCTTGTCGTAAGGCTGATGCGAATGTTCTGATATGATGGTGTAGAGTTCTTTCTTGAACTTGAGAATCTCCTTCGCCTCAATCTCGATGTCGGACGCCTGGCCTTGCACGCCGCCAAGGGGCTGGTGAATCATCACGCGGCTGTGAGGCAGGGCGGAACGCTTGCCTTCCTGTCCCGACACGAGGAGCACGGCGGCCATCGACGCCGCCATGCCTGTGCATATAGTGGCCACGTCGGAGGTGATGAACTGCATGGTGTCGTAGATGCCGAGACCGGCGGTGACGGAGCCGCCGGGGGAATTGACATAAATGGAGATGTCCTTGCCGTTGTCCACTGAGTCGAGATACAGCAACTGCGCCTGAAGGGTGTTGGCGGTATAGTCGTCTATCTCCGTGCCAAGGAAGATGATGCGGTCCATCATGAGACGTGAGAACACGTCCATCTGTGTGACATTAAGCTGGCGCTCCTCAAGGATGTAGGGGTTAAGGTATTGCTGTTGCGCCTTTACCACGTCGTCGAGCACCAAGCCATTCATGCCAAGCTTTTGAGTAGCGAATTTTCTGAAATCGTTGTTCATGTTTTTCCTTCTATTATATATTAACGAACCAAGGGAATCATCCCACAATGGTTCATTAAATAACAAACTTCGTGCCAAGGAGAACGCCCCTGCACATTGTTTGCCAAGTCCTTTCGTTTTACAAAGATAACCATTTCCGCATAAAAAACAAATATATTCAAGATGTTTTTTATGCAAATGGCGAAAAAACGCGTTTTTACACAATCGAGAAAGCCCCGTACGCATGTCTCACACGCGCACGGGGCCACCCTTTTGTATCTTTATTAAGCGTTATGCCTGCTCGGCAGTAACCATCTTGTTGAAGTCCTCAAGAGAAATCTCCTTGTGGTTCAGCTTAACCACAGGCTTGATAGCTGCCACGAGCTTCTCGTCGACGGCACGCTCGGCAAACTGGTTCACCGTGTCGCGCTGCTTGAGCAGCTCCTCAGCGTAGTTGTTGACGTATTCCTCGCCGACATTCTGCATTCCATATTGCGCGAACTGTGCGCGAGCGATCTCACGGGCAACGTTCTTCACGTCGTCGTCGTTGACCTTGACCTCAGCCTTCTCGGCGAGCTTATTCTTGATAAGGCTCCATGTGAGATCCTTGAGGCTTGCCTCATAGTTCTTGTTGATGAACTCGTCGTCCTTGTCCTTGTTGTTCTCCTTGAGCACGCGCTTGAGCAGTGCTTCAGGATAAGTGAGCTGGCCGACCTTCTCCTCGGCATACTTGCGAAGGTCCTGCAAGAAGCGGAAGTCCTCGTCGGTGGCGAGCTGCTGCTTCACGCCTTCAGCGATCTTCTCGCGGAAGCTCTTCTCGTCTTTCACCTCGTCCTTGCCAAACACCTGGTCGAACAGCTCCTGGTCGACAGCGTGCTTCTCGAAGTGCTGCACCTCAGTGATTTGATAGCTGAAGTCGCCCTGGTAGTCGTCCTTCTTCTCGCGCTCCACCTTCAGGAGCGTTGCCACCTCTGCACCACCGGCATAAGCCTTGTAAGGATTGAAGGTGATGATGTCGCCAGCCTTGGCACCCTCGAAGAGCTTCTTCTGGTCGTCGTCCTTGAGATACTGTGGCATCACGGTAGCGCCCTCAACCTCAACGCCGCCTTCCTTGGTGTTGCCTTCAGCGTCGAGCTCGCGGAGGTCGCCCTTCAGCACGTCGCCCTCCTTATACTCCTCAGCCTTCTGGTAAGCGCCAAAACGAGAGGCGAAGCCGTCGACCTGCTGGTCAACGAGCTTGTCGTCGACAGTGATGTCGTAGTAGTCGATGGCGTCCTTGTCGGAAAGCTCGATGTCAAACTCAGGAGCCACGGCAATGTCGAACATGAAAGTGTAAGGAGCGTCCTTCTCAAGGTCAACAGGAGTCTGCTTCTCAGAGCCTAAAGGCATGCCGAGCATATTGATCTTGTTGTCCTGGATGTACTTGTTAACCTCCTCGGAGAGCTTGTTGTTCACCACGTCCATCTTCACGGCGTTGCCATACTGACGGCGGATAAGGCCCATTGGCACCATGCCGGGACGGAAGCCAGGCACGTTGGCGCGCTTGCGGTAGTTTTTCAGCTCTTTCTCAACATCGTTCTTGAAGTCGTCCTCCTCGATAGTGACAGTCAGCAGACCGTTGATTTTATCGGGGCAATCGAATGATACTTTCATTGTCTTTTATTTCTGTTTTTATTGTTATATATCTGCCTTGTAGACTGTTAAAGCACAGTCGGTTTGCAAAGTTAGTGCTATTTAACGAAAGCGCCTAATATATAGATGATAAAATGTGTTTTTTTAACGGTATAAGTTGATTTACCGCTCAAAAAGCACCCTACATGCCTATTTCCTTGAGCAGCTGCTTGCGTGCCTGGGCGGCGAAAGCACGATCGTCCTCGTTGGACTGGAACTTGCGGTACACGAAGTTGTCGGAGAGGTAATTCTTGCGCACTATCTTGTTCTCCGACAGCTCCTCCGGCAATCCCTGGAACAGTATTCGCCCCTCGAAGAGCAGGTAGGCACGGTCGGTGATAGAGAGAGTTTCCTGCACGTTGTGGTCGGTAATCAGGATGCCGATATTGCGGTATTTCAGTCGCCAAACGATGTGCTGGATGTCCTCCACGGCAATAGGGTCCACTCCGGCGAACGGCTCGTCGAGCATGATGAACTTCGGGTCTATGGCCAGGCAGCGCGCTATCTCCGTGCGGCGACGCTCGCCACCCGACAGGCGGTCGCCCATGTTCTTGCGCACCTTCTGCAAGCGGAACTCGGCGATGAGGCTCTCGAGCTTGTCAAGCTGTTGCTGATGGGTGAGCTTGGTCATCTCCAGCACCGACATGATGTTGTCTTCCACCGACATCTTGCGAAACACGCTGGCCTCCTGCGGCAGATAGCCAATGCCGGCGCGAGCGCGCTTGTAGACCGGGAAATCGGTGATTTCCTTGTCGTCGATATATACGTGGCCCTCGTTGGGGATGATAAGTCCGGTGGTCATGTAAAAGGACGTGGTCTTGCCCGCGCCATTGGGGCCAAGCAATCCCACTATCTCGCCTTGCTTCACGTTGAACGACACATGGTCGGCAACGGTGCGACGCCCATAACGTTTCACCAGTCCTTGAGTATGAAGCTCTTGGCGTGGCAACCGCTCCATGATCATCTCGTCGAGACGCTCGGCATCTTCCACTGGGCCTGCTTGCCCCTGGACGGGCGATTGCTCCAGTGGCGCGTCTTGCCCCTGGGCAGGAGCTTGCCCCTGGATGTCATCTTGCTGTTGCTGAATAATATCTTCTGCCATATCCATAGCTTGTGCTGTGTATTTTTGCCACAAAATTAATAAAAAAAGGAGTAATAACGACGCGAAAGGGAAAAACTCTCCATTAAATTACGGTTTTAAAGGGATTTTGGGTACTTTTGCACACATATTAGGGTCTTTCTCACACATATTTAATATTAAGGAAAAGCATGTTCATCATACGTTTAGCACACCGTTACCTCACCACCTTCGGCAGCTACCTCATGCTTATGGGGCGCACGTTCTCCATCCCGGAGCGCATGCGGATGTTCGCCAAACGCTACGTGAAGGAGATGTCGCAACTCGGCATCAACTCCATAGGCATAGTGCTGCTCATAAGTTTCTTCATCGGAGCCGTCATCTGCATACAGATGAAGGTGAACATCCAAAGTCCGTGGATGCCACATTGGGTGACGGGCTACGTGACGCGAGAAATCATGCTGCTGGAGTTCTCGTCTTCCATCATGTGCTTGATTCTCTCTGGAAAGGTGGGCTCGAACATAGCTTCGGAACTTGGCACCATGAGGGTGACACAACAGATAGACGCCCTCGACATAATGGGCGTGAACTCAGCCTCCTACCTCATCTTGCCAAAGATATTGGGGTTGGTCACCATCATGCCTTTCCTCGTAATCTTCTCGTCGGCGCTTGGCGTCATCGGCGCTTACGCCACGGCTTTCGTGGGCCACATGATGTCGCCCGAGGACCTCACCTCCGGCATGCACCACGCCTTCAACGAGTGGTTCGTGTGGATGAGCATCATCAAGAGCCTGTTTTTCGCTTTCATCATATCAAGCGTCTCATCATACTTCGGCTACACGGTAGAGGGCGGCTCCGTGGAAGTGGGCACGGCCTCTACAAACGCCGTGGTGTGCTCCAGCGTGCTGATTCTCTTCTCCGATGTCTTCCTAACTGAATTACTGTCATGATAGAAATAAAACACTTGACCAAGAGCTTCGGCGACAAGACGGTGCTCCACGATATCAACACCACGTTCGAGACGGGCAAGACAAACCTCATAATCGGACAGAGCGGATCGGGAAAGACGGTGCTGATGAAAAACATCATCGGCCTGCTCACGCCAACGAGTGGCGAGGTGCTATTCGACGGGAGAGACACCGTCACGATGAGCAAGAAAGCCAAAGTGGAACTAAGGCGAGAGATGGGAATGGTGTTTCAAGGCTCGGCGCTCTTCGACTCGCTCACCGTGCTGGAGAACGTGCGCTTCCCACTCGACATGTTCTCATCGCTCAACAGCCGCGAGCGCGACAAGAGGGCGCAAGAATGCCTGGAGCGTGTCAACCTGCTCGACGCGCAAAACAAGTATCCCGCTGAGATATCCGGCGGCATGCAAAAGCGCGTGGCGATAGCAAGGGCCATAGTGCTCAACCCGAAATACTTGTTTTGCGACGAACCGAACTCCGGACTCGACCCGAAGACATCGCTCGTGATAGACGAACTGCTGTCGGGGATAACAAAGGAATATGGCATAACCACAATCATCAATACCCACGACATGAACTCCGTGATGGGCATTGGCGAGAACATCATTTTCATTTATAAGGGACATAAGGAATGGCAGGGAACCAAGGACGAGGTGATTGACTCCACCAACGAGCAGCTCAATGACCTCGTGTTCGCTTCCGACCTGTTCCGCAAGGTGAAGGAGGCCAAAAGGAAAAGCTAAGCCGGCACTTTACGCTCTCACGCACTGACGTGGAAACAAAGGAACGACAACACGCGACCACGCTAAAATGTAAAATATTATTGCCAAAATTTAACACTTGGGAACAGGTGCTTTTAGAGCGGAAAAATGGCTTGGAGGTGCCCCTTTGCCGCACCGCAGGCGGCTTTTTGACCAGATTTTGTTGCCATAGTAGCCAAATGACGTCGCCGTTACACTGAAACGGCGACGCGATTACGGTGTAACGGCAACGCGATTGCACCGTAACGGCGACGCGATTACAGTGTAACGGCGACGCTATTTTAGCGTAAAAACGACGCTTGGGAACCGTAAAACTTATAACGTGTTGATATCCAATAATTTATCAAAACGGCCTGTAATCGCGTCATTTCCAACAAAGAGACAGCTCGATTGAAAAAAATCGATTCCCAGAAGACCTTTTGTAAAATATTATTATCAAATTAAATTGATGTCATTTGGCGCATTGCGCCTTATCTCATATACCACACCTTGTCCACTTCCACCATGGGCACGACGACTTGTTCTTTTTTGCCATCGCCATAGGTGAACGTGAGGAAAGCGTTGGCGACATGCTTGGCGGTGTCGGCACGGCCATCGGTCACCGACACCAGCTTTATGCCTTTATGGTCTTTTTCCTGTTGCGCCACGAACATCTTGGCATTGGCTATGAGCTGCTGACGAAGGCTCTCGGGCATGCGCGTGGGTTGGTAGCGCCCATCCACGAAACTGCCATAGTCGCCTTTCAGCAACTGGTCATAATACACCTTTGCGGCCTGCGACGCCAACAATGCGGCATCGGGACCCGAAGGCTTGCCGGAACAAGCGACAAGAAGCGGGAACAGCAGGAAAAAGAAAAACTTGCGCATCATTTCTGACGGATGAACACATTGATTGGACAACCGTGCATGGACCAGTTCTCACGAATCTTATTCTCCAAGAAGCGACGGTAAGGCTCCTTGATATACTGTGGCAGGTTGGCATAGAACACGAAAGAAGGTATCTGCGTGTTGGGCAACTGCGAGCAGTATTTTATCTTTATGAACTTACCCTTTGTCGATGGTGGCGGTGTCTGCTCTATGATAGGCAGCATCACCTCGTTGAGCTTGTTGGTGCCCACATGTGCCGTGCGGTTCTTGTAGACATCCACTGCCGTCTGAAGCACCTTGAAGATGCGCTGCTTCGTCAGTGCGGAGGCGAAGATGACGGGGAAGTCGGTAAACGGCGCCATGCGGTTGTAAATGGCGTTCTTGAAAGTGTCGATGGCTTGCTGGCTCTTGTCCTCCACCAAGTCCCACTTGTTGACCACCACCACGAGGCTCTTGTTGTTTCGCTGAATGAGCTGGAAGATGTTCATGTCTTGCGCCTCGATGCCACGAGTGGCGTCAATCATGAGGATGCACACGTCGCTGTTTTCTATGGCACGAATGGAGCGCATCACGCTATAAAACTCCAGGTCTTCCGACACCTTGTTCTTTCGGCGTATGCCGGCGGTGTCGACGAGATAGAAGTCGAAGCCGAACTTGTTGAATCGCGTGTATATGCTGTCGCGCGTGGTTCCGGCTATCTCCGTGACGATGTTGCGATCCTCGCCGAGGAAAGCGTTTACGATGCTGGACTTACCCGCGTTAGGACGGCCCACGACGGCGAAACGCGGAAGCTCGTCCTCAAGGTTGTCCTTGTCGTCGGCAGGCAGCTTGGTGATTATCAGGTCGAGCAAGTCGCCCGTTCCGCCACCCGTGGCGGCGCTGATGCACTGAGGGTCACCCAAACCGAGCTTGTAGAACTCCGCGGACGCATAAGCCATGCCGCTGTTGTCTACCTTGTTGGCCACCAATATCACGGGCAACTTGGCGCGGCGCAGGATCTTGGCCACGTCCTCATCCCAGTCGGTCACGCCTGTCTCAATATCCACGAGAAAAAGCACGAGGTCGGCCTCATCTGATGCCACAAGCACCTGCTTGCGTATGGCGTCCTCGAATATGTCGTCCGACTTGACTACCCAACCGCCAGTGTCTACCACGGAAAACTCACGGCCGCTCCATGAGCACTTGCCATACTGACGGTCACGAGTGGTGCCGGCCACGTCGCTCACGATGGCGCGACGACTTTGTGTGAGACGGTTGAAAAGTGTGGACTTACCCACGTTGGGGCGTCCGACAATAGCTACTAAATTTGCCATTCTGAATTGTTTGATTACTGAAGTTTAACATTCTTCGGCCCTCGCCTCTTGCGAGAGTGCGCCCTGCCTTGCAGTCAGGGGAGAAAAACATTGATTAATATGCACAATCCTTATTGCGGATTGTAACCGAAATTGTCGAGTTCACGCTCTGAGTTGCGCCAATCCTTGTCTACCTTGACGAAGATGTCGAGATAAACCGACTTGCCAAAGAATCGCTCAAGGCCCTTGCGCGCCTCGGTGGACACCTTTTTCAGCGCCACGCCTTGATGGCCTATGATGATGCCTTTCTGGGAGTCGCGCTCCACGTAAATCACAGCGTTGATGTGGATGTGGTGTTCGTCTTCCTTGAATCGCTCCACCACGACCTCCACGGAATAGGGCACCTCCTTGTCGTAGTAGCGCAATATCTTCTCGCGGATAATCTCCGAGACGAAGAACCTCGCGGGCTTGTCGGTAAGCTGGTCTTTAGAGAAATAAGCCGGGCTTTCGGGAAGCAGCTCATTGATGCGCTTCATGAGCATGTCAACGCCAAACTTGTTGGAAGCTGACAGGGGCAGAATCTCCGCGTTGGGGAGCAGCGAATGCCACTTCTCCACTATCTCGCCAAGACGCTCTGTCGACTTCGCGCCCTGCAGCTCGTCTATTTTGTTGACAAGCACCAAGACGGGAATCCTCATCTCCCGCACCTTCTCCACGAAGTCGAGGTTCTTTTCCGGGTTCTCCACGACATCAGTGACATAGAGCAGGATGTCGGCGTCGGCAAGAGCCGACTCAGAGAACTGCAACATGTATTCCTGCATCTTGTAGTTGGGCTTCAGCACGCCCGGAGTGTCGGAAAAGACTATCTGGCAGTCGTCGGTGTTGACGATGCCCATGATGCGATGACGAGTGGTCTGTGCCTTGAACGTGGCGATGCTGATGCGCTCGCCAACGAGTTGGTTCATCAGCGTAGACTTGCCCACATTGGGGTTGCCTACAATATTTACGAAACCGGCCTTATGCATTGAAAAAGAATTCTATTTCATTGAGTGTAACACTGTTGCAAAGTTAGCCATTTTTCATCATAAACTCTCCTAAAAGCCGGAAAATATGTTGTAGAAATAAAAAAAGCAAGCGCGTTTTACCTGCCGCGATGGCAAGAAAAACGCGCTTGATATTTAAGATGCGATATAAACGTTACTTTGCGTCGGTTCCCACGGAAGCACCGTCGTAACCCCACTTGTAATAGATGGCACCATGAACGAAACCTGCTCCGAAGGCTGTGAAGATGATATTGTCACCCTTCTTGAAGTTGGCCTCGTTGTCCCAAAGTGCCAATGGTATCGTGGCGGACGAGGTATTGCCATAGTGGTCAATGTTGATAACCACCTTGTCGAGAGGCAAGTTGGCTCTCTTTGCCACCGCGTCTATGATGCGGAGGTTGGCCTCGTGTGGGATAATCCAATTGAGGTTGGTGTTGTCCAGCCCATTGCGCTGCATCACCTCTGCCACGTCGTCGCTCATGTAAGTCACCGCGTGGCGGAACACCGTACGGCCTTCTTGATAGACGTAGTGCAGACGATTGTCAATGGTGAAATGGGACGCCGGGCATACCGAGCCTCCAGCTTTCATGTGAAGGAAAGGCAAGCCCTTGCCATCGGTAAGGAGCATGGAGTCTTGGAAACCCACGCCTTCCTCCTCAGTGGCCTCAACGAGCACGGCACCCGCGCCGTCGCCGAAAAGGACACACGTCTGGCGGTCTGTCCAGTCAACGACCGACGACATCTTCTCCGCGGAGCAAACTATCACTTTCTTGTAGCGTCCCGACTGTATCATCGACGACGCGGTGTCGAGGGCGTAAATGAATCCGCAGCAAGCGCACGACATGTCGAACGCGAAAGCGTTTTTCAGTCCGAGCTTGCCGACGACGATACTTGCCGTTGACGGGAAAGGATAGTCAGGAGTCGTCGTTGAGACGATAAGGGCATCTATGGAATCGGGATCCGCACCGGTCTTCTTCAGCAACTGCTTGCAGGCCTTGCGGGCCATGTAGCTGGCGCCAAGGCCTTCCTCGGTGAGAATGCGACGCTCCCTGATGCCTACACGCGTTCTGATCCACTCGTCGCTGGTGTCCACCATGCGCGACAGCTCCTCATTGGTGAGGATGTAGTCGGGCACGTAGCCACCAACACCCGTGATCACTGCGTTGACCTTAGCCATTACTCAGCGGCCTCTTTGACGATAGCGACCTTACCACGATAGTAGCCGCAAGTTGGGCATACTGTGTGGTAAACATAGTAAGCGCCACAGTTAGGGCATACGGCCAGCGTGGGAGCTACGGCCTTATCGTGAGTTCTACGCTTAAGTGTACGAGTCTTTGACTGTCTTCTTTTTGGATGTGCCATTTTGAGTATTAATTTTAATTATTGATTTTTATTTGCGAGAGGGCAGCCCATCGCGAGTCCACAGGTTTCTCGTCGTCACCATCACCGCTTCGGGCGGCTGAATGTTCTTCAAGAATCTTCATCATGGCAGGATTGCATTTTCCAGGTGCATGCACATGCCTGAGTGGTACGGCGAGTTCTACAAACTGATAGATGAGCCACGAGGTGTCGAGCATTCCTTCTTTCTCAGGCACCGTGATGATATCATCATCCTCCGAGTATTCTTCTCCAAACTTTGCCACGAGGTGCTGGTCGTTGACGATGGGTTGGTCCATGTCGTCGAGACAACGGTCGCAAGGCACCGTGACAGAGCCTTCAACGTGGAAGTCGAGGTTAAAATAGTCATCAGTGCGGTCAACGTCTATGGACACGCTGACATTGCCTTGCTTGATTTCGCCCTCTTCGAGCGACTCAAACCAGGCATCACCGAGGTTGAAGCGGAACGTGCTCACGCCCTCACTCAAATCCTTCAAATCTATCTTAAGTTCCTCTAAACTACACATTTGGTGTGCAAAGTTACTAATATTTTCCGATATAAGCCAAAACAACTCGCAATTTATTCACAAAGTTTTTTTATTTTCCCTCATTCGCTGACCACGACGTCACGCTCGAATGAGGTTATGCCTGTTGGCGACACCACATCCATAAGCAGTCGGTATTTGCCCGGAGCGACTGTTGTCTTGGGATTCCCCTTTACCACCGATAACCCAAACGGAGTATAGAAAATGCCTTTCGAGCGAACCTTCGACTTGTCCGCGCCACGCGTCGTCACTTTTATCGCGCCGTCCACAGCTCCCCATGTATAGGCGAGGGCCTGCCATGGCCGCAAGAGCTCCACAGTCTCAATCTCGTCGGCTGACATCTGAAGCACGTCTGCCTTTTGCTCATTCTCAACACGTGAGCCGTCAAGCAATATCACGAGGCCCTCGCTACTGGCGTTAAGTGTGGACATTCCCCTATTGCTGGATATTTGCCATGGATTTTTACTATTTTCGGGGTTATACCTTACCATGACAGATGGTATTCCCCTAAGTATATCCACCAAATACAGGTAGTTGTATTGCTCTATCTTCTCTCTGCCAACATAATTGTAAGAGTAAAATTTCTCGGTCGACAAATGCTCGTCGCGTTTCACGCGCGCTTTCACCACGACATCGGGCAACTGCCCCCCTTGCATCATGCCGTTGACCGTGGCCTTCGATTCAGCATATTCCGATTGCCACAGCGAGTATTTCTCATGCGGCGACACAGAGGGATAGCTATCGTTGTCAAGGATGATTTTTGAGTCTACCGGTTTTGAGCGCTTGTCCATCGTCTGCAAGAAGAACGACGTACCATCGGCGAAGTCGTCCACGGCCATACGGAAATGTCCGTCCTTGTCAAGCGTGGTATCATAAACGTTATTGCTCTCCGTGTTGTAAGCCACAAGCGATGCGCCTGACGCATTTGAGTAAACCGCGCTCACTTCGCCATGTATGGTCATGTTCATCTCTGGCATATAAACATACAAGGCTGTGTCCTTGGCTATAGCGTCGCGAATGGCAAAGCGGCTGAATTTTGCCGTGGAGAGCCAATCCTGCAAGTCAACCGACCTGTTCTTGGCATTCTCCTTGAAGAAATTATCGGGAAAAGGCAATGGGGAAGCGTAATCCGATTTATACTGCAACTCGCTTTCCGCAAACTGGTTTCAGCACTCATTTTTTGTGGCAAAACGCGCGAACACGCTCTTGCCATCGCTTGAGCCGATGCGTTCAAGCCACGCGCCTATGCTGTCTGCGGCAATGGTATCGGGCAACGACGGCAACTCCGTCATTCGGTATTTTGATGTCAAAGATGATTCTGACAACACATTCCCGACGCTGTCGGTCAAGAATACCGTGGTGACACCAAGTCGATTGCCAAGCGGCACGATACCCGATGGCCGGCCCTTACCTATCAACACGAGACCATTCGCCTTGTCGTACAAATACAGCCTGCTGGCGGGCAATGAACCATTGGCGTTGAGCACCTCAAACATCAATTTATTGCCATTGATGGCGCATTGCAGTTTCATCCTGTCTGGGTACGCTTGCGGAATTTCAAGCGATGTGGTCACGCCGTTGTCAGTCACCAACAACTTGTAATGCCTCGCGGCCAATGGCACGAACTTCAAATTGGCCAAACCCGATGTCCGGGTCTTACCCACGCACAGGGTGTCACCCTTATCGTTGACAACTGAAAGTTTTACTCCGCTTATGGCTTTCCCCGAATAATCCGTGACAGAGGCAACAATGCCTTGCACCTGTCCCTCAACGAGGAAGCCTCCTTCGGGATATATCGAACATCTCAACACGCCATTTCCTTTCTCTCGTTTAGGGAAAGCCTCGCCTATAAGCACTGGCTGCAAGGCGAAGTTCTCCCCTGAAAAGTTGCGCATAAGGTTGGTATAAGCTCGCACGTAATAAACGCCTACGCTCACGATCGACACAGTGGGTATTCGAGCACGGAAACGTCCGTTCTCATCGCATCCCACCTTTTGCCGCACCATCACGGAATCTGAAGAATCAAGCAACTCTATATAAAGGTATCGGCTATAAGGACGGATGTTTCCGCTCGCCAAACACGTGACAATGCCATTCGCCTCTATCGTGTCGTTTGGTGCCCACTCCGTCTTGGCGACACCTAAGAATATCTGCTCTGAGCGGAAGTCATGAGGCAACTGGGCTGCAAGGTTTGCAATCCAAAACAGACACAGCAAGAATGTACAGATGACTTTTAACCTCATAATAACGCAGGAGTAAAGTTTCCTAATATTGATTCATGTTAATGGAAATGCATATCTCATAATAGCATTGATTCCATCCTCCTTGTCCGTCGTTAGTATACCACCAAGATGTTGTATAGGTTTTCGTTTTATAGTTGTACCATTTGTCAACTGGCAATTCATAAAACACGTTAGTGGATTGCTCGCCAACTTCAATTGTCAACATCTTGGTATTAACTGAACACACGATTGTCGATCCAACACTTTCTATACGAGGTTGCGCTGGTCCATACAAGCATGTCGCAGTACTGACATTCTCAGACGGTCACGGAATTTCAAATTGATAACGATTTGCCATCACCGCACTTGTGCAGAGACATACAAGCAACAATAACAAATACTTTTTCATAAGGCTTACCCGTTGGCGGAATTAATTTAAGTTGATATATATGAGTAAAAGGTTGTACATAT
>ERZ1031954.158-NODE-158-length-27910-cov-29.928810_pt1 | contig 27910 bp, 27 predicted proteins | sample MGYA00516701_ERZ1031954 | MGnify/ENA primary metagenome ERZ1031954 (study PRJEB33719, sample SAMN04261284) | wastewater metagenome | biome: rural village; feature: human; material: feces | host: Homo sapiens | place: El Salvador | collected 2013-01-07 ...
CCTCTGCTTGTAAGGCAGATGCTCTCCCAGCTGAGCTATGCTCCCACATGCCTTTATCGCTCATCGAAGTTCTATCGAATTTCGATTACATCTCAGCGACAGGTAATATGATACTATAAAATCAGCCGATTGTCAATACCGTTTTTGCAGTTTTTTAAAATTTATTTGCTAATTGCAATTTCGTGATTATCGGCAATCAGAACATAGTCGCTGAAGTTATTAATACAAGTATGGTAAACTCCTTATTTCAAACAGTAAACAAGAGTTTCGCCCCGTGTTTTCACACGGTATTATTTGAAAGCGCAGTTCGCTGTTACAGTATAACAATTGTTTTGCGACATTTATAAAATCGGGTCTGTCAAAAGAATTCAGTAGTTACTTGCGGGCGGATAATATGTGCAGTGTAGTAACATAGTACACAACAGTGCAAAGACATAGTATACAGTTTTATGATAAAATAAATGGCAAGAAAATAGCAAATGAAGGAGCTGTTTTTATGCCGTGGGAGTGTAAAACTGTGGAAAAACAAAGATTAGAATTTGTTACAAAAGCATTAGAAACAAATAATTTTAGTGCTCTATGTCGGGATTATGAAATCACACGCAAAACCGGTCGCAAGTGGGTTGATAGATTTAAACAGGGACTGCCCTTAACTGATATGTCACGCAGACCATTATGTTCTCCTAACAAAACGCCTGACGACATTGAAGAATTAATCGTTTCTGTTCGTTTCGATAACCCGGGTTGGGGTGATGATAAAATTAAAATTTTTCTTGAAAATCAAGGGTATAAAAACATTCCTTGTCCAAGAACCATTACTAACATTCTTCATAAACACCAACTCATATCTGAAGAGGAATCTCTCAAAAGAAAGCCTTTTAAACGCTTTCAGAAAGAACATTGCAATGATATGTGGCAAACTGATTTCAAGGGAGAGTTTTTAACTGCCGATAATCGTTATTGCTATCCATTGACTATTCTTGATGACAGCTCACGATACTCAATCAAAATAGCTTGCTTTCCTAACACTAAAAATGTCGTTATTAACGCTTTTAAGCAAGCTTTTTATGAGTTTGGTATGCCATCAAGCGTACTTTCTGACAATGGTTCTCAGTTTGCAGGTTTTAAACATGGATTTACTATGTTTGAAAAATTCCTTATGAACAATGACATTCTTCCCATACATTGCAGAATTAAACATCCGCAAACACAAGGAAAAATTGAACGGTTTCATGGCAGTATGAAAAGAGAACTTTTAAATCATAATCTATTCAAGAACTTGGATTACGCTGACAAGGCTCTGCAAGAGTGGCGAACTAAGTATAATTGCCTGCGACCTCATGAAGCACTTGGGAACAAATGTCCTGCCGATGTCTATACTCACAGCGAAAGGATTTTTGCTGACAAGGTGGAGCCGTTTGAATATGAACCCGGCTTTAAAGTCATAAAAGTAAATTCGTGGGGATATGTCCGTTTTCAGAATTTTCAATTATATCTTAGTGGAACTTTCATCAATGATTATGTTCAATTCAGACCTAATCCAAACAATGATTCATTTCTTGTTTGCTATCGCAATTTTGTTATTGCTGAGTATGACTCGTCATCCGGCAAGCGTATTCACCGCAAGATTTCAAGATTGTGAATTTGTATACCATGTCCTTGCACAGGTGGTTACCATGTTGCACTTGACATAATATCCGCCCCTACGGCTCAAACAGAAAAATTGCAAAAATAAAAAAGCACCTGCGCTACAGGTACTTTGGATTTGGAGCGGATGACGGGGCTCGAACCCGCTACCTCCACCTTGGCAAGGTGGCGCTCTACCAGATGAGCTACATCCGCATTAAATTGGTGCCTCCGGGCGGAATCGAACCACCGACACGGGGATTTTCAGTCCCCTGCTCTACCGACTGAGCTACAGAGGCAAAAATTGGCGACCCGGAACGGGTTCGAACCGTCGACCTCTAGCGTGACAGGCTAGCGTTCTAACCAACTGAACTACCGGGCCAAATGTGGTGGGAACAACAGGGCTCGAACCTGTGACCCTCTGCTTGTAAGGCAGATGCTCTCCCAGCTGAGCTATGCTCCCACATGCCTTTGTCGCTGTATCGAAGTTCTGTCGAATTTCGTTTATCTCTCGGCGACAGATACCATAATACTACATTATGATTAAAATGTCAACACTTTTTTGAAATTTTTTTCATTTTTATGAGTGACATCACGAACATTTGCGACAAGGCCTTTAAAAATCTTTATTCTTTGCTGTTTTTCTCTGCAATCAGCTTTTCAAGGTCATTCTTTGTAAAGACATATTTCTTATTGCAGAAGTGACAGGTTGCAACGGCAACACCCTGTTCATTGACCATAGAACGGATGTCATCATCGCTGAGGGTACAAAAATAATTTTCAAGCTTTTCTTTTGAACAACCGCAAACATACTTAACAGGGTTTTCGTCAAGCACTTCAACCTCAAAGCCTTTGAGGGCTGTTTTGCAGATATCAAGAATACTCATACCCTTTGCAAGCATAGTTGTAACGGGTTCAAGCTCTGCAATATTCTTTTCCAGCTTGTCAATAACAGTATCGTCTGCACCCGGAAGAAGCTGAATAAGCAATCCGCCTGCAAGCAAAACCTCGCCGTCCTCTTTATCAATCAGCACACCCAGGGCACAAACTGTGGGAATCTGTTCGCTTGTTGCGTAGTAGTTTGCAATATCCTCGGCAATTTCACCGCTGACAAGCTCAACCTGACCTATGTACGGATCGCCTGAACCGTAGTCACGCATAACATTTAGCATACCTGTTCTGCCGACTGCTTTTGCAACATTGATTTTACCGTTTTCGTAATATTCCGTCGGGCAGTCTGCATTGCCGACATAACCCTTTACATTGCCGCTGCTGTCACCAACTGCGATAACGGGACCGAGTTCACCGTCACCCATTACACGAAGGTTGACTGATGCATCTTTCTGTTTGAGCATATCGCCCATAATTGATGTTGCACACAAAAGTCTGCCGAGTGCGGCTGTGGCACTGCGTGAAAGGTGGTGAATCTTCTTTGCGGTAAAAACTATGTCGGACGCATCAACGCAAGCCGCCATAATAGCACCGTCAGATGTAATACAACGAATTATTTTATCCATATCGGTTATCCTTTCGATTCATTAAACTCTTTGTTGCGTGATGTTTTCATTCTTGCAACATAAATTACCCTCTGTTCATCCGCTTTCGGACTTTCAAATGTAAGGTCGCCGTAAACAGCCTCTACTTCAAAACCTGCATCCGTGAGCATTTTTCTGATTTCATCATCTGTATATGCTCTTTCGGCAAAGCTTTCGGATGAACGATAATACACACCGTTTTCTTCCTCAAAGAAATCAAGGTCGATTTTCACCTTGTTATCATCCTCGGGGGTGTTTTGCCATACGCAGAAAACGCTGTCGTTTTCATACACAAAGGTATTGTCTGCAAGAACATTTTTATGCTTGTACACCGTGTTGACATCAAAAATAAACAGACCGTCATCGTCCATAAAAAGTCCCACACGGTCAAATGTCTTTGCAACATCTTCAATTTTTGTAAGGTGATTTATGCTGTCAAGCGTACACACACAGGTATTTATTGTACCGTACAAGTCAATGCTTTGCATTTTCTGCCTTAAAAACAGGATATCAAGACCTTCTTCGGAAGCACTCTGCATTGCCTCGCTGAGCATTTCCATACTGTAATCTATCCCGAAAACATCCACACCACGCTTTTTCAAAAGGCGTGTGAGAGTTCCTGTTCCGCAGGCAAGGTCAAGGGTTATACCCATATCATGTCTGAATTTTTCGGCAAGTTCAAGAATATAGCCGCATCTTTTTTCATAGCAGGCATCCTGCATAAGTCCGTCATAAAATCGGGCAAACGACAAATAGCTCGGCATTACTCTTTTTCTCCGTTTTCAATCCTGTCGAGTACAAGAGTGTAGCCATATGTATCGTTATCAAACAATGCTCTTTTTACTCGGCTGATGGTTGCGGTTGACGCACCGGTTTCCTTGACGATTTCTGTATATACCTTTTTCTCGGTAAGCATTTTTGCAACGACAAGGCGCTGTGACATTGCCTTGAGTTCTGCGCTTGTGCATAAATCTTCAAAAAAGCGGTAGCAATCTTCTTCGTTTTCAAGCGACAGAATCGCCTTGAACAAATAGTCGGTAGAATCATTTTTAAGTTTAGAATTCAAAACCGTTACCTCCTTATTTCTGCAATAAAGCATTAAGTTTTTATACATTAAAATTTTAACACACAAAAGCACGAAAGTAAAGCGGAATTAAATTTTTTCTTCTTTTTTACAAAAATCAGTTGTAATTTTCCCATACATTTTTATACAAACCTATGTAACCGCAAAACAGTTGTCCGATTGAACAGCTGTTTTGCATATATTGCTAAATGCTTTTCTTTATAGTATCAAGAGCGCCTTTTTCAATGCGGCTGACCTGCGCCTGTGATATTCCTATTTCAGCCGCAACCTCCATCTGAGTTTTGCCGCGAAAAAATCTCATTGAAAGAATCCGTTTTTCTCTGTTGGAAAGATTGGAAATCGCCTCTTTTACCGCAATTTCTTCAAGCCAAGCGGAATCATCGTTTTTGTCGCCAATTTGATCCATAACATATATAGTATCGTTTCCGTCCGAAAAAACAGGCTCGTAAAGCGACACGGGATCAACTATCGCCTCAAGCGAAAGCACCACCTGTTCTTTCGGCATCTCCATTATTTTGGCGATTTCTTCAATGGTTGGCTCCCGATTGTTTTTATTGGTCAGCTGTTCCTTTATCTGCATTGCACGGTAGGCTGTATCTCTCATTGAGCGGGATACCCTGACTGCATTGTTATCACGCAAAAACCTCCGTATTTCGCCGATTATCATAGGCACTCCGTAGGTGCTGAAGCGCACATCAAGCGTAGGGTCAAAGTTATCAATCGCTTTGATGAGTCCGATAACACCCACCTGAAACAGATCGTCGGGATTTTCGCCTCTGTTTGTAAATCTTTGAATTACGGACAGCACAAGCCTTAAATTCCCGTTAATCATCTTATCCCTCGCCATTTTCTTTTCGGCAGGAGAACCGTTTCTGATTGTGTTAAGCAGCTCACGCTTTTCGCTTTCTTTCAGCAGCTTGAGCTGTGATGTATTTACTCCGCAGATTTCAACTTTTCCGTATTGCAAAGAATTACCCCCGAATCTGAATTTTTATCGGTTTTGTCTTTACAATAGTTATTGACGGTTTTGGCTGTTTTATTCTTTTTAAGTTCTTTTAAAAATTTCTCAAACGGTCTTTTAAATTAAAATTGTACATTGACAATGATACAATTGAATGTTACAATTTAACTGTAGGATTGGCCATATTATACAATTTTCTATACAAAAAAGGAGGACGGCTATGTTCACAATTGATTTCACAAGCCGTGTGCCGATTTATGAACAGATTTGCAACAATATAATCAAGCTTGCGTCGGCAGGCGTGTTCAAATCGGGTGACAGGCTGCCGCCTGTACGAACGGTAGCACAGGAAATCGGTGTAAACCCAAACACGGTTGCAAAGGCATATCGTGTTCTTGAAACAGAGGGCTACATCTATTCAACTGTTGGACGGGGAACATTTTTGACAGACAAATTGACAAAAAACGCAGCTTTCCAAGAAATGGCCCTCAAAACATTCCGTGACGCCGTAAAGAATGCAGAGCTGTACAGCGTTCCCCGTGAACAGCTCATAGAAATCATCAATTCTATATACGAAGGAGGCAGAGAGAATGATTGAAGTTAATCACATAACCAAAAAATTCGGCAAAGTGACTGCCGTTGACGATTTCACGCTTACCGTAAACAGAGGCTCTGTTCTCGGCATTGTCGGAAGCAACGGCGGCGGAAAGTCAACACTTCTGCGAATTATGTCGGGTGTGTTTGACCCCGATAAGGGCGAGGTGAATATTAACGGAATAAACATTCTTGACAATCCGTCAGTAAAGGGAGAATGTTTTTTCATTCCCGATTACCCCTATTTTTCAAACAGCTCAACTCTTGAAAACACTGCATTCCTTTTTCGAAGTCTTTATCCAAACTGGAACGAGAACGCTTTCAAACAGTTTTGCTCGGTGTTTCCGATTGATCCTGATGCAAGGATAATTGATATGTCAAAGGGTATGCAAAGACAGGCGGCTTTGATATTGGCGCTTTCAACCTGTCCGAGATATCTGCTGCTTGATGAAATTTTTGACGGACTTGACCCTGTTGTACGCAAGCTTGTAAAAAAAATAATCATTGACAATGTTTCCGCAAATGATATGACAGTTGTCGTTGCGTCACACAATTTGCGTGAGCTTGAAGAATTATGTGACAGAATTTGTCTTATGCACAAGGGCAAGCTTTTGCTTGAGAGGGAAATTGACGAAATTAAACTCGGTCTTCGTAAGGTTCAGGTTGCATTCACCGAAGTTCCCGATAATTCATTCTTCAACGAAATCAATGTTATAAACACATGGAGAAACGGAAATATATTTAATCTTACAATCAAAGGAACAGAGGAAGAGTTTATGCCCAAATTGCAGGAGCTTAATCCGATTTATATCTCAGCTGTTCCGATGACCTTGGAAGAAATTTTTATATGTGAAATGGGGGTTGCAGGTTATGACACAGAAAACATCCTTTAAAAGCAGACTGAAGCAGATGCTGTCGTTCTTCCTCAGCGACCTTAAGTCCTGCAATACATTTCTCATTGTATTCGGTATTATTTCGGCTGTTGCAATTACAGTATGCTTTACAATCTGCGTTGTACTCGGAAACGATTCATCTTTTTCAATGATGCTTTCTGCGTTGAGCATTACAGGCATTGCAAACAGCGGTATCGGAGAAATTGAACTTTTTCAATACTCCTCGGCATCGCTCGTCTATCTCATTTCAATAGTATTTACAATCATCTACACGGTGCGAATTTATTCGTATCTGCACAATAAACGCAAGGCGGATTTGTACGGTTCACTGCCGATTGGAAGAGCAACACTTTTTATTGCAAAATCCGTATCGGCTTACCTTATGTCGATTATCCCTGCAATTTTCTTTCTCAGCTTAATATCCATTATATCGGTTTGTTCGGGACATTCGGTTGTTTCGGAAGTGACAAAATTATTCCCCGAAATATGTATGGGTACACTCGCGTCAATCGCATTTTTCGGTCTTATTGCAGTTTGCTGCGGAACGATGCTTAACTCCGTGCTTATGTTCGTTGCGGTTTGCGTAGCTTATCCGCTTTCCGCAATCTTCATCAAAGGTACTGTTGTGGGTTGTTTTGACGGTTTCTATGTTGGCATTTTCAAAGACAGCGTCATTATGAATGCACTCAATCCGCTCGCGGCGTATGACGGAATCAATGTTATTTACTGGCTGATTTTCTCGGTTGTATGTATTGCCCTTGGCGCTTTTCTTGCAAAGAAAAGAAAGGCGGAAAGAGCTCAGTCGGCATTTGCATTCCACCTTCCGTGCTACATAATCAAGGTGCTTGTTTCATTCCTTGCAGGTATGTTCCTTGGTGTTCTTTTCGGTTCAATGAATGTTTTCGGCGGATATGCGGGTTTTGTTTTCGGATTTATTCTTGCAAGCGTTCCCGTTTACATAATCGTTCATCTTATTTTGTACAGAGGCTTTTCAAAGCTTATCAAAACTTCGATTCCGCTCGGTGCGTTAATTATTGTAAGCTGCGTCGGTGTTGCTCTCTGCTGTTTTGACGCATTCGGCTACAACAGCTATGTACCGAAAACTCAGGATATCAAGAGTGCCGGATTCTATGACGCAAATTCAAACTATCAGGCAAAAGGCAGTGCTGTCGGCAAAAATCTTAAAGATATGGCTGACGATATTACAGACAAAGACACAATCGCAAATATTCTGGAGGCACATTACCAACTTGTAGACAACCGCAATTATTCGGTAAAGAACAAGTTCAAAAACACTTGGGTTTCAATGTTCAAGGACAATGTTCCTGTATTCAGCGAGATTTCAAAAAATCCCGATTACGCATTTGCCTACACACTTAACAACGGTCACATTGTTACAAGAACATACAGCTCTGCATCGGCTTTTGAAGAAACAGAGAGCTATCTTTCAAGCACTTATAACGAACTTGACACATCCGACATCATTTATTCAAAGGGCTATATCAAGGCATACAGTCCGCTTGTAAAAGCTGATTACAAGGATATTAACACATTTATCGTTGCAGGCTTTGACGGCAAAGCAACTGACGATAAGCATCCTGATTTTGTATCAAGCAAAATTATTTATACTGATGATGACGGAACAGTAAATTATTCTAAAAATTACAAAAATACAGCCGAAAAAATTAAAGAGGCTTTTCTCAAAGACCTTGATAATTGCAGTGACGAGGACTTTGCGAAAATAGATCAAATGACCGAGTATGCAGATCATGCGCTTGATGTTGCCTATGTCAATTACGGTTCATACGAAAGCTTTATAAAATCCGAACCCGATGCTGTATGTGTGATTGCGATTGCAACAGGTGATGTTAATTCGTATTACGATGGAATAAGAAATATGGATTCTTACAACGGCAATACTGCCGCAAGAACACAGGTTGTTTATACTGTTCCCAAAAGCTTTAAAAACACTATAAAAGCGTTGCAGGAGCTTGGTATTCTGAACAGCAAGCTGTATATGGACAAGGATTATCTGCCGGGTGATTCAACATCTTATAAGGAATACACAGGCGAATATTACTACGATGATTACACCTCCTCATCCGATTTGTATGACTATACAGATGATTCTTATATTGACGACAGCGAATATTGATACAGGCACTACACTACAGGAAAGCAGGATTTTAAATGGAACTTTACAACGGAAGACCAACCGACTTAACGGGCAGAGAAGACCGTGAAATCAGAGTATATGACCTTCTCGACAGCCTTGGAATTGAATATCAGCGAACCGACCACGGACACGCTGACACAATGGAGGCTTGCAACGAGATTGACGCTGTGCTTGATGTGCTGATTTGCAAGAATCTTTTTCTGTGCAACAGGCAGAAAACCGACTTCTATCTTCTTATGATGCCGGGTGACAAACCTTTTAAAACAAAGGAACTGTCAAAGCAAATCGGAAGTGCAAGGCTTTCGTTTGCATCTCCCGAATTTATGCTTGAATTTCTCGACATCAAGCCGGGTGCGGTGAGCGTTATGGGGCTTATGAATGACAAGGACAACCGAGTAAGACTTCTTGTTGACGAGGATGTTCTCAAGGGCAAATATGTCGGCTGTCATCCGTGTGTAAACACCTCAAGCTTAAAAATTAAAACAGCCGATGTTTTCGGAAAGTATCTTGATGCGGTTCACCACACCGCAACAACCGTAAAGCTTATCGGTGAAGATTAAGTGTAGAAATCATTAAAAGTATTAAACGGCAACGGGATAAATTTTTCCGTTGCCGTTTTGTTTTTACAGAACATAACTGCCCCCGAACCTTTGAAAGATTCGGGGGCAGTTGTCTGAATATTAAGAAAAATGAGTGTCAATTATTTGATTTACTTTTCAAACTTTTTTCTGTAAGAAAGAAACAATGCACCGCCTGCAATAACAGCAGATAATGTGAATAACATTGTTGTAATCGGACTGCCTGTCGGAACAGAACCGTTATCGTTCATCACAGTATTCTTAGTTGCATTATCCTTATCTTAGATTTTCTTCATACGGTGTATCAAGTTCAAGATTGCCTGCGGTATCAAGAGCTGTTCGCATTACCTCGCCGTAATTAAACGGATCGGAAACTTCTGCGGTACAGTCGGCTGGATCAACACTTTCCGAAGAACCGTCATTGTAAACCACTTCAAGCTTTGCATCCGAAAGGTCAAGCATCGGGTTGAAGCTGTATGCGTTCATTTTGTCGGCAAAAGCATAGTAATGCTCGCTGTCTGCATAAACATTTTTAACTGATTCGGGCGGAAGAATAACATCTTCCCAAAAATAGGTTTTTGACGGAGGCTCAATTATCTTAAGCTCCACGGGTGTTTTTGCCTCATCGGGAGTTGCCGAATTGTCTTCAGCCGCAAAGGCGGTTAAAGCACACGAAAAAGTAAGCAGAGCTGCGATTGCGAGGGATAATAATTTTTTCATAATAATTCCTCCTCGTATAATGACTTTTGATGTACAATGTATGCACCTTGTTTAATAAGCTGCTGAACAAATATTGTTTAAACAACTTTGTAAATATTAAAATACAATTTATGCCATTTGTAATCGCCACTTATAAAATACCCATACATAAAATGCTGCAAAATTTTCAGCAGTTCAATCGCATTCGCCGAAACCGCCGCCGTGGCTATAAGTATGAAATTTTTCACACCAATCTATGTTTCAATTAGTATTTATCGTATGAGAATGCATTATAAGAATCAGTAAGGTGCTGTTTTTTCTGTGTTTCACTATAATTATTCCAAAGTTTTGGATAGCCGTCAACAGAACAGCAAACAAACTGACTGTACATATGTGCATTTACACAATTACCGAGTACACTCACATTTGTGGCATTATATGCCTGTTTTGTTGTTCTTCCGGTATTATTGTAATAATGGTATTCCAATCCCCGACTTTCAAGAGCCAAATGAGCAGAAGAGTATCCACGAACAACCAAAACTGTGCCGTCATAATTCAATGTATAGTTTTCGCGTTCAAGATAACGGTCAACATTTGAGGTTGACAATTCAACGGCATTAATTATATATTTCTTAGCAGATTTGTCATAGAAATAAGTCAGTTGATTCGGGATATAAGTTCTATAATCATCAAATCCGACTAACGAGAATTTTCCGTCCTTAAAAGTATATACTTTTGCATTCAAATAGTATTCCTTATCCCCTGCTTCCTGTACTATAAGCTCGGGAACACCGTCAAAATCGAGATCGGCAAACTGCACACCTGCCAAAGCAACATTTCCTACCTTGAGTTCAGGTAACCATTCAGATTCATGCTTGAGCAAATAATCTATGTATGCATCTCTTGTTTTGTCTGTAGTCTTATACTTAAATGTCACACCTGACGGATTATAGATACTTGTAAATTTCTTGCCGTCCTTAGAAACACATCTTACGGTATAAGTGTAGGTCTGTCCTGCTTTTACATTTTTATGAGTGTAATAATTATTTGTTGTATCGGCAAGCTTTTTCCACGAACCTTTTTCTTTTACATAAATACGATACTTTGAATTATCTTCGCAAACATCTGTCCATGAAACTGTAATTCCGCCATGCATTGAGTCAACACGAACAATCTCCGGACATTCATTGCCTAAATTCGCCTTAGAACCTTTTGTATCATAACCGCTCTGAAAAACCTTGCCGTTACTTGAAATGCAACGAACAGTATAAATATACTGACCGTTTACGGAATTATCTTTTATGCTTAGTTCTCTTGATACAAGTCCCATATCAAGATAGCTGTTACCCGTTGTATCGGCAAGTTTGTTCCAACCCTCACCGTCTTTGTAGTACACACGGTACTTCTCTGCACCTGCAACCTTGTTCCATGTCAGCTTTACGCCGTCATATGTGACCTCAGTTTTTGAAATTTTCGGTGTTGCAACATATTTTGCGCTCATTCCCACTGGGTCATAACCGCTCAAATACTTTTTAGCGTCGGAACTGATTGCTCTTACAGTGTATGTATAGGTCTTATTCGGCTGTAAATTTTTATGTGTCACAACACCTGTTTTGCTATCGCATACTTTTGTCCAGCCCTTACCTTCTGTTTTGCAGTACAATCTGTAATTTGTATTTTCTTCAGAATCCCAAATCACCTTAATACCGCCGTTTACAACATTGGTTTCAAGTATTTTAGGAGCTTGATTATATCTGATACTTAAGCCTTTTGGGTTAAATCCACTCTCAAAACTCTTTCCGTCATCACTTATACACCTCACGGTATAAGTATAGGTTCCCACATCAACAGATTTATCAACTATAGAATTAGAAGTCGTATCTGATACTCTGAACCAATCTGACGAATTTTTATGATAAATTCTATACTTTGATGCACCGTTTACTTTGTTCCATGTAATTTTCACACCGCCGTTTACATTTTCAAGCTTTGAAATTTCGGGGGCGGCAATATATTTTACACTTTTGCCCTTTGAATCATAACCGCTTGTAAAGCTCTTTCCGTCAGCAGAAATACATCTTACAGTATAGGTGTAATTCCTGCCCGATGAAACATCCTTGTCGATATATGAGGTTGAAGTTGTATCGACCATTCGAGTCCAACCTTTACGGCCCTTGTAGTAAACTCTGTATTTAGCCGCACCGTTCACTTTGCCCCAAGAGATTTTCACACCGCCGTTTACATTTTCAAGCTTTGAAATTTCGGGGGCAGCAATATATTTTACGGTTGTCCCCTTTGAATCATAACCGCTTGTAAAGCTCTTTCCGTCAGCAGAAATACATCTTACAGTATAGGTGTAATTCCTGCCCGATGAAACATCCTTGTCGATATATGAGGTTGAAGTTGTATCGACCATTCGTGTCCAACCTTTACGACCCTTGTAGTAAACTCTGTACTTAGCCGCACCGCTTACTTTGTTCCATGTAAGCTTTACACCGCCGTAAACGCTTTCGGCTTTTGAAATTTTCGGAGTAGCCAAGCTTGCCCTTGCAACCTGTGCATACTGCACGGGTGTGTTAAGCGGTTCAACCGCATTTGCAGGAACTGCCGAAACCGCAACCGCAGACATCGACATTACCGCCGCCATAGCTATAGGTAAAAACTTTTTCATAGTTATCCCTCACTTTGTAAATATTCTACGCATTATTAAAAACTTTCGCTAAATTTTTATGCAGGTTAATTGTAACATTAAATGATATAAAAAGCAATACATCTTGATAAACTATCACAAATTTTTAAGCTAAAACAAATAAACCGTTCACAAAAGCGAGAACGGTTTATTTTATATATTCTGTTGATATTTTGAATTATTTAAAATAATTTCTGCGTTTTGCAAAAATCACACCGCAACCTGCAAGCATTGCAGTGGCAAGGAATATTGCAACGCTGTTCTGTCCTGTTTGAACTGCACCACTGTTGTTCTGTGAATTGTTCGGTGTGTCATTTGTTGCTGTGTCGCTTGTTGATGATGATTTTGCATCAGCAGGAGGGGCAGACGGAAGTTCTACTGTATAATATCTACGCATTACGCCGATATTGAAATCAACGAGTTCTGTAAGAATATCGTCATCAATTACGCCTGAGTTGTATGCTGACGGAATACTATATATTTTGCCGTCTTTGTAAAGCAAAGTTTTCTCTGATTCAGCAGTTCTGTAGCCAAATTCGCCGAGAATTGCTTCAATCATTACATCAGCTCTCGGAAGTCCATCGTTATACTTGAAATAAACACCGTCATCACTTGTTGAACCGACTATATAAATCTCAATATGGCTCGGCTTAACATCAAGATAATAAGTTTCAAGCATTGCTTTTTCAATTGCAGCCTTTATATCATAAGCGGGTGCTTCCCGATAAAAACTGTCGTTCCACTCATCAATGTCTGCAACATCTTCGTCATTGATAATTCCGCTTTCGTAAGCATTCTTGATTGTGTAAATTTTGCCGTTGTTGTAAACGAGCAACTCATCAGCCGAAGTGTATGAGTAGGTATAGTTGCCAAGCTGTGTTTCATAAGCCACCGATGGGTAATTCAAATCGTCAGTATGCTCAAAATACACACTTCCGTTTTCATTTCCGCCAACAATGCGGATTTCAAGCTCTGTAGGCTTTGTATCTGTATAGTAGTTGTCGAGCATAACCTGTTTGATTATCGCCTGCATATCTTTTGCAGGTGCTTCATCAGGAGTTGCCGCAAAGGCGGTAACGGTTACTGCACAGCACATCATAACTGCGATTAAAATTGATAATAATTTTTTCACGAAATTTCATCCTCTTTTCTTCTAAAACTAAGCTGACTGTCAGCTTATACTAGGATTTTAGCAAAAAAAGAGGTGATTTTCAAGCAACTTTAGTTTACAAAAAATGCCACTTTCATAGCGAAAGTGGCATAAATGTTAATTCTAGTTGTCAAATCAAACTGGGTGAATCATATTTTTCTTGTCAAGCTTGTCGCCGTTGATGCCAACCTTGGCATTTCTTCTCTTTTCAAAGAAGTCGAGGGCAACCTTCGGGAACTGTGCATAAGAAAGAACATCCTCAGGCTGTTCAATCCACTGCTCAATCTCGCCACGGAGCTTATCAAGCTCAGGCTTAAGCTGATCTGCAGGACGGCCTTTGATAATCTTCTTGTCACCGATAATCTTCTTCTGAAACTGAGGATCAATCGGCATTGGAGTTGTACCGTACTCACCGGCAACAAGTCCCTTGAACTCGTTTGTGCACATTGAGTAGCGCTTGCCTGTGATTACATTGAATACAGCCTGTGTGCCGACAATCTGTGATGTCGGAGTAACAAGCGGAGGATAACCTGAATCCTTACGAACACGGGGTACTTCTGCAAGAACTTCGTCAAGCTTGTCTTCTTTACCGGCCTGCTTGAGCTGTGAAAGAAGGTTGGAAAGCATACCGCCGGGAACCTGATAGATAAGAGCGTTAGCGTCTGTTGCGAGCATCTTAGGATCAAGAAGTCCTGACTTGATGTACTTCTCACGGAGAGTCATGAAGTAAGCACGGATGTCAGAGAACTGTTTAAGGTCAAGACCTGTGTCGAACTCTGTGCCTGAAAGAGCGGCAACCATTGACTCTGTCGGAGCGTGTGATGTACCGAGAGCGAGTGGGCTGATTGCTGTGTCAATGCCGTCGGCACCTGCCTCAACACCCTTTAAAAGACACATTGATGCAAGGCCTGATGTGTAGTGGGTGTGGAGCTGAAGCGGAAGCTCCGGAACAGCGGCTTTGATAGCCTTTACAAGGCTTTCGGTTCTTGTCGGAGTAAGAAGTGCAGCCATATCCTTGATACAGATTGAATCTGCACCTGCGTCTGCAATTCTCTTAGCATACTCAACATAGTATTCATCTGTGAATACAGGACCTGTTGTGTAGCTGATAGCAACCTGTGCATGACCGCCTTCTTTGTTAGCGGCCTTGATAGCTGTTTTAAGATTCTTGATGTCGTTAAGAGCATCAAAAATACGGATAATGTCAATACCGTTTGCGATTGAACGCTGAACAAGGTACTCAACGCAGTCATCGGCATAGTGACGATAACCGAGCATATTCTGTCCTCTGAAAAGCATCTGGAGCTTTGTGTTAGGGCAATGCTCTCTGATTGTGCGGAGTCTGTCCCACGGATCTTCGTTTAAGAATCTGAGGCATGAGTCATATGTTGCACCGCCCCAGCATTCGAGTGAGTAATAACCGATTTTATCGAGTTTGTCAAGAACAGGGAGCATTTCCTCTGTTGTCATTCTTGTTGCAATGAGTGACTGATGAGCGTCACGCAGAGCAGTTTCGGTAACTCTGATTTTTTTTGCCATTTTACAGCATCCCTTTCTCCGAATTATTGATTAGTTAAGTGTTACGAGAACCTTACCTGAGTCAACTGACTCACCCTTTGCAACATCAACTGTTGCAACTGTGCCATCCTGCGGAGCCTTAACGGGAGTTTCCATCTTCATAGCCTCGATGAATACGAGGTCATCTCCGGCCTTAACAGCCTGTCCTGCCGAAACAACAACATTAACAACTGTACCGGGCATAGGAGCCTTTACAACAACAGAACCCTGAGCGCCTGCGGGAGCTGCCGGCTTTGCTGCAGGAGCGGGAGCGGCTGCCGGAGCAGGAGCGGCTGCTGCGGGAGCTGAAGAACCGCCGAGTTCTTCAACCTGAACATCATATGCTGTGCCGTTAACTGTAATTCTTAAATTCTTCATTTTTAGTATCCCCTTTTATTTTAACAAGTAATCATTTATCAGATAGTTGAATGCTTCTTTGAAAGTGTTGAAACACGCTTGCCCGAGAGCATATCAAGAGCAGAAATAAGAGTCTGACGGAGCTGAGCTTCTTCAACAATACCGTCAACATAGCCGTTCTGAGCGGCATTGTAAGCAGAAAGATTCTCGTCAGCAAACTTCTGAGCAACCTCAGCCTGCTTATCTGTGGCAACATTCATAACTTCGGGAGCCATAATGAATGCGGCAGCCTCAACATTAACAGGTGAAATAACCGCATCGGGAAGTGCGTAAACAACATCTGCATTAGCGCCTGTGCCTGCAAGAGCAACATAGCCTGAACCGATTGCCTTGCCTGTAACAACAGAAATCTTAACTGTTGTTGCCTCAGCATAAGCGGCTGATGCCTTTGTTGCCGACTTGATTGACTCAAAGCCCGGGCAGTTTACGAATGTTACAACAGGGAGTGAGAAAGCGTCGCAGAAACGAACAAACTTTGCTACCTTGTTTGCAGACCTGCAACCAAGCTCCTTGCCCTTTGTAACAACAATACCTACAACCTGACCGCCGAGTCTTGCAAAACGAACATTTGCTTCCTTGCCGTAATCATTGAAGAGCTTTACAATGCTGTTGCCGTCAACTGTTCTGCTGACTACACAACCGCAACCGTCCTCTGCCGGAGCTTCTTCAAATGACTGAGGAGCCATTGTGAGGTTATTTGACGGAAGATAAAGGATAAGTTCCTTTGCAGCCTTGATTGCCTTGTCTGCATCGTCACAAACGATTGAGGCAATACCGTTTTCAGCATTGTAAGCGGCATCGGAATGCTTGCCTGTTACCGAAAGCGAAAGCTGTGCGTCTTTGCTCATGATAACGATGTCTGCGCTTGCAGCGTTAAGAGCGTTTGTTCCGAGGCAAGTGCCGAGAACAACCGAGATCTGCGGTACAACACCCGAAAGTGACGCAGCCGCATTGAGAACATCACCGCAACCTGCGAGAAGCTCTGTACCCTGATTAAGTCTGCCGCCAACGCTGTCATAGAAACCTACAACAGGAGCGCCTGTCTTGAGTGCAAGACCATACAGCTTTTTAAGCTTGGCAGCCTGTGCCTTACTCATGGCACCGCCGCAAATGTCGCTGTTCTGTGCAAACGCATAAACAGGCATACCTTCTACTGTTCCAAAGCCTGCAACAACCTCGGCAAAACCTTCACCGGATTTTGCAAAGGCATCAATTTCACAAAAGCTGTCTGCATCAAAAAACGCCGTAATTGTCTTATAAGCGGAAGTTGCGGCAATTTCAGCCTTTGCCTGATTGATCTTTTCAATACTCATCTTAAAATCCTCCAATACCATGTATTGAATATGCACGAAAACTGAGCGTGCATACTAATTTTCTACACGATACATTATACTCTATAATCTTCAAAAGTACAAGAAAAACACGCTGTACTATTTCAATTTTGAACACATTTAATAGTTATTACACCAAAACCGTAAATTTATTGTCAAATTAACGAATAGTTTTATTGACCGTTTCGGAAGTATTTTTCAAAAACAGAAAATTAAAGCTGTTTGCCGTTTAAAAACGGGTTTGCAAGCAGTTTTTTTACCTCTTGTTCGGTCAAATCTCTCCAGTCGCCCTGTTTGAGCATACCCATTTTTACACCGCCGATTTGGGTGCGTTTGAGTCTTGCAACCTCAAGCCCGACAGCCTCGCACATTCTTCTGATTTCACGGTTCTTACCCTCGTGAAGAATCATTTCAAGAACTACTCTGCCCTGCTCCTTGTGAATTACACGGACATATGCAGGAGCGGTTTTCCTGCCGTCAAGCTCAACGCCTGTTTCAAGCTTTACAAGCTGATCCTCGTCAATTGACGGTCGAACGGTTACTCTGTAAATCTTGTAAACATTGTTTTTCGGGTGCATAACCTTGTTTGCAAAGTCACCGTCATTTGTAAAAACAAGCATACCCTCGCTGTCTTTGTCAAGTCTGCCTATCGGATAAACTCGCTCGCCGACATTCTCAACAAGCTGTGCAACACACTTTCTGCCACGCTCATCATTCATTGTGGTAATGAATCCACGGGGCTTGTTGAGCATAATATATCGGTAATTACCGCCCTTCGGCACAACAATCCTCTTGCCTCTTACAAACACCTTGTCTGTAGGAAGGACCTTATCGCCGAGAATTGCGGTTTTGCCGTTCACCTTGACATGACCGCCGAGAATAAGCTCCTCGGCCTTTCGCCTTGACGCAATACCGCATTGCGCTATGAATTTCTGAAGTCTTATAGGTTCAATTTTAGCCATATGTAAATTCCTTTTTAATAAAATTTTCTGTATATTTAAGCTGTCACGAAAACAGATTTCCTATTGCCGAAAATATTGACACACTCTTTTTATCCGATTTAATCTTTTCGCCTGCAACAATGTTGCATTTATAAAGCAGCTTTCCGCCAAGTGTGTATTCAATTCTGCCGACCGACTCGTTTTTTTCAATCGGAGCATACAAAAAGCTGTCTATGAAGATTTTCTTCTTGATTTTATCGCAGTCCTCACGCTTTAAAACGATTGTGTTGTTCTTCTCACCTGTAACCGTTACGCTGTCCTTATCACCGCCCACGCACGGAATATCGGCACAAAAGTCAGCGTCCTTGCAGTCAACTCCCCTGTACTTTTCAAAAGCGTAATCATAAAGAGAAATATGGTCATTCCAATCGTTGCGGTCATTCAGAGTGACGCACACAAGCGTTACACCGTCTTTTTTTGCAGAGGAAACAAGGCACCGCCCTGCCACCGTTGTATAGCCTGTTTTTCCGCCTGTACAGTAGGGATAAAGCGACAAAAGCCTGTTATGATTTGCATATGCGGTTTTCTTTGATTTCGGTTCAAGAAATTCAACGGTCACGCTCTTCTTAGCCGTAAGATTTGCAAAATCGTCATTTTCAAGTGCATATGACATAAGCAGAGCCATATCCTTTGCACTTGAGTAATGGTTGTCATCGTCAAGTCCGCTCGGCGTTACAAAATTGGTATTCGTCATACCGATTTGCTTTGCCTTTTCATTCATTCGTTGTGAAAACTTTTCGGGACTGCCCGAAATCGTATATGCCGCCGCATTCGCCGCATCATTGCCCGACGCCATCATCATTCCCGAGGCAAGGTCTGAAAGTCGGACTTTTTCACCGACTTTAAGATACATCGAACTGCCCTCGGCAACCATTTCCTGTTTGAAGGTTACTTCGCTGTTACAGGATGCCGCCTCCTCAAGCGTTATGAGAGATGTCATAATCTTTGTGGTGCTCGCAGGCTTCATCCTTTCATCTGCATTTTTGGAACAGATAACCGTGTTGTTGTCGGGACAGTACAGGACAAATGCCTGTGCAGAAGTTGTTGGAGGAGTATCCTCCGCAGTTTTTGCGCCCATAAGCACAAACAGCATAACAAAGCACATCGCAAGCGAGATTATTTTTTTCATAAGGACACCCCCTGCATAAATCTATGCCGAGGGGTGTTGCAATATTACGAATCAGCCGTCAATATCATCCTGTGTGATTTCGGAAAAATCGTCTGCGGATTCGCTCTTATCCTTTTTGAAAACTCCCTTTACCTTTTTAAGAACATCGGGAATCATATTAACGAGCTTGTCGGCTGTGCCTTCTTCACTATCAACGGAAACAAGCCTTACATCGCCCTGATAAACGGTAAGAAAGGCAACAGGCTGAATAGTAACACCCGCACCGCTTCCGCCGCCAAAGCAATCCTTGTTTTCTTTTTTTGTGGGCAAATCAGAACCGCCTGACGCAAAGCCGTAGCTTACCTTTGAAACAGGAATGATGAGTGTACCGTCAGGCGAGGTAATTGGATCGCCGATGATAGTATTGACATCAATCATTTCCTTAATTTTTTCCATTGTAGTATTCATCAGATTACCGATAGGATGTTCCATAGCCATTCTCCTTTTTATATTTATATAAATCATCAGTTATTTATAGTTCGTTTTTCACTTCTGCAAGAAGCTTAAGTCCCTTGATTCCGTGCTTAACGGCAAGAGCGACAAGCCGAAACACAAATACTCTTGCCACAAAGTCAAAGTTAATTTCAGTTTCTGCTTTTTCCGAAAAATTCGGATTTATGTCAACTCCGTAGCCTTTGCATTTTACAACACGGACAATTGTGCCTACTGCCGGATAAACAACGGCACAGTATTTGCCGTATTTTATAGCCGTGTCAGCCGCATCGTCACCTGCAACGCTGATACTCAGCGAGAATTTTTTAATCAGTATGTGGCTGAAAAAGTCCTGCAATGCAGATACTGCAAGCTCTGCAACTCTTTTTATCAGGTTCAAAAGCCACTCAATGCCGTATTTTTTAATAAGGCTCGGCTTTTTTTCTGTCGCTTTTTTAGGCTGTTCGGTTTTCGGAGTTTGTTTTTTAACTTTCTTCTTCTTTTCTTTTTTAGGCTTTGCCGGCACAAGCTGAAGCTTTACAAAGCCGATATACACGGCACACCAAAACTTCTCTTTATATGATGCACGCAAAGTAATCGGAATAAACATCACAAGCGCAACAAACAGAGCAATTCCGAGTAAAATATATAACCAAAGCAAGGGTATTCCCCCTAATTTTTACTGTTTGTCATCAGGCTGTATCGAAAACAAATCCATCTGTTCTCCGCCGTTTTCAGTCTTTTCCTGTTCTTCACCGTTTTCTTCGGACTCCTTGTCCTCTTCACTTTCGGGAAGCGGAGGAAGTTCGTCAAGACTTGAAATGTTAAAGCAACGCAAAAAGTTTTCGGTTGTGCCGTAAAGCAACGGTCTGCCGGGAAGCTCAAGTCTGCCCTTTTCTTCAACAAGTCCCTTTGTTGTCAAACTGCCGATTACACCACTGCAATCAACACCGCGCACCTGCTCAACAAAAGCCTTTGTAACAGGCTGATTGTATGCAACAACCGCAAGGACTTCAAGAGCCGCCTGTGAAAGCGGAGTGTTCCTCCTCAAATCCATAACGGTACGAATCTGCGGAGCAAATTCCTTTTTTGAAACCATCTGACAGGAATTGTCAAGCAATATTATAGTTATGCCCCGTCCTGCTGCCTCATAATCATCAATCAGTGCAGAAATATGCTCTTTAACCTTTTTTTCGGAAATTTCAAGTGCCTGCGCTATTCGGGAAAATTCAACCGACGCACCGTTTGCGAACAAAATCGCCTCAATCGCACCACGAATATTTTCAACAGCCATTACTGCACCTCCTCATTTTCATTGTTTTCGTCCTCGTCAACCTGTGGCAAAGGCATTGCGTTTTTATCCTCAATCATATGAACAACGGCATTTTCACCACTGCCCTCAATTCTGATACGCTTACCCTTTACAAGCTCCAGCGTTGCAAGAAATGTTGCCACAAGGTCGCTTTTGCCCTCGCACACCTCAAAAATTTCGTGATATTCAAGCCTTTTGCCGTGCCAGAGTCTTCTCATAAGATGAATAATCTTACTGTTTACCGACACGATTTTATGCGACACAATACCCGAAAATGCGTCTTTTGACGGCGGAAGCTTACGCTTGCCTCGTCCGACTGCGCTGACATATGCCTTTGCAATATCCTCACTCGGATGAATACGGTTGTAAGTCAAGTCAAATTCAACTGGAGAAGCCTCTCTGTAAAAACTGTCAAAGTCATAAATATCGCCCAGCTTTGCCGCCATTTCACGGCAGACTGCATATTCAAGAAGCTGTCCCGAAAGTTCTTTCTTGAGTTCTTCAGCCTCTTCCTCATATTTTGGCAGGAGCATTACAGACTTGATATATACAAGCCTTGATGCCATTGTCAGAAATTCCGATGCGATATCCATCTGATTTTCCTGCATCATATTAATCTGCTCCATGTACTGGTCGAGCAATTCGGAAATGCTGATGTCGTAAATATCTATTTTGTTTTTAGAAATCAGCGTCAGCAAAAGGTCAAGAGGTCCTTCAAATGCCGACAGCTTATATTGAAGTTGTTGTGTTTCCATAGATAATTTCTTTGTTGTAATTTTTGTTGCGGATGATTAAATTAACCGACAAACGGCATGTACGGCAGGCTTGCAAGCCAGCTGATGAAGTCAAGAATCTGATTGCTCACCCAGTTAATCGGTGTGTTGAGAACTCCTACATAAAGGAGAACAAAAAGACCGATGAAAAAATACATCTGATATCTGTAAAAAAACTCAACAGCCTTGTCGGGCAAAAATACAAAGAGAACCTTTGAACCGTCAAGCGGAGGAATGGGGATAAGGTTGAACACTGCAAGTCCGACATTGCACGAAATGTAGAAGCTCAAGAATTGAACAACATATCCTCCGATTGTCGAAAGCGGAAATGCGCCTGTAAAAAGGATAATCGGATAATAAATGAGAAGTCCTGCCAATGCGGCAACGATATTTGCAATCGGTCCCATAATTGCGGTGATTGCCATACCGACCTTTGGATTTTTAAAATTTCTCGGATCAATCGGAACAGGCTTTGCCCAACCGAATCCGAACAAAAGCATACACAAGGCACCCATAGGGTCAATGTGGCTGAGCGGATTGAGTGAAAGTCTGCCTCTGCCCTTTACAGCCTTGTCGCCGAGAAGTGACGCCGTGAAAGCGTGCGCCCATTCATGGAATGGGAGAATTAAAAATATGATGACAAGCACAGCCAATATTTCGGCAATTACGGCACCGAAGTCGAGATTTCCGTTTCTGATTCCGTTAAGTAATAATGAGAGCATAAGAGCCTCCTGAAATTCAAAATTTTAGGTAACAATCGTGTAACTATATTTACTTCTCATTATATAATAATTCGTCAAAAATTACAAGAGCAAAAAACAAGTTGAGAAATTTTCAAAAAACACTTGCATTTTCTCTCATTTTCTGTTATTATAACAAAGTTAGAAATAGAATTATTTTTCTTTAAGGAGGTGCAGACGCATGGCAAAATGTGAATTCTGCGGTAAGGATGTAAAGTTCGGTATTAAGGTATCTCACTCACACAGAAGATCAAACAGAACATGGAAGCCCAACGTACAGCGTGTTAAGGCTATTGTTGACGGTTCACCAAAGCGTGTATATGCTTGCACCCGTTGTTTGCGTTCAGGTAAGGTTACCAGAGCTAACTGATTTTACAGATTACGAAACAGCTCCACTATTTACGGTGGAGCTGTTTTTTTGTATTTTTATCAGGATTTTAAACCTCAATCACGGCACAGAAAGAGGGCTGACTTTTGTTTGGTCAGCCCTCTTAATTATTAGTCTTTATCAGCCGTTAAAGGATTTCTTCCTTCTTACGAAGAACGAACATTACACAAGTTGAGCCGATGAGAAGTGTAAGAATTACAACAGCCAGAGGAGCTTCACCTGTCTGGACAACGCCGTCATTGCCGCCGTTGCTGTCGGGTGTATCGGGGGTGTCGGATGTTGAATTGATTTTCTCTGTTACAAATTCTGTCGCAGAAGTCTGCGCAGGGATTTGCGTTGGCTTCTCGGTTGAAGCCGCTTGAGAAGTAGCTGTTGAAGATTCTGTTGACGGAGCCTCTGTCGTTTCAACCGTAGTAGGAGCAGTAGTTGTAGCAGGCTCAACATAAGTTGAAAGTGTAAGCATTGTAGAAAGGCCTACCTTTGCAGCGGCAACAGGGTCTTTTTTTACAATTTCCTTATCAACAAGAACAACTTCCTTGTCACTGTCTGTCATTTCGGTGTCAGGATCAAGCTCAGAAACACGGAGTACCTGAACAACAAGGTCAACAGTTGTAGAAACCGGAGCGACCTTTGAAATATCCTTTACATCAAAAACAATCCTTGCAAAAGGAGTTTTTTCACTGAAATTATAGAGCGAAAGGTCGCTTGCACAGAATCTAACATAACCTGTGCCGTCATCCTCATCACACAAGTTGACATAAGCGCCCTTGCCGTTCATTACAGGACAAACAGATTTTACATTGTTATCTTTTGAAAGGGAAAGAATTGCCGTGTCATACGAAATGTACCACTGCGTGTCAAGAACATTCTCAGCGGACTCTAAATTGTATGTAACCGTTACCTGATTTGTAGTCGGGTTGTACTGTGCAGTTGCCATCGGAAAATAATTTGATGTTGCATTAACTGTGAGTGCAAGCGAAGAAGCTTCGGAAGGCGAAGTTGCAGCAGTTGATTCGACAGCAGACTCTGTAGCCGCCGGTTCTGTCGCAGCTTTTGCGGAAGGAGCAGTTGTTGTTTCCTCCAAAGCAGTGTATTCTGTGGGAAACACACCGTCTTCGCCGTAATAATCACCGCTCTTAAGCTTTTCCTTTACAGGAACAGTACCGTACTCGCCGTTACCGTAGTAGTAGAACCATTCACCTGAACAGACTGATTTGCCCTCATCGTCAACAGATGTGCTGTCGGGATTGATGACATAAATCATATTATCAAAGTTTTTTACACCTTCAGGATAATAGTCGGATTTTTCAGCATCATAACCGACCAAAGCTATATCGGTTGTCTTATAAGCAGGAGCAATCTCAGAATTGCTTGAGCCGTCAGCTCCGTCAATAACATTATTCCAGATTACATTGTCAACATCCGTCGGAACATCACAATAGTATACATTCGGGACATCGGCTTTCTGAGCACAGTAACCGGGGAAAGCAGAAGGGCTGTCAGAACCGCTCTGCCAAAAAATATCTGTATCTGATGCGAACTCGTTTTCCCAGTAAGCAGGTTTATAGAAATATATACGGTAAGTCTTCGTGCCTTCAGAAGGAACATATCTGCCTTCATCGTCCGTATCGGCAGAAACGCTGACTGCAGCAACTGCAATCATTGCCATTGTAAGCATAACAGCCAATAAAAGACTTATAACTTTTTTGGACATTTTAAATATCCTCCTTATGAATTTCCGACACCATACTTGCATCTGTATGCTTATTATAGTATAAAACACAGTAAAAATCAAGTGTTACAGGGAATTTTGAGTCTTAATCTCAATGTAATAACAGACAAATTTTTGTGTTAAATTCCACCAAATTTGCATTTTACGGAATTTTGGCATATTTTCATCCGTAATTTCCGCTTATTCAGTCATACATAAGAGAACAAATAATAAACAGTTAAGCAAAAATGCCCTCCGATTGGAGGGCATAAGCAATTATATTTATATATAATTATTCAAGTGAGATTATTCAAATCTCTTGCGTGTGTAAACAACTGCACCGCCTGCAATAAGAACAACTGCGAGAGCTGCAGCTGCTGTTGCAACGCCTGTCTGAACTGCGCCGTTGCCACTTGTAGGTGTTGTGTCTGATGTAGAAACTGAATCTGCTGAAGATGTAGCATTCTTATCAGGAGCGGGAACTGAAGCAGGCTTTGTTGTTGTAGGCTGTGTTGTAGCAGGTGTTACAGGTGCTGGACTTGGCTTAACCGGCTGTCCAGGTGTAACAGGATTTGAAGGTGTTGGAGTTGGCTTACTCGGCTGTATAGGTGTAGCAGGTTTAGCATCTTTGTCAAGAACATGGACTACACCATTTTCCTTAGCCATTTCATAGTCAGGAAGTCCGCCGTACTCATATTTGCCATCTGCGTTCTTACCATACAAGAAGTAGAAGTTACCGCCGTATGATAACTTGCCGCTGAGTTCATTAACATCATAGTTTTCAGGATCAATAACGAAAATCATGTTATCGAATGTCATTGAGATACCGAGTTCATTCTCTGTCTCGATAAAGAAGTTATCCTTGAAGTTGCCGAGGAACGACTTATCATTACCTACAACAGCCTCTTCAGCCTTTGTCCAGAACTCACCGTCTAACATATTGTCATAGTAATCGTCATCACCAGCCGAATAGAACTGACAAGTCATATCCTTTGTCTGAGCAGCAGCCTCGAACTGTTCCTTGCTGAACTGATAAGTTACATTACCTGACTTATCAGTATTTTTCTCACCGCCGTTAAGGAAGTTGTTGAAAATAATATTAGGCGCATCTGCAGGAAGGTCAACATAGAAGAGGTTAGCGTCTGCATCGTAAACCTGCATCTTGTATCCCGGCCACGGAGCACCCTTTGATGTACCGTCTTTAGACTCGCAAGCGTCTGCACCGTTCCACCAGTATGCACCGGCATCTGATGCATTGAACTTTTCACTCTTCCATGACTCAGGCATAAAGAAGTATATTCTGTGTGTTTCTGTTACGCCCTCACTCGGAACGTAACGACCATCATTGTCAATAGCTGCTGAAACGCTTACAACACCTACAACTGCAAGTGAAGCAACGAGAACACATGACAAAATGATACTAATAAGTTTTTTTGACATTTGAATCTCCTCCAAAAAAATTTCCGATATCTATCGGTATGCACTAATTATATAACAAAAAATTGAAAAATGCAATCTTTTTAATTTATATTGAAGCAAAAAAATACACAAAATTGAATTTACAATTTTGTGTATTTAGCGACAATATATGAATTTTTATCCATTAAACTCAAAGATGATATCAATTTCCGTTATTTTCGTCCGAATTTACATTACCTAACGAATCCGATTTTTTCTTATCGTCTTTCTTCTTTACAAGAATTATCGCACCCGCTGCAAGCAATACGACCGCTATCGCAACGATGATAATAATTGTTGTGCTTGAACCCGAACCGTTTGTTGATGTTTCAACAGTCTTTGTAACATCAACAACTGAGGTGCTTTTCTGGGTTGCAATGTATCTTTTCTCAACAATTACAGATTTATGGTCATCTTTGTTAGGAGTATTCTCCTCACCCATACCGTCAACATAGTTTATGAAGTCGCCTTGAAGTTTGTTTTCGCTTGCTTTCTTTTCATCAACGATCGGAACTGCATCCTGCTTAACCTCTTCACCGTTTACCCAAAGCTTACAGGTAATCTTATAAGACTTTAGGTAAGTCATATCATCACCGTAGATGTCAGAAATAAAGTATGAAAGATCGGTTTCACCGCCCTTGAGAACCTTAAATTCTGCGGAAACAAGAGATTTGTTTGAATTAAGCGTCACAGGGTTCTGTACATCTGTCCATGTAAAGATGTAATAATTCTTCAAAGCCGTGTTGCCCACTGAGTTAGGAAAGCTTTCACATTTAACCGAATCAGCATCCATTTTTAAATAAGCGTCATCATAGAAGAAGCTCATCTGAATGCCGATTACCTTTTCATTGGTCTGCGACATATAGACCGCATACTTTACAGTATCACCAACCTTGGCAGTTACGGAATCTTTGTCATCAGACGAGATTTTGATTTTCAAATCATCATCGGCAGCATTAACAGGTATACAAAAGCATGACGCTGTCATAATCGCGACAAATAGAATTGAAAGAATACTTTTTATTTTTTTAGACATTTTTTTCATTCCTTTAGTTTGATGTTTCTATTATATATCATTACAAAAAAAATTTCAATGAATATATTCACAATTTTCACTGAATTTTGTGTGAAAATTTACGACCAAAATTTTCGACTGCAAAAACAACCAATTAAAAGGAGGTTAAACAAAAACACCCCTCGGAGCACCGAGGGGTGAAAAATTATTTTTTTAAAACCGTCAACATCGTCAACAATTTTTTACAATCAGAAATTCAAATTACTTTGTGAATCTCTTTCTTGTGAAATAAACAACACCTGTAGCAGAAATAAGAGCTAAGAGGATAACTATTGCCATAGAAGCATTGCCTGTCTGTACTGCATTGCTGCTTGTGCCGTTAGCCGGTGTGTCAGGAGTAGCTGTGTCAGCTGTTGACTGACCATTTGCTGCAGCCTGTGAACCAGATGTAGCATCAGGTGTAGTAGGAGCTACTGTAGCAGGAGCATCTGTAGCCGGAGCATCTGTAGCCGGTGCATCTGTAGGCTCTGTTGCAGGAGCATCTGTAGGCTCTGTTGCAGGAGCATCTGTAGGCTCTGTTGTTTCAGGAGCTACTGTTGTAGGCTCTGTTGTTTCAGGAGCT
>ERZ1031954.175-NODE-175-length-26680-cov-6.073427_pt1 | contig 26680 bp, 22 predicted proteins | sample MGYA00516701_ERZ1031954 | MGnify/ENA primary metagenome ERZ1031954 (study PRJEB33719, sample SAMN04261284) | wastewater metagenome | biome: rural village; feature: human; material: feces | host: Homo sapiens | place: El Salvador | collected 2013-01-07 ...
AAACTACATCTTTCAGACCAATGAGCTGAAGGATATTATCGGTGCAAGCGAACTTGTCAACGAAATATGCCATAAATTCAAAGCCATGTATGGCGAGGATAGCAAGCATAAGGGCAAGATGATAGTCCACGCCGCAGGCAACATCAAGTGCATCTTTGATGACGAGGACGCATGCCGCGATGCTGTTCGCAATTTTCCCCGGTTTGCTATGGAAATGGCGCCGGGCATCACCATCAGCCAGGCGGTTGTCAAGATTAAAGACGACAGCGAATACGCGAAGAAAGCTGAGGAGCTGGAGCAACGCTTACACGCTCAGCGCAACCATCCCGTCAAAAGCCTCACCACCGGGCTGATGGCGATAGAACGTTCGCGCAAGACCGGACTACCGGCAACTACAATAGAGAACACCAAAGACAAAAAAGATAAACCCGAATACCTCGATGAAGGGACAGTAGCCAAACGCAATGTGCCCGAAACCGAGAAAGAGAGCAACTACGACCCGTCCAAAGCCAAAGACTTGTATTTCAAGCTGACCGGCGATAAGATTGAACACGATTGCCGTCCATACGACACAAAGTACCTTACCGGCCACAACGACTGGATAGCCGTAATACACGCCGACGGTAACGGACTGGGCGAGATTGTCGCAAGTATTGGCAAAGATCCTAAGGTTATGCACAGCTTCTCCACCAGTCTGGACAATGCTACACTGGCCGCCGCCCAAGTAGCATATAATGCTATAAGGAAGGAAGCTGAGAAGGTTCCAAAACTGCCGATACGCCCCGTAGTCATCGGTGGCGACGACCTCACAGTGATATGCCGCGGCGACTTGGCCGTGAATTTTGTAAGGGAGTATCTGGAAGCTTTCGAAGACCAGACCAAAGAGAAGTTCAAAGTTCTCGTTCCAAGTATCGAAAATGAAGATGCCAAGAAATTGCTATGCAAAGGCTTGACTGCCTGTGCCGGCATCGCCTTCATCAAGTCGTCTTATCCGTTTTATTACGGCTACGACTTGGCCGAGGCACTGTGCGGCGAAGCCAAGAAGGACGCCAAGTCGGATAAAGTCAAGGGAGAGAATGGAGGTCAAGCACCTTCGTGTCTGATGTTCCACAAGGTGCAGAGCAGCTTCGTAGAAGATTACGCCGAAATCAAGCGCAAAGAGCTGACCACAGTCGATGGAGGTTCGCTTTGCTTCGGGCCGTATTACTTGAATAAAGAAAGTGTTGACAAGGTCAAAGACAGGGAACGTTGGACTATCAAGGAACTTTCAGAGACAGTAGATAAGCTGAATAAAGAAGATAACAACCGCGTTAAGACAGCCATTCGCCAGTGGCTGACGCTGATGCACGAGGACGCCGGGGCTGCCAAGCAGCACTCCAAACGTGTTAAAGCTGTCAATCTTGACAGTGAATTCATTTCCATTTACGATTCGGTCTCTACCGGTATAATAAAGAAGGACGCCGATGGCAAGGACAAAGACCCCAAACTTTCTCCTGCGTACGACATCCTGTCGTTGCTAACAATAATCGAGCAAGAGACAAAACCGAACCAAGAAACAAAATAGGCATACCGCTATGAGCAATATAAAATACACTATCGAGTTTTACTCGCAATGGCATTGCGGGTCGGGATTGTCAGCCGGCGCGGATGTCGATGCGCTTGTCGTCAAGGACAAAGACGATATGCCCTATGTCCCGGGTAAGACCATAAAAGGCCTGGTGCGCGAAGCCGTAGAAAACCTTATGCAATTCACCAGAGAAAACAAGTCCGGACTTATCGAACAGGCCTTCGGCGAGGGAGGCAAAACCACCGGCTGCGCACATTTCGGCAACGCCGAACTCGATACTAAGGAACGCGATGCTATCGTAAAAGCCAACGCCGCTCAATTCCTTTATAATAAGGTGACCACCACCGCCATCTCGAAAGATGGCACGGCGCAGAACCATAGTCTGCGTAGCATCCAGACCGTGGTACCGTGCAAACTATACGGCGAAATTACGGGCGTGCCCGAGGAGCTGGCGGACGACATTGTCCGCTGCTTCGGCCTGATTAAACGCTTAGGGCACAAACGCACACGCGGACTAGGACGCTGTGACATCAAGGGAGAGAAAGGAGGAAAGGCATGAAGACACTCAAATTCAAATGTAAACTGCTGTCGGACGTAATCCTCAACCAAAAAGCCGCCAGCGAAGGCGCCAACAATACCCTCGACTTTATTCCCGGCAGCAACTTCCTGGGCATCGTGGCCGCCCGGTATGACAATTTCGACGATGACGCCATGGAGGTATTCCATAGCGGCAAGGTGCGCTTCGGTGATGCCCATCCCGTGTGCAAAGACCACGAGAACATGCGCACGTTGCGCGTCCCGGCCTCGATGTACTATCCCAAGCTCAAGAAAGCGAGCGAAGTATGCTACATACATCACGAATACGACCGAGATAAAGAGGGCGATGGCGGAAATCCGCAGCAGCTTAAGCAATGCCGTCAGGGCTTCTACGCCTTTGAGAACAGCGCCGGATTCAAGGCCGAGACGTCCACGAACTTTGCACTCAAGTCGGCATACGACCGCGAGGCACGCCGCTCCAAGGACAGCCAAATGTTCGGGTACTAGGCCTTGGACAAAGACGCCGAGTTCTACTTCAGCGTCGAGGTCGACACGGACGAACTTGCAGACAAAATTCGGGCAGCGCTTGTCGGCAAACACAATATAGGGCGCTCGCGCACAGCGCAGTACGGATTGGTCGAACTCGAAGAGTGTAGCTTTGAAGAAACGCGATCTCGAGACATCAAAGCGGATGGCAAAGTCACCGTCTACGCCGATGGCCGACTGATATTTATTGACGACAACGGCGAACCGACTTTCCGCCCCACAGCGACAGATCTCGGACTTGACAGCGGCGAAATCGATTGGGAGCGCTCGCAGGTGCGCACCTTCCAATACGCGCCGTGGAACGGCATGCGCAAGACCCGCGATGCCGACCGCTGCGGCATCGAAAAAGGCAGTGTCTTTGTCGTCTCCGGCTGCAAGGCGCAAGACCTCAAGTCCCGATATATCGGCGCATACCGCAACGAGGGCTTCGGCCGCGTAATCTATAACCCCGAATTCCTGGATACGGCAGACAACGCATTTAACGGCCAAGCCAAGTTCAAGCTCAAAGAGGGCGAGGGAAAGGCTAAAGAGACCAAGAAGCCTACGCTAATACCTGCCGACAAAATCAATAATTCTCCACTGCTGAATTACATTAATCGCGCAATCAGGGATAAGGAAGAAGACGAGTATATCCGCAAGAAAGTCAATAAGTTTGTAGAAGACAACACCGATAGATTTAAAAAAGATCGTGAACGCTTTGCTTCGCAATGGGGCGCCATCCGCACCATCGCTATGCAATACAAAACGTACGATAAAATTTGGGAACAGCTTTTTACCAAGACTAAAGTTAAATATGAGAAAAGAGGTCCCGAACCTGCTGCCTACCTCACCCACGGCGTAGCCAAAGACAAGTGGAGCAAAGGAGGCCGCAAGAATGCCTTGGAAGACTTCATAAAAGAGATACATGAGTCCAAATATGAGAACGACATCACCGCAATGGCATTAATCAACTTAGCATCCGAAATGGCCAAAATATGCAAGAACAAGCAAAAATGACAGATACACGATACACATACAGGCATATAGTGCGGCTGACGGTGGAAGCCGCCACGCCGCTGGCCGTAGGCACGGGCAAGAGCTGTGACATACTCACCGACGCACCCGTGGCCAAGGACGTCAACGGCCTGCCTTACATCCCGGCGACATCCATCGCCGGCGTACTGAGGCACGCAATGGGACTCACCGACGACCAAACCGAAGGCAACCCTTTCGGATACATCAGCAAATCAGACGATAACGGCGACAGCGGCCACGGCTCGGACATCATATTCACCGATGCGGTGATGGTGGGCAAAGAAGGCAAAGCCCTTGACGGAATACAGAATATCGAATGGAAAGACGAATTCTACCGCGTATTTCAAGACCTGCCTATTCGCCAGCACGTGCGTATCACCGAAAAGGGCACAGCCGAGAACAACGGAAAGTTCGACAACGAAGTTGTGTACAAAGGCACACGCTTTGTCTTCGAAATTGAACTGGTGTCCGACAACGGCAACGACAACCATATAGAAAAGGCTGTTGAGCACCTACGTTACTGCACGTTGCGCATAGGCGGCGGCACACGCAAAGGCTACGGCAAGCTCAGAGTTGTCAAGTGTCAACAGGCATCTCTCGACCTTGCCAAGCCGGAGGACCTCAAAAAATATCTCAAAAAGTCCTCGTCTTTGGCCGAAGATTGGGACGGCTTCGCAGAAAACTCAGAGATTGGATCGTTAGACGACTCCAAGTGGACGCACTATCAACTGAAGCTTAAGCCTTTAGACTTCTTTATGTTTGGCTCGGGTATGGGCGACAGCGATGCCGACAACGTCTATGTCTCCGAACTCGTTGTCAGTCAGGGCGAAAGTATAGACAACAACAAGCGCGTACTCATACCCGGGTCGTCCGTCAAAGGCGCAATCGCGCACCGCACCGCGTACCATTACAACAAGATAAAGAAGCGCTTTGCAGGGGAACAAAAGCCTGAAGATATAACCGGATGCAACAATGAGGCCGTAGCCGCAATCTTCGGCAAAGCCGATGGCGACAAATTCACACGCGGCCGTATACTGATAGACGATATCATTAAGGGGCAAGTAAAAGCAGAAGCAGATGCAGATGCGGGGGAAAAAGCGACACCAACGGCAAAAACCTTCTTCCACAACAAGATAGACCAATTTACCGGAGGCACTATGGACGGAGCTCTATTCCAAGAGAAAGTCATCTACGACAAGGACGCCGAATACACGTTTGACATCTATGTCGAAACCGATGCACTCAAAGATGAGGTCGTCAACGCCTTCGAGCAAAGTCTCCGCGACATCTGCACCGGGCTGCTGCCCCTCGGCGGCATCACCAACCGCGGCAACGGCATTTTCACCGGAACTGCGACCAAAGACAACGAGCCATTATGGGAAAAATAGAGAAAATAACGGAAATACCCGAAGCTAAGTATCAGGGCTATATCTGGTACAGCGACAGCGATCACCCCGAGACCTTCAACGGCGATGAGGAGCTTGACCCCAACGAAAATCCATTCATCATCGAGGGCAATCTGTGGGACGAGGCCACCAGCACCTCAATATCCATCCGCTATATCGATGGGAAATACTATATACATCGGACAACGCTGACGTCCGAAGAACGCAAGAACTACAAAACATACGTGGCGCATCGTATTGATGGGTACAAGTATCTGCGCTGTGTTCAACTTTGGGAGCCGCGCCCCGACCCCATGTGTGAAGGCATGGAGGTTCTTGAACCCTCAAAATTGGTATTCATCGGATTTACTAATAGCGAAAAATAATGGCACTGACATCACCATACAACTTTGTACCGCTCAACTCAAAGGTCTATATTCCCGACTGGTACAACCTCGTGTCGCAAGACATCCCCTTTAAGGACGGCGAAGACGGCTACATCGAATTGACGTGGCACAATGACTCCCCCCTGTTCATCCGAGATAAGGACAAGGATGACGACAAACACGCGCCAATGAACATAAACGGCCATTACTTCATCCCCGGCTCCAGCATCAAGGGTATGTTGCGCAACGTCCTCAGCATCCTCTCCTTCGGCAAAATGGCAGAAGGCGAACAATACCACGACCGTTTCTTCGGACACAGGGAGATAGGCTCCGGAGCGACAGAGCATACTAACTATCTCGAGAAGATGAGTCAAGCCAAATGCGGATGGCTGGAAATGTATTTTGATAAAAAAAATGGTGAAGAGTGTTATCGGCTACATCCATGCATCGGCGATTTCAAGACAATTCTTATAAATAAGGACCCGGATGTTATAAGTGAAGATTACGTAAAAGAACATTTTCCAGGCTATGACAAAAAGGGAACGCCCGGGCTTCGTAATAAGGCTATTTATGAAGAATGTCATGAATGGTTCCCTGAAATTGAACCGGGCTATAGACTATATGTCTCGGGCAAAATGAATGGGAAAGAACATGAAGTGCTAATTCCAACTGAAACAGAAGGACATAAAGATCTGGACAATACTATTATCTCAAATTTCTTTGATGTTTATGAGCCATCTCCGGACTTCGAGATATTCAAGGAATTGCTCAAGACAAAGAAGATTCCTGTATTCTATGTGCAGGAGAATGATGCTGTGGTCGCTTTGGGTATGGGACGTATGTTCCGCTACCCATACTACCAAGGCATTAAAGATATAGTTGAGAATGGAGATAATGGACAGAAAGATTCCGAATATAAAGAAGAAAAGGACGGGAAGAAAATAATAAAGCGAGACCTCTGCGAAACCATATTCGGGTGGATTGGGGACGACAGCACGAAAGGCCGTGTCCAATTCGGCAACGCATGGGCAAAAAACGAGGTACCGGATGACCGAGATGAGACGAATGGCGTCCTCGGTCAGCCCAAATCATCTTTCTATCCGCTGTACATCAAGCAGAAGGAAGGCGCCAAAACGTATAATTCATATTCGTCCAAAGACATCCAAATCAGTGGCCGCAAACGTTATCGCATACACCAAGGCAGCTCGACAATGGATTTGCCCCAAGGCAATGGCAACGAAAACACAAAGACTACCATTAAAGCCATTCCGACAGGAAATGACTTTAAGATGCGCATCAACGTCCACAACCTGCGGCCGGTCGAGATAGGCGCTCTGCTATCGGCCATCACATTCCATAACGCATGTGGTGTATTTCACAACATAGGTGCGGCTAAATCTTTTGGATATGGCAAAATACATTGTGATGAAGCGAGCATAAAACTTGTTGGTTTCAAGAATGACATCAAAGATTATCTCGGAACATTCGAAACCGAGATGGAGAAGTTCTGTCATGGCCACGGATATACCAACTGGCTAAATACAGAGCAAATCACAATGTTACTTGGCATTATGTCAGAGCATTCCGACCAAGACCTCAAGATGATGGAGCTGAAAGAATATACAAACGTCAAAAAAGCAGCGGCTCAATCACTGCAAGAGTTGAATAAAACGCCGGAAACATACATAGACCAAAATACCCAAATCGAACTTAAATCCGAAGACACAATAAAAGAAGCAAATAGATTCATACAAAGTGCGGAGGCACAGTTACAATCTGATGCTTCTACAAATGACAGATATTTCGAGCAAATCTATGAACAGGCAATAAAGTTCCGGGCAGAAATTGAAGATATTATATCTGTGCGAAAGGCGCTGTGCATAGATTATACAGAGCCAAAACAAGTAGCTCAGCAGATAAACAAAATCTTGAATCAAGCCTTCCGCCTGCAAAACCTTGTCGATTACGAAAAAGCCGAAAAATATTCAGACATTAGCCGTTTTGATTTAAGCAAACCAGATGAATGTGAAAGAGGTAAAGAATGGTTGTCTACTGCTATTTCCATATACGTGGATTTAGTTAACAAGAAGAAAATGCAGGGGCTTGATTACTCGGAAGAAGAGCATATAATCCATCAGTTGAAAGAACAGAATAACGCCATTATTCCACCTACTAAAAACGAAACTCTTGCCGATATTCTCGGCGAAAAGACAGGTGCTCTATATAGAATCACTAAATGGTCTCAATGTAAGGAGAAGATTGAGCAATGGATTGCCTCGCATGTGCTTAGCAATTCAGATAAGGACGCTATTGAGGAGACAGTCCGTAGGCTATCTGAGAAACCATCTCACGATGAGAAAAAGAAAAAGGTCTGGACAAAGCGTGACAGCCATATATGGAAATCGCTGGAAGTCTACCTCGGCGAAGAACGAGCCGATGAGCTCTTCACGGAGCTGAATCAGGGAAAACAAGCGTAATGGGAGGCAAGATGGTGACGGTGCTTGTCGCGAGGTACAACACGGAGATTACGGAGAGGGAGATACCCTTTCTGCGCGGCGCTGTCATCCAAGCCGCCGGACGCGACAACGTACTGTTGCACAACCACGTGGACGAGCAATTGCGCTACAGCTACCCTATGGTGCAATACAAACGTCTTGATGGACGTGCTGCCATAGTGTGCATTGACTCGGGCCTCGAAGCCATCCGCGACATCATCGCCCTCGACCTGGCCCAAGTGCGGCTCGGACGCCGCATCACGGCGCTGCCAGCCCCGGCTCTCGAGCTCGAAGAAACCGAAGTGGCTCTCACCGATGAGATGCACACCTACCGGGCTACACGCTATTTCCCGCTCAATCAGGACAACCATCGCCGCTATAACGCCACCGACAGCATCGTCGAGCGCTACCGACTTGTCGAGCAATGTATCGTAGGCAATATTCTATCTTTTGCCAAAGGCATAGGCGTATTCTTCGATGGCACAGTAACGGCACAACTCATCGCCGTATCCCACACCGAGCTATACGACTTCAAAGACATCAAATTACGCGGCTTCGACCTCGTCTTCAAGACAAACGTCCGCATGCCATCCTACATCGGCCTTGGCAAGCACGCCAGCCTCGGCGCCGGCACCATCATCCAAATATAACGGCACAACAGCGTATGAAAATACTTATATCATTAGTAAGCAAAGAAGTTCTTCCGGCATACTATTCCATAGCCGAATTTAAGCCCGACAAGATATACCTTATTGGGACAAATGAATCGACCGACGGCATGAAGCGTGTAGCGAGTATTGCAAAAAAAATCGGATCTGTTAATCAATATAAAGTAAATGCCTACGACATAGAAGGATGCCGTAATGTATGTGAAGATATACACAAAGAAAATGGTGCTGAATGCGAGTACATTTACAACCTAACACTTGGGACAAAGACGATGGCTTTTGGCGCTATGTCATGTGCATTGTCGCACAAGGATAATGCCCGAATGGTTTACACAACGCCTGCCGAATGCCTAAATATTGAGACATTCGAGAAGACGCCATTAACATGCAAGCTGACATTCGAGCAGATGTTCGACCTCCAAGGTCAAAAGTTGATTGAGCATAACGAATATGCATATAACAATATACGCACAGAATGTTCAAAAGATATTAAGACCTTCATATTAGAGTATCGCAAGCCATATGAAGTCCTTGCTAACGAATACCGTAAATACACACAAATACGTCCTGAATTCTATGACAGAGACACAACCCTTACTCATCGTGGAAATATAACGAGCATAGAGTATAAGAATGTAGAGGTTTTCTCCGCAGAGATAAAAGGATTAAATCTATTGCTATTTGGAGGACGATGGTGGGAAACGCTCGTAGCGAATGCAACTGCTCAATGGGCTGATAACCGATTCGAGATATGGACAAGCGTAAAGTTCGAACCTAATGCGAACAAAAATAACGGGAGTAAAAAAATAAAAAACGAAATCGACGTTTTGGTCAACCTTGGCACAACAATGTTGTTTGTCGAATGTAAGTCTGGTAAGGTGGCACAAGAAGACATAACCAAGCTCAATTATGTTCGTCAGACATACGGGAGCTACCAATCAAAAGCTGTAATTGTCTCATTCCATACTTTGGATCAAGAGCTTCACGAGAAAGCGACGGATAGTAATATCGACATAATAGAGACAAATAACGGCGATTTATCTCGTCTACCCAAAGAATTAGACCGAATTATCAATACGCTAAAAGCATAAGACAATGGCACGCAAAGTATTCATATCCGTCATCGGGACTGGCTTTTACAGCGAATGCGTCTATAAGATAGGCGAATTCCGGTCTGATACCACTCGTTTTATCCAGCAGGCGACACTGCAAATGCTAACCCAGCAGAAAGTCGGCGGCGAGTGGACCAAGAATGACCAGATATACATCGTACTAACCGAAAAAGCGAAAGAATACAACTGGGACATACCGAGTGGCAAACGATATAATCCAAAAGACAAAAAAGACGAGCCATATATTGGGCTGAAATCCGCCCTCGAACAAATGAGTCTCCCCACTCCGATAAAGACAATAGATATTCCGGACGGCAACAACGAAAGAGAGTTATGGGATATTTTTGATAAAATCTACACGGTTTTTGAGAATGGCGACGAGTTATACTTCGACCTCACACATGGCTTCAGATACCTTCCGATGATGGTTTTGGTACTCGGCAACTATGCTAAATTCCTGAAAAACACCATAGTCAAGAGTATAGCATATGGCAACTATGAATCACGTGATAAAGAGACAAATATTGCTCCTATCATCAATATCACTCCGTTGGCCGCCCTCCAAGACTGGACAAACGCCGCTGCCGACTACCTTGAGCACGGCGATGCAACGAAGCTAAAAAATTGCGCAGATAAGCCGCTGATCACCATTGCTCGAGAAACAAAAGGGCAAGACCAAGATGCGACAACACTCATAAAGTTGTCTAAACAATTATATGAGTTTAGCAATCTGATTTCATTCAACCGAGGTGATGAAATAATTATAGGCAAACAAAGCGAACAAATAAAGGCACTTTTAGAAAAAGCAGATGCCGAATATATCCGTCCGATGGGGCCCTTGTTTAAACAGATCGCGAAATCTGTTAGAAATTTTAATCCCGATAGTCCCGAAAATATGATTGAGGCTTCGCGACTATGTTTGGATCACAGCGATTTTCAAGCATCTATCACATTGCTCCAAGAGGGAATAGTATCTATGCTATGTCGTAAATTCCATCTTGACGTTAAAGACAAAGGTGATAGAGAAATTGCGACACAAGCCTTAAACAAGCTTGGACTGGAACTACAGAATAAAGAATACAGGCCGCTATCGCCTTATAAAGAAACGATTATTAAGCGAATCATTGACAGTGGTATAATATCTTCAGAATTAGCCAACCAATGGAACAAGATAACAGAAGACCGAAACGACTTTAATCATGCCGGTCTTCGAGCGAGCTATAAAGATGCTGAAACATTGCGCAATAATATAAGCTCTTATCTTTCGGCTGTTTGCGATGAAATCTCTGCGATTAAAGCCTATGTTCCTGGCACTCCCCCGTTACTCGTCAACCTGTCCAACCATCCATATAAGGATTGGTCGGAAGACCAGAAAAAAGCCGCAGAAAAGTATGGAGATGTACAGGATATGGCATTTCCAGAAATAGACCCGGCGATGAAAATTGACAAAATCAAAAAGGAGATTGCCGCAGCTCAAATAGATGAGATAAAAAATATGTGTAAGGAACGCAGAGTCACCGTTCACATAATGGGTGAGATGTCCTATACTTTTTATGTCGTTTCACAACTAAAAGCTTTTGGCATTCGATGCATTTGCTCGACGAGCGAGCGCGACACCGAAGACCTCGGCGGAGGCGAGAAGAAAGTAACTTTCCGCTTCAAGCGCTTCCGCGACTACGACTGCTAAACGCCGATGACGGAGGTGGCTGTCAGTGCCACCTCCGCATCGGCAGCGCACAGTCCCATCTCGGCTTGACCGGCCTTTAAAGCCATATTAGCCATTACCACCCACTGATTATCATCACTCTATGGAACTTGTCATCAACACCTATGGCGTTTCTATCAGCCGCGACAACGAAGGTTTCGTCATCAGCAACGCCGACGGCCGCCAGCGCGTCCCGGTGGTCGGCATCGACTCGATACAGATTGGGAAAGGCGCCCAAATCACCAGCGATGCTGTGATGCTTGCCGTTGAGCACGAAATCGAAGTGATTTTTGCCGACAAATCCGGCCAACCGCTGGCACGAATTTGGAGCCCTAAATACGGGTCAATCTCCACCATACGCAAAGGGCAGTTGACTTTCTCGTTCTCGTCCGATGCCGTCACCTGGATCAAGGACATCATACTGCGTAAGATTGAGAACCAGCAAGCACTGCTACTGATGCTTGCTGCCGATGACACGAAGCCCGAGCTGCGCCAAAGCACAGACAAAGCCATACGCCGACTCGAAGACTATCGTGCCAAAATCCGTACTATCGAAGGCGACATCGTCTCCGACATTGCCCCTACCCTGCGCGGCTGGGAAGGAATAGCCTCCAAGATTTATTTCGAGGCCCTTGCCGGTTTTATACCCGAACAATACCATTTTGAAAAGCGCACACGCCAGCCAGCCACTGACATCACCAATGCAATGCTCAATTATGGTTACGGACTACTATACGGCCGCATCGAAGGTGCTCTCATCAAAGCCGGCATAGACCCATACATCGGCATCATGCACCGCGATGACTACAATCGCCCGGTACTGGTCTACGATGTCATAGAAATATACCGCGTATGGGTAGACTACGTGGTCGTACGCCTGCTTTCACAACAGGCTATCACCGAAGATCACTACTCGATACACGATGACGGCTCATACTGGATGGAAGCCTTAGGCCGTCGCATCCTCATTCAGTCGCTTAACGACTACCTCGACGAAGTAGTATCCGACAGCACAATGCCACGTAGTCGCATGACGCAAATCAACCTTTACGCACAAAGCCTCGCTCAACGATTCAAACGTTATAATCAAGCACCATGATCTCTGCCGCACGAAACATCCGGGACAACGCCGAAGCATTGGTCAAAATGCCATTAAAGCATGTATACGATGCTCTGCGCAACCCACGGCCCAACATCACGACTATGCTCAATCAAATACGCGTGGCTCGCGCGCTCGATCCCTCGCGCTACCCTGCGCTTAAATCCCAATTGCCATACTTTGTATGCGCCATCTTCAATCCCCCATACCGTCGTAGCGCCAATTTCGCATACACCGAATACTTTATCATTGATATAGACCACATCTCCGAAAAAGGCCTTACCATCCAAAGCCTCAGGCAGCGCATATCTGCCGACAGCCACACCCTGCTGTGCTTTATATCGCCCGGAGGCGATGGTCTCAAAGTGGTCATGCAGCTATCCGAAAAATGCTACGACCCAGGGCTCTACAAAGTATTCTACCAAACGTTTGCCGCAACTTTTGCACGACAATACGATATCGCACAAGCCGTAGACGCCAAGACCTGCGATGTCACGCGTGCCTGCTTCATGAGTGCCGATCCCGAAGCATACTACAATCCGGCGGCTGAACCCGTGACCATCAGCGACTACATCAATCCAACGGCAGACCTACGCAAAGCCGCTGAAACCAAGCACGAGACCTATGCCCAAAAGTCCGACGGCACACCGGACGCAGCAAACGTTCACGACACGACCGAACCTCCGGACGATGTCATCGCAGCAATCAAACGGAAACTCGATATAGGCAGAAAATCTATACAACAAAAACCTACAGCATACGTACCGGACGAACTCAACCGCATTATAGACGATCTGCGTGCATTCATCGAATCCTTCGGCATCACTGTCAGCAGCATCGACAACATCCAGTACGGCAAAAAGATACGCACCAGTATTGATGCAAAAAAGGCCGAGACAAACCTATTTTATGGCCGGCGCGGGTATTCCGTCATTCAGTCGCCACGCTCAGGCACAGATGCCGAAGCCAACAAACTCACCGCCGACATAATTCGCCAATATCTGGCAGAACATAACCTCTGACCATAATGCCTCGTAAACCAAAGCCACCACTATCCTTAACCGAGCAGATGCAGAAAATCATCAATGCTCGCCTAAAACTGCCCCCTCGCGACAACGACAGCGAAGTAGACAACGATATAGACAATGACATTGGATCACTTGAACAGCGAATACAAAAAATCTTAGGCATCGTCCGCGACACCAAAACCAAAGACAACCACATGGTATTCTTCGTAATGTATGACATACACAGCAACAAGGTACGACGACTTGTGTTCAAATACCTTACACGTAAAGGCTGCACCCCGATACAGCGATCCATATTTCTGGCCGAAGCACCCACGGACGTATTCCAGCAAATCCAGTCCGATCTTGCCGAAGTGCAGCAAGCATACGAAAACAATGACAGCATTATCGTACTACCAATCACCACCGACTACCTACGTATGATGAAAATTATCGGTCAGCATATTGCCGTAGACGTCATCACGCACAACAAATCCACCCTATTCTTCTAAATAATTTTACGCTCGCAAACACAAGCCCCGAATACTCAAGCGTCGCTTCTTCTGCCAACGCATCATCCTCGCTGCTCATCCGATTGAACGCATCACTTATACGCTCATCTATGGTCGCCCAATAAAGCCCCTTGCTCTTCTTGAACGCCTGCAACACCGCCACACCGTTAGCATCAAGCGCTCCCTGCACCTCTATGCCGCGCCCGTCCACACGCTTGCCGCGTATCGACAATAGGCGTCCCAGCGCGTCTCGACTACGTCGCAGCTGATTGTCCACCATGATGTCCATCACCTTCTGCACATACTTGGACGTATCCTCGCGCCCGGTAATATTGGCTGCCGCACTCAGTATGCGCTTGGTCTCGGCCTTACCAAGGTCGTCCAACAACCCGTTCTCAAGCATCCTCTTGACCAAATCAGTGATACTCTTCACCGTCGAAAGGTCATACCCCCGCTGACGCGCCATCGCTTGTCGCAACTTACTCAAGTTGCCGCCTATGGCCTTCATTGCATCCTCCTTGGCCTGCCGGTTGTCGGCATTGGCCAGGCTCGCTGCTTCCTTCATCTGCGCTATCGCTTCGCCAAGCCCAACTTCCCCGTCCCGGAAAATACTCGAACAATCCGCGAGGCTTAGAATCTTCACCATTGCTTCCGTCACTCCCATTATTCTCATTCTTCCCATCGCTCCTATCATTCCCATCGCCGCCGGTATTCTCATTATTCTCAAGCGTCTGCGCCCACTGTTCCGGCGTCACAGCCTCGCCAACACTCTCCAAGCGCTCGGGCGATGTCGCATGATAATTACCCTCGGCATCACACACCACGATAAAGCTATCCGAATTACCTCGGTCGATGGCACTGCCGTCGGGTTGCATACGCACCTCGCCGCTGACGATGTACACATCCTCGGCCGGAGCATTCCCTATTGCCGCAATACGCGCCGGCACAACCATACCGCTCTCATGATTGATACGCCGAGCCGTAGCCGTCCGAATTTCGGCTTGACCCCGAATTACCCCGGCTTTCCGCTCCACAAGCACAAAAAGAAGGAATTACATCCAACGTCTAAAACGCTGTACTGTAATCCCTTTCAATCTATGTGGTCCTTGTAGGGCTTGAACCTACGACTCCCTGATTATGAGTCAGGTGCTCTAACCAACTGAGCTAAAGGACCTTCGGTATGTAATTACCGCTCCATACAAGCGATATACCCGTTTTGTGAGTGCAAAGTTAGCTATTTTTATTGAAACCGCAAGCGTAAAAGCATATTTGTTTGAAAAAAATAAGAAAAGTAAAAAATAAGAAAATTTCAGATAAGAAGCGCAACGGCATAGTTTTCCACTCTTCCTCAGGGGGGGGAGGCCGCACAAATTCAGGCATGAACGAATAAGCGATGAGGACATGAAGAAAACCTCGCACACATGTATCCGGCATGGTTCCCAAGTATTAATTGCCTGTTATCTTGGCAAACATTTAGCCGAGAAGATGTCGACCTGCGGGAATATTTTTGAAGTCCAGGCTGCTTTGTTTCCTATTTGCAAATTTTAGCACATCATAAAGCCGTATTAAGGAATATTTCGAACATTGCGCGACGCAAAAGACCTAAAATCACATGTCTAAACCAGACAAAACGTATCCGATTTAAACAATTAAATTAGCCATATCCCTGATATCGCATTACCATTATACATTCTGCAGCCCCAAAAAACATTCGATTGATTTGCTAACCTTTCTAAAAATTTGTAAATTTGTACGTCCAAAAAAAGGTGGCAGGTCCACCTCGCAATCATCGATTGTACACATTCAACCGCATATTGCAACCAACGACTTACCGACGACACAGACATGATCCTATATACATTTTTTAAGAGTTCCACGACACTTGCCACCCTTGCCTTGGCGATAGTTTTCGGTCCTTTAACCGCTTGTTCGGGAAGCGGGAGTGACGAGACAGAGACCAAGGCGCTGCGCGATACCATCGTGTCCTTGCGCCAACGCGGAAAGAACATGCGCAACCAAAGCCGCTTTGGCGAGGCTTTGCGCCTGCATAGCGAAGGCCTCAAACTGGCAAAAGCCATAGGCGACACAGCCGAATGGATACAAGCACTTAACAATATAGGCACCGACTACCGCCGCATGGGTATATACGATGTGGCTCAAGAATACCACTACAACGCATACCGCCTGTGCGAAGAGTCTTCGGATACAGCTTATGCAATGCGCAAGAATCGCGTGGTATCACTCAACGGACTCGGCAACATATACCTCAGCATCCGTAATTACGAACGTGCGGATAGCGCCTTCCGCCTTGCTTTGGCCGGCGAACACGCCCTCGGTAGCAATACCGGACAGGCCATAAATTACGCAAATCTGGGTGCAATATACAACGCCCGAGGAGATGACGATAAGGCTATGCAGTACTACCGCAAGTCGATGGATTTGAACCGCGCCGACAACAACGACCTCGGTATCGCATTGTGTCACACATACTTCGGCAACATATACGAGAAACGCCACCAATACGATAATGCTCTACGCGAATACTCGGAGGCATACCGTATTATGGAGGCATCGGAAGACAAATGGCATTCGCTGGAACCGCTACTGGCTTTGGCTTCCATATATATAGACAGAGACAACGACTCGCGAGCTGCGACATTACTGGCCAGAGCCATGGCCACAGCAGACAGCATCAAGTCCATAGAGCATCTTGCGTCCATACACAATTTATATTATAGGATGTATAGCCGCGAAGGACAATATCGCGAAGCTCTGAAACATCATGTCTTGTCCACAACGCTACAAGACAGCGTTGTAGACATGGAAAAGAGCAACCGCATACACAACATCGGTATCACCATCGAACGAGGACGCCAACAGCAACGCGTAGATCTTGCCCAAAAAGAGTTGCGAGACGAACGCTCGGCCAAATATATCGGTTACGGAATACTGATAGTCATCGTAATACTGCTGATGCTGGCCGTAGGTCTTATGTATTATAGTGCACGAGTACGCGCACACAGCCACAGAGTACTCCGCGAGGCAAGTCGAATGCGCGAAAGTTTCTTTACAAACATCACCCATGAGTTTAGGACGCCTCTCACCGTTATTCTCGGTCTAAGCAAGGGAATAGCAGATGACTCCGAATGCAATCCGGAGATACGGCACAAGGCCCAAACAATACAGCGCAACGGCGACCGACTACTGACGCTTATCACGCAATTGCTTGACATCTCACGCATAAAGTCCGAGATTGGCGATCCCGACTGGCGACATGGAAACATCGTCGCTCAAGTATCAATGCTCGTCGAATGCAGCCGCGAGTACGCAGCCGGTCGAAACATTGCCATTAAGATGGACACCCCGGCTCAAGGCATCGAAATGGACTTTGTGCCGGACTATGTGAATAAATTATTCTCCAACCTGATGTCCAACGCGCTGAAATTCACCCCCAATGGTGGTACTATAACAATCCGCATGAAGAAAGCTGACACAATGCTTGACATAACTTTCGCCGACACCGGAAGCGGAATACCCGAAGACAAACTTCCACACATTTTCAAACCTTTCTACAGCGACGACAGCACATCCGGCACAGGCATCGGCCTGGCTTTGGTACGCCAGATTATCGATGCCGTAGACGGCACCATAGAAGTGTCCAGCAGACATGGGCACGGAACTACATTCCATATTACCGTTCCCATCCACAACACCGCCAAACCGTTCTCCGAAGACGATGCATCAGTACCATCATCGATACCGACAGCCATACCGGACATTCCAAGTTCTATTGAAGATGAGCCGGCAGACGACAAACGCAAGCACGTACTGGTCATCGAAGACAATAACGACGTAGCCGAATATATATGCTCGCAACTCACCGACACCTACACGATACATCGCGCCGAAAATGGACAACAAGGATTGACATTGGCTCGCGAAATAATACCCGACATTATCATCACGGACGTTATGATGCCCGGCATCGATGGTCTCGAAGTGTGCCGACAAATACGCAAAGACAGTCTGGTCAACCATATACCTATTATCATGGTGACTGCGCGTATAACCGAGGCTGACAAAATACGCGGACTGGAAGCCGGAGCGGACGCATACCTCGCCAAGCCTTTCAATGCCAACGAATTATGCACTCGCGTGGATAAACTGCTCGAGCAGCGTGCCATGCTCCGAGACAAGTTTGCTACCCAAGTTTTACGTATAACGACACCAGGACACAGTAAAACCGTGACCGAGAACACCACTTCCGACCAATTTCTCAAACAAGCCACCGAATCCATCCGAAACATGCTTACCAAAGGCAATGACGTCTCCGTTGCTTCTTTGGCCTCTCATATGGGTATCAATACACGCCAAATGCACCGTAAAATCACATCCATACTCGGCCAAACACCGGTATCATTCATACGCTACGCCAAAATCCAATATGCGTGTGAGTTGCTCGACAAATCCCCGGGAACACCACTGAAAAATGTGGCCATTGATTGCGGTTTTGCCGACTATTCGCACTTTGCTCGTGTCTTCAAAGAAATTACAGAAACTACTCCTACGGACTATGTCGGGAAAAAGGCCTGACATACAGACTCAATAACAAGCACAGTATGGGGGTGTGTCAAAAATGTAGAAACAGTAGGGGCGCAATACATTGCGCCCGCGCAGTAGAAGGATAACATAGCGAATTACTGCGTTTTATATTATACACACATAGTCGCTGCGGACACAATATATTGCGTCCATACAATAATTCAGCATTATGACACACCCTCGTTTTTTTTGTAGGCTATACCAAATCGAACAAATATTGGTCTATATGAGAACTGATTTCGACCTTTAGACCAGCGAAATTGGTCAAAAGGTCGAATAATTTGTATATTTAGTCTAAGATACATACCTTTGCAGCCTTTTTGAGAATGAAAACAAAAAAATTGACAAGTATGAAAAAGCTACTATTGGCCGTGACGGCCATTGCTGTAACGGCCGGCACAGCCGTGGCCGAAGGCTACCAAGTCAACACTTTCAGCGCACGTCAAGAAGGCATGGGACATGTCGGCGTTGCTCTTAAACTTGGGGCCGAGAGCAACATCTTTAACCCCGGAGCGCTGGCATTCAGCGACAAGACTGTCGATGTTACCGCCGGGATGAGTGCAATCAAATCATCGGTTACAGCCAATCATAATGGCACCGAATACAAAACAAGCAACAAGGTAAGCACTCCGTTCAACATATCAGCCGCCTTCCGCATCTACGACAACCTGTATGCCGGCGTATCCATGTACACACCCTACGGCAGCAGCATCAACTGGGGTGACAACTGGGCCGGCGCAGTGCTCAACCAAAGTGTCGACCTTAAGATATTCACCATACAGCCCACCGTGTCGTGGCGTCTTCTTCCTAAACTGAGTATCGGTGCCGGACTTATGGTCTCCTGGGGTAGCGTAGACCTGCACAAGGCACTTGTCAGCCCCTCATCGCTTGATCGCCTGCTCGGTGCCTTGGGCAGTGATGTGCGCTTCGGCAGCATCTCCCCGGCATCTGTCGAACTCACCGGGTCATCAGACCTCTCGGTGGGCTATAACATCGGAGCCATGTACGAAGTCACCCCGCGCATCACCATCGGCGCATCCTTCCGTTCAAAGATGCAGATGAAGGTCAGCAAAGGCGATGCAGAAGTATTTTACGCCAACCAAGCAGCCCAAAAGATTTTGGGAAATACGCTTGACAACCTCAACCAAACCAATTTTTCAGCAGCCATGCCCTGCCCCTACGTGCTGACCTTCGGCGTAGCCTATCGCCCCATAGACCGTCTGACACTGGCTTTTGACGCCCAACTCACCGGATGGAAAACATATGATTACCTCGACTTCTCCTTTGATCACCTACCCGACTTCGACCAGCATCTAAGCAAGAAATACCACAACTCATGGACTTATCACCTGGGTGCCGAATATGCTCTCACAGACCGACTGGATCTCCGTGCCGGACTCATGGTAGACCAAAGCCCGGTCAACAAGGACCACTACAACCCCGAAACTCCGGGCATGACCAAGATAGAGCCATCGTTAGGTCTGTCGTTCCGTCCGATCAAGAGCTTCTCCATAGACGTGGCCTTCATGTACGTCAAGGGCTGCGGTGCTGACAACGCCACCGGCCAATACGATGACTTCATAGCCAAGAATTATCCACAGCTCGGTCTGCCCTCCACAGGTCAATTCACGGCCGACTACCATATACACGCCGTCATACCCGCCATAGGCGTGCGTTACGCATTCTAAAGGCGCAAGTACCGACCGCAATACAACGGCCTCGGCACTCCCTTAACTATTTATAGGGAGACCGGGGCCTGTTTTTTCCCACAAAAGTCGTAACTTAGCGGGTCAAAACGCCACTCCGGCACTATGGACGACCACCGCTGTTATATTGCCATAGACCTCAAGTCCTTCTACGCCTCCGTAGAGTGTGTCCTCCGCGGCCTCGACCCGCTGAAGACCCACCTCGTGGTGGCCGACGAAACACGCACAGACAAAACGATATGCCTGGCAGTGTCTCCATCGCTCAAGGCACTTGGCATCGGCGGAAGACCACGCCTTTTTGAAGCACGGCAAGCCGTACAGGCTGCCAATAGACGCCGCGGCACAGCCCTACCGGGACGCAGTTCCAGCTGCGATGCAGACGCTCTTGCCGCCAACCCGTCACTGGCCATAGACTTTATCATAGCCCCGCCCCGCATGGCTCTATATATCGAATACAGCACCCGAATATTCGAGATATACAGCCACTATGCCGCACCCGAAGACATGCACGTATACAGTGTCGACGAGGTGTTCATCGATGCCACGCCCTATCTGCACGCCTATGGCGGTGACCCGCACGCAATGGCAATGACCATGATTCGCCACGTGTTGCGCGAGACAGGAGTCACCGCCACAGCCGGTATAGGCACCAATATGTACCTATGCAAGATAGCCATGGACATCGTAGCCAAGCGCATGACACCGGACGCGGACGGCGTGCGTGTAGCCGCACTTGATGAGACCGCATACAGGCGACTGCTATGGGCGCACACACCCATCACCGACTTTTGGCGCATAGGTTCGGGCATTGCTCGGCGCTTGGCCGACCGCGGCATGTACACCATGGGCGATGTCGCACGTATGTCCATAAACCACGAAGACACCCTGTACGCCATGTTCGGTGTCAATGCCGAGCTGCTTATTGACCACGCATGGGGACACGAGCCGGTGGGCATTGCAGACATCAAGGCATACACGCCCTCTTCACATTCAATTTCAGAAGGACAGGTACTCACCGAGCCTTACAAGAGCGCCAACGCCCTTACAGTTATACTCGAAATGTCGCAGTCTTTGGCCCTGAATCTTGTAGCCAAAGGGCTGGTCACAAAAGCCATAGCAATAGACATCGGCTACGATGTATCCAACATTTCCGATGACGGTTCATGCGAGGGCGTGCAGATTGTCATCGACCGATACGGACGTCGTGCTCCGGCGCCATCGCACGCATCAGGCACATTTGCGGCGCCCACAGCCTCGGCCAAATTAATCTGCAAGTCCGTCACCGGGCTGTGGCACAGTTGCGTACACAACACACTGACTATACGGCGGCTCAACATCACCGCCTGCGAGGTTCTACCGGTCGGCGAGGTCTTGCCGGCCGAAGCGCCACAACCGGACCTCTTTGGCGAATACATCAAAACAATAGCTGCCGAAAAAAATCGACAAGCCGATGAAGACAAGGCACAGAGGATACAACGCGCCATGCTCGACATCAAGACCAACTACGGTAAAAACGCTATACTCACCGGGCTCAATTATCGTGAAGGAGCCACCGGACGCCAACGCAATAGGCAAATAGGAGGACACAAGGCATGAAACCGGAAGCAAATGCAGCCATACTCTATGCAGACATCATCGACAGACAATATCAACCGTCTGTCGTACACCGGCACATGTCCATGAAAGGACGAGCAGCACAATTTGCACCTTTTGCGGCGCTGCACGGCCATTCCGAATCCATCGATGAAGCCGCACGGCACACCGATACGGACACAGAGCTTACCGACGAAAACCGCACCGACATCGCGCGACGCACAGCCGAGGCCTACGATGCCGCCATCGAAGTCGTCATCCGACATTTTTGTCCGGACACGCACAAAGCCGGTGGCATCATCGCCGAAAGCCGCGGCATTATAGCCAAAATCAACGATACGGAACAATGGTTGCGGCTGCACGACGGCACAACCATTCCCTTTGGAGCGATACGCAACATCTTCTCCGAAAGCATCGACCTGTAACACAGGCATAAAACATAAAAAGCATTTTTTTACATACGCATACATAAGCACAAATATGACGCTAAACACATACACTACAGCCTTATTAGCACTGACATCCATAGCATTGACCGGATGCGCCGACGATTACAAAGGGCAGCCGGACACCCCCGACAGCGAATATACACCACACAACGTAGCGGTGGAAGTACTTGACTACTCGCCTATGCCGGGCCAATTCGTCAACGAATTACCCGAGATAGCACCAAACGCAGATGCGGTCGCAGTACGCCGTGCAGTCCAGCAGAGCCTCGACCGAGGCAGCTTGATATGCCTCGGTGGATTTGGCGGTAGCGTAACCCTACGTCTCAAGACACCCATACTACACTCGCCACAAGCCCAAGGCGACTTCCGCGTCCTCGGCAATGCTTTTTATTGGGGAACAAGCACATATGATGGGATGCGCGTGGGGTCGTCCGAACCGGGCGTGGTGTGTGTCATGGAGGACGTAAATCGTAACGGCAAGGCCGATGACACCTGGTACTACCTGCGCGGCGCACGATGGGAGCAAGCCCGCATGACCACCGTGACATACACAGACAACAGCGCTGCCGGCGACAACGATGCCTTTGTCCTATGGTCAGCCGATGACGGGACTTCTGGTGTACTGAGCCGCAATGCCGCATACCACAACCATGCCTTCTTTCCCTCTTGGGGCGAGAAGACATCAACAATGTCAGTGACAGCCATGCGCCTGCCGGACAACCACTTCCTTGTAGGCGGGACCTATGTAGGCTATTGCTACACCGGGTACGCCGACTCATGTCCCAATGACCAAGCCTCATCAGCCTTAAGCCTGGCCAACGCAGTTGATGCAGACGGCAATCCGGCAAATATACGCCGAATCGATTTTGTCAAGATTCACACCGGAGTGCTGCAATGCAACGGACCACTCGGCGAAGTCTCCACCGAAATATCGGGCATCCAAGCATTGCACAACTAAATACCGCCGAAACAGCCAACGCCCCATCCTGCCCTATACCGCACAAAAAACAGCGTCACAGATGGCAGCAGTCTCACAAAATAACCGTATATTTGCATCTGCTTAGGCCGTGGCATACACTGCGCCCACGGTTATGGGCACGCATAGGCAAGGCTCAAAAAATGCCCCATGCACCAACGAAAGCAACAGAATACAATAATAAACAACATAACAAACAATACACTCATACGATATGGCAACATGGTTTGAATGCAAAGTACGCTACGACAAAATGCAGCAAGACGGCTCGGTGAAACGCGTTACCGAACCATACATTGTGGACGCACTGACCTTTACAGAAGCCGAGGCTCGCATCATCAAAGAAGCCCAGCCCTACATTTCCGGCGAATTTTCGGTATCGGCAGTCAAACGCACCAAAATCAATGAAATATTCTATGACGGTACAGGAGACAAATACTACCTGGCCAAAGTAGCCTTTATACAAATAGACGAAAAAGGCAACGAGAAAAAGGCCGCAACGCAGTACCTCGTGCAAGCCGGCGATTTTGACAGAGCCCTCGCCAACATCCACGAAGGTATGAAAGGCATCCTCGGCGACTACGAAGTGCAGTCCATAGCCGAAACAATGATTATGGACGTATACAAAGCCGACCTGAGCGGCAATAAGTAATGTCCTGTTTGACAATACAATGTCGCACGATATAGCATCCGAAGTACAGCGCCTGCACACCCTGCTTCCACAGGGCGTGACACTGGTGGCTGTCAGCAAATTTCATCCCATCGAGAAGCTCCGCCGAGCCTACGATGCAGGGCAGCGCGTATTCGGCGAAAGCCGCGTACAGGAAATGCTGACCAAAATTCCGGAGATGCCGGATGACGTGCGCTGGCACTTCATAGGCCACCTGCAAACCAACAAGGTCAAAAGCATCATCGGACACACCGCCTTGATTGAAAGCGTAGACAGCGTCAAACTGCTCAATCTCATCGACCGCCTCAGCGCCGAGGCCGGAGTGGTCACACGTGTACTGCTGCAAATACACGTCGCCGCCGAAGAAACCAAATTCGGATTCACGCCGGACGAGCTGCAGGAATATTTCCGCAACGGCGAATACCGCAGCCTGCGCGCCACCCATATCTGCGGTCTCATGGGCATGGCCACAAATACCAACGACACCGGACGCATCGACAGCGACTTCGCTGCTATCGCCTCACTGCACCGCCGCATCATCGACACCTGCCCCGATCTGTGCGGCTTCGACCAACTCTCCATGGGTATGAGTGACGACTATGAAATAGCGCTACGCCACGGCAGCACCATCGTACGCATAGGCACCGACATCTTCGGACCTCGCGAATACTGACCGGACACACCATAACCCAATCCTTCTCTCTTTTCCCACCATCCATAAAAGACTTTTTTATCCATCTAAAATATAATACCGAACACCATGGCACAGAACCAAGCCGGGCACAAGAACTACGCCCTGCCCATTACAATCATGTTTGCCTTGTTTTTTATGATAGCCTTCGTCACCGGGTATCAAAACCCCTTAGGCTCAGTTATCAAAAAAATGTCGGGCGACAACATTTTCCTGACCCAACTCGGCACATTCGCCAACTTCATAGCCTACGCCTTTATGGGCTACCCGGCCGGCAAGCTGCTCGAACGCCACGGATACCGCCGCACAGCCATGGCCGCTGTCACTGTAGGATTTGTCGGCGTCCTCATCACCTATCTCTCCGGATATATCCTCAACGACAACACCACCGCCGTATCGGTATATATTATCGGCGCTTTCGTGGCCGGATTCTCTATGTGTATGCTCAATACCGTAGTCAATCCCATGCTCAACTCATTGGGTAAGAACCAAAATCAAGGCAACCAATTCATACAATTCGGCGGTGCATGCAACAGCATCGGCGCCACACTTGCTCCGGTCATCGTAGGCAGCCTCCTGGGCGGCGCCGCCAGCACCATCTCGGCCGCCAACCCGGTATTCTACCTCGCCATGGGCATCTTTGCTGTTGCCTTCATAATTCTATACGTCAGCCGACTGCCCGAACCACACAAGGCCGGTGAAAAGCGTGAAGGCATCAGCATCGCCGGGGCATTCCGCCACCGCAACTTCACCTTCGGCGTCATAGCCATATTCTGCTACGTAGGCATAGAAGTCGGCATCGCCAACTGGACACTGCAATATGTCGAAAACAGCCCCGCAGTCAATTCCAACGCCATGGCTCCCGCAACCATAGCCGGCAGCGTTGCCGGAGTTTACTGGCTTCTCATGCTCGTAGGCCGACTCATCGGCGGCGCCGTAGGCAACCGCATATCCTCTCGCGCCATGCTTACCGTGACATCGGCAATCGCCATATGCCTGCTCGTCATCGGCATATATATGCCTGAGACATCCACCGACTTCTTCGGATTCAACGCCACAGAGCTATCCTTCTTCTCCGTGCAAATCCCGGCCAACGCCATATTCATGATACTCTGCGGCCTATGTACCTCCGTGATGTGGGGCGCAATATTCAACCTCTCCGTTGAAGGCCTCGGCAAATACACCGCCGTCGCCTCCGGATTATTTATGGCCATGGTTTGCGGCGGAGGCATTCTTCCTTTCATTCAGGGCCTTATCGCCAAAGACTGTGGCATCCTTGCCGGATTCTGGCTCACCGTGGCCGCTGCCGCATACATCCTTATGTACGCCCTCATCCTCTCCCGGCCAAAGAAAGCCTGAACGGCTGTAAAGACACACGCCGCCTGCACTCACGCATAAGCCGCGCCACAAACTTCCTATAAAACACACCCGCCGCCGACAACAACGCCCCACAGGCACATTAGTCGGCGGCGCTTTGTTCCTAAAAATGTTCCAAAGCGAAAAGGAAGCAAAAAAACTTTGCCAAACATAGTTGGAGATTCAAAAAAAACGCTTAACTTTGCACTCGCAAAACAGCCACAGACCCCGGACGCCATCCAAGACAGACATCCGGGACACACCAAGGAGTGGTGCTCGAGTGGTTGAAGAGGCACGCCTGGAAAGCGTGTAAACGTCAAAAGCGTTTCGGGGGTTCGAATCCCCCCCACTCCGCAAAGCGCAATGACTTATCACAAGTCATTGCGCTTTCTTTTTGTAGGCATAGCACGTCCGACCGTCCGTTTCCGGTCTCGGCATACACGGCCGAGACCGGACAGCCACAGGCCGACAAATGGTTTTAACGCTGCGATACAGTCGATTACATCATTTTGAACTATGTGTATTTTGCCCATTGGATTTAAAGTTGTAAATTTGTACGCATTTTTAAGGCCTAGGAATATAATATCCCGAGGGGCTTTGCGTT
>ERZ1031954.192-NODE-192-length-25693-cov-6.502691_pt1 | contig 25693 bp, 18 predicted proteins | sample MGYA00516701_ERZ1031954 | MGnify/ENA primary metagenome ERZ1031954 (study PRJEB33719, sample SAMN04261284) | wastewater metagenome | biome: rural village; feature: human; material: feces | host: Homo sapiens | place: El Salvador | collected 2013-01-07 ...
ACTTTCCATAAAATTGTACGATTGAGCAAGTATCAACTTGCGATTGAGTACAATTAGTGCGCGTGAGCGCACACGTTAATAAGGGCAGTTGTGCAACAACTGAAGTTTTCATGAACAATGCTATTTGAGTTGTTCATGAAATACTTTAGCTAAAAGTTATCTATTTAAAAGTAGTGTCTTCCCGTGCGGACGTGCGTTTATAAATCTATATAATAGGAAGAAAACTGTTGTAAAACGAAATTTTATTTTGCTATAATGCAATTATGTTTTCACGTTATTTTAAGTTTTATTTTGCGACCGTTGTTCTGGCCGTTGCTACTGTTTTTTTTGGGTGTGAGAATGATTTGATTCCGTCGCCGGAGATTGATAAGATTATTGATTCCGGCGGAACAAGCATTAATGAGGCCGTTAAGCCTCCTGCAGGTTTGACGGCCTCTCACGGTGGTTATAAAAGCGTTACTCTTTCCTGGAATGCCGCCGCCAATGCTGTGCGCTACAATATTTACGGTGCTGCTAATCCTTTTGAAACATTTGTAAAAGTCGGTGAAACAAAAGATGCTTCTTCTTCTATTGAACTAGATGAAGTGGCCGGTGCCGTGCGTTATTATTATGTAAAATCTATTGACTATAAGGGCGGCGAATCTTTTGCGAGCAGTACTGTAAAAGGTTCAACGATGGCTACTCCTTCAATTACAATGATTGAGTCCAGTTCTGACGGAACGCAGGCAACTGTAAGCTGGTGGATGTCCAACTGCGATTCAACAACATATTCAGATTCTGTAAAGTACAAGGTACGGTGTTTTCTTGAAGACGGAAAATCTGTAGATGAAACGACCTGCGACGGGACTGTGTCTTCTGTTGTGTTTAAAGGCCTTTCTCCCAAAACAAAATATTTGTATGACGTAGGCGCGTATATTCCGGTTAATGCTGCTGAGGAAAACAAGTATGAGTGGAGTGACAGAATTGACTCTGAAACCGCGCGCAAACTTATTCCGGATGCGGCAAAAGAATTTGCTGCTACACAGGGAACTTTGTACACTAAGGTTGAACTTTCCTGGTTGCTTCCTGATTTTGTTGATGCAAAAGTTTCATCTTCTTTATTCAATCGCAATCCCGTTTACTTTACTATTGAACGCAAAGAAAAAGATTCTGTTTCGCAGGAATGGACTTGTATTGTTCCGTATATAGGAAGCGTGAAGACAACTGCACCTTCTGCTGCTGGTAGAATTGTTTTTGACTGCGCATCCCTTTCTTCTGAAAATACTGATGTTAAACTCGAAGCGGGTACTCTTGAAGGTGCCGAAACGAGTGAAACCTACACGGGTTATATTCCGGGTACAAAAATTTATTATACGGATAAAACTGCCATAGCCGGCGTTAAGTATGAGTACAGGATTGCTTCTTTTACTGACGATTCCAAAAATGCCGTTTCTTCTGAAAACTCGCGCTCTGTTTGTGAAGGCTGGTCTTTGAGTACGCCTTCTTTTGAAACAAGTGCCGTGTATGAAAAGGCAGATGATGGTTCAACTTTGCATTCTGCTGTTAAGGTTGAATATAAATTTGACTTTGACACACTTGGTCTAGATGAAACTTACGGATATGTCATTACATCACAGCGCACTCCTCTTTCTGCGGATGAAGCGGCGGGCGAAGAAGTGTTTGAAGGTTATTGGCCAGATGCGGCTTCTGTGAATAGCGCGGCCAAAACTTTTGCTTTTGATGCGGCAGATGAAGCGGCCAATAGTTTGTTGGAAGGTTACTATAAGTTTAAGGCCTATGTTGTTCCGGCCGGAATGAATTCTGTTCCTGCAGGTGTAGATGAATATTTTTCCTGTGCCGAAGCGTTCGGTGTTGTAACTGTTGTTCATGATTCGGCAAACCTTCCTTCTGTTACAGGATTTTCTGTAGAAGACGGTTACAGTGACAAGTTTAAGATCAAGTGGGATTACAACTCAAATTACGATTATGTTCTTAAGTGGATTCCGTATGAAGGAGAGACAGCTCTTGCAGAAGAAAGTTTTGCTCTTTCAAAAGATGAACTTAATGCACTTGCAGCGAAATCTTCTGACGGAACTGTTACTTACGAACACGCGGCTTTGAGCGGAGACAGGCGCAAATATATGCTTGAAGCTTCTGCCGGATTCAGCATTACAAAAAAAGCAGATTCTGTTTCTGAAACTCTGGGTACGGCAGTTCCTTACTGCACAGAATATTTTTATGACAAGATTGTAGTTTCGTGGAAGACTGTTCAGCTTGCAAAGTCTGATGCTGCTGATTTTACCGTGAACGCTTACTATGAAGATGATGAAACAAAAACTTCTGTTGTTGATTTTGCTGGCGGTAACGGAGCGGTTGTTTTTGATGAGACAGCGGGCATTTATACCTGTACGCTTGAAAATCCTGCCGGCTATGATGATGCGCTCAGGTCTGGAAAGACAATTCTTTTTGCTGTGACTGCAGCGTCTTCAAAAACTTCTGACACGACAGAAGCGGTTTTTGCAACTGCAACACTTGGTCCGGCTCTTGTTAACGCAAGAGTTGCAGCTCCTTCTTCTGAAGAGATTGTGGTTGAGTGGAATGCCGTTAAGGGAGCCGCCGGTTATATAATAAGACGCGCGCTGTATTCTGACGGAACAGCCGCCGCAGTGGACAAGGCAGATACTTATTTTTATGACTGTGAAAAAGGTGTGCTTACAGTTGGCGGCGAGAGTGTAGATGAAGCGCGCGCGACAGTAAGCAAAACAGAAGCTGACGGCGGAATAGTTTATTCTCTTTGCGACAAATATGCGGCGGTCAGTGACAATAATCCTTACCAGAAGAATCAGGCGCGTATTGCCTGGGGACTGCCGTTCGGTTACGCGGTAATTCCGGTTGCGGCAGAAAGCGACTTTTCGTTTACAGACGGTTTTGTTCTTGATGCGTCCTCTAAGGTAGATTACTGCACAAAAACTGACGAAACCGGCGAGGTTACATCAACTGCACTTGCCGACGTTAAGGGCGCATGTTTTGGTTATGCACTTAATCTAAAGGCGCAGAAAGCAGAACAGGGAGATAGTCAGCGCGTGGACTGGGAACTTCCTTATTTGTCTGCTTCCGGAATTGAACAAAAAGTCCCGAACCTTTACCGCCGCGAAGTTTTGGAAAACGCAAGCTTTGGTTCATGGGAAAGAATTGCGGCCGTTACGGTTCCTTTAAAGGCGGACTCTGTTTATGCAACATATCGTGTTCCTGAAGCCGACCTCAAAAAAGCATTTGAATATGCGGTAAATTACAATCCGGGAACAGCGGAATTCAAAAAAGAATTTGTAGATTACTGCGAAAACAAAAAAGAAGAAAACGGCGGTCGCTACACTTACCCAGACGGTGTTGAATGCGAAAGTGAATTTAAGGGTTATCTTTTGTACGATGACAATTATTCGGTTGCATATGCCGCAGAAACAGATTCTTCAAAGCCTGAATATTATGCAGAGCGTGTTACAATAGGCAACTGGAATAAAAATGCACGCGCACTTGGGCCGGACACTTATACAGTAAGCATACTGAACAACAATCTTGGCAGCGAATGGATTCCTGTTCTGACATTCAACGCAGCAGACTTTAGTGCAACACCAGCAGCCGACGACATAGGATTTTCTTTGACTGAAGGAAACCTTGAAGCACGTTTGTACCCGAAAGCAATCGCAGAGGGAACAGCGCAAACAACGGAAGGAGCACTAAAAGTCCTGAGAGACGCGCGCCACTATTACAGAATAACATTGACCCGCGGCGAACACAGCGCAGATGTAAACAACGGTGTGTATGCGTACAGACAGATTACCGCGGAGGAATTTGCTGTTGTTTCTGCATTGTCAATTGCAGATTCACTATATAATGAGAAGTATTCATCTGTATCAGAATATGGGATATGGAAGACAAATAGAACATTTACATTTACTTCCCCCGGTCCATATTTTTATAATATTACCGGTGAGCTTTCTGCAGGAACAAATGCTACAGGTCAAAAGCCAATGGCATATGGAGCTGAAAGAAATTCAGGTGCATTAGGAGGTTATACTTCAAAGCCAAGTACCTTAACGATGAGTAGTAATATTGTTGATTGTGGTATTGATTATTCTGGAAGTGTAACAATTGATACAATGAATGTTGATACGGGAACTTACGTAGTAACTTATGACGGAATAACAAAAGACTATCGAGCGGTAGTAGCAGGATATTTTGTTTATAAATAACGACCGATAGTTAATTAACAAAGATGCCCGCGAAGGAGGACACGGGAAACGAAAATGACTTGATTTTTTGCAGTCGCGAAGCGACAAACGATAGTTTCCTTGCAAAAATCACGTCAAGGCCAATATTGGCCGGTTTTCGGTTACTGAGGCCGACTGGGAGGGCCAGTTTTGTAAATAAACTGTTTCTTAACGAATGACAGTTTATAAACAAGATATTTGTTAACGAACGTTAGTTATATAACGACCGATAGTTAGTTTGAAAAGATGCCCGCGAGGGAGGACTTCGCAGACCGAAATGATTTGACTTTTAGCGCCGCGAAGCGGCATAGAATGGTTTCCATGCAAAAGTCACATCAAGATAATTACAATAAAGTATGAGCCCATACTTTATTGTAAAAACCGGTTTTGGGCTGCGAATGTACGACCAGGAGGGCCAGTTTTGTAAATCAACTGCTTCTTAACGAATGACAGTTTGTAAAGAGATACTTGTTAACGACCGTTAGTTATTTTAACTACCGTTCGTATGGAGAATATATGAAAAAAAGAAAATGTGTGGTTATGCTGGTTGCGGCTGTAGTAATGCTAACGACCGGTTGTTCAGACTTTTTTCAGGGAAAAATCTCAATGGACAACACAAAAAATACCGGCACGCTGGAAGACCTGCTTACACCCGCGCGCGAAGTAACTGAACTTGCTGCCCCGCAACAGATGTTTGTGTCAAAGTCCATGTACGCCGGAAAAATCGCCGTAAGCTGGAGCAAAGTAGAAAACGCCACATCGTACAGAATAGAGCGTGCGGTGGCAGTGCCCGACAGTGAAGGAAAAATAACTGTTCCAGAAGAAAGCGACTATGAGTCCCTGCAGAAATTTGTATATTCAACAACATACACAGATACAATAATACAGAACCCGTCATATTCAAATAAAGAATATTCAAACGTATACTTCTACCGCGTGTGTGCAGAAAACATCGCAAAAGGACTGGAATCTCCGTACCTTGCGTGCTCTGACACAGAAGGAGCAGACGGCGCCGGAAAGCTGTTCGGTGTTCCGAGTGGAGTAGAAGCAGACAAAGGAAAGTCAACAGAATCTATAAATGTAAAATGGAATGCAGTCGAAGGAGCTGTAAGTTACGTAATTTACCGCGGAACAAATGCAGACGGAACCGGCATGGAAAAAATCGGCGAAGTATTGGGAAGCGTACAGAAATTCAGCAACAGCATAAGTGAAAGCGATCAGGGAAGGGAATTTTTCTACAAAGTTTGCGCGCAGAATTATTACGGAAACGTATCTGCGTTCAGCTCAATAGGAATGGGATATTCTTTAAAAGAAGGTGCGCCTGCTGCTCCGTCTGGTGTTTGCATTGACAACGGTTTGGGAACAAGCGTTTCTTCTGTAACAATAAAATGGGAAGAAGTTGCAGGAACAGAAAAAACGACAATTTCATACAATTTGTACAGAACAAGTTCCGAAGATTCTTCTTATACTCTGGTTAAAAAAATTACAGATGCAGCGGCAACGACTTACACTGACAGGAGCATAAAACCCGGTCTTATTTACTGGTATTATGTTCAGGCTGTATCAACTCCCAGTGACGGAACAGAAGGTGAAGTTCTGAAAAGTCCGTTCAGTTCAAGCGGAGCAGATTCAGAGAGTCCGGCTAAGGCATACCTTTTGAGTGCGCCTGAAAACGTTGGTGTTGATGAAAGTGAAGATTCAACTTCGCTGATTCTTTCGTGGGATGCAGCTTTGGGCAGTGAAGACAATTCGTATGTTTACAAAATATATGCGTCTGATTTGCTTAATAGTGAATATGCTTTGATTTTGTCTGGGGTAACCGGAACTTCATCTGTTGTTGAAAAGCATAATTTTTATAAAGTGTCTACGGTGAATGAGCTTGGTGTTGATACCGAAAGTGCACTGAGTGAAGCAGCCGCTCCTGTTCCCCAGGCACCGGCTGCGGCTGAAGGTTCAAGAACGGCAAATCTTTCTGCAGATGCGGCGGCAGTTTGGACGGCAAATGCAAACGGAGTTTATCCTGTTCGTGTGTCGTGGACTAAACCCGCCGCCGATTCTCCGGCTGGATATCTGGTGTACCGTTCTACTAAAAAAGATTCCGGTTTCAGAAAATTGACTGAGACACCTGTTACCGATTTGAGTTATATTGATTCAAATGAAACGGCGCGTGCCGGTTCTTTCTATTACTACCGAGTTGTTTCTGTTAACGAACTGGGACAGGGAAAGAATTATGCAGACACGGACGGATACGGTGCTCTTACGGCAGACCAGTGGTTCCGCGAGTATAATAAAACCGTGCGCAATTCCCAGGGTAAACTTACATACATGCATAAACCGAATAATATGGATAAACTTGGTACGGAAACTGTTAACGGCGATATTAAAGGTACTCTTTATTATAACGCCAAGGTTGCGGGAATGGGTGCCTATATTACCATGAAGTATGAGAATTATGCAGATTTTTATATTATGGGAGAAAAAGATTTGGGTGAGTATTTTATCTGCACGGGAAATACCGATACAACTTCGAATATGAGTGCCAACGGTAATATGCTTGGTACTGTTGTGTGCACTGGTATGTATCCAGGTTCGGTTAAGTACGACGGGCTTTTGATTAAGGGAGGCGCTGCGGGAGGCGGTGCGTATGCGGTTACGACAAAGGATATGAGCGGCAATGTAATTATACCGGAAACAAATGTAGACTGGCAGGTAGGCGAGGAGAAATAAATTTTTGTGCGGGAAGATAATTTTAGGTAGATAAGAGCCAGCGGAGGTAAAACTGCTCCCAGTCGCCCGGTAAATCACGAAACCGGGCCATAAGGCCCTTGATGTGACTTTTGCGGTGAAACCATAGAATGTCGCTTCGCGACGCTAAAAGTCAAATCATTTCGTGCTTTCCCGTGCTCCTTCGCGCAGTTTTACTTTCGTTAAGATTTATCTTTGTAGAATCATCTTTCCATACAGATATGTTATTTGCAAATATAGGTGTGGTAAAAAAATTGTAGAAGAACGATACATTTAGAGACATGTGTGTTAGTAATTAGTAAAAAAGTGCGTTCTTCTACGTGTTTGTTAGTGAAATTTAATATGCGTAATATATGAGGTTTTTATGGAAGAAATGAATGTTGGGTATGAGAGACGGGTTCAGCTTGGACGCGTTAAGAAAGTTTTTTTGATTGTAATGGCAGTGGCGGCTTTGTTTGCGTCTTCGTGGCTTTTGCTTGGGTGTTATGAGCCTTCTCCTTTGTACGGAAGCTGGGCTGATAACAGCGGAAACAAGATTTCTTTTATCAATGACGGAACTTTTGTTGCAAAGATTAAGTCTGTTATGGGAACAGCGGTTTCTTATGAAGGAGATTATTCCGTTATAGACAATGTACTTGTATTCAGTGTGAAGGATCCTAGTTATACGGTTACAACTGAATGGGATATTCGCGGTGCCATGCTTTATCTTGAATGGCTGGGCAGTGACAAACAAACTGTGTCGCTTACCCTGTATCATACTGCCAGGTAGGTTGCGTTTATGCTGAGTTTTTCTTTTCTTTCTGAACATAGGCGCGGTGTTTTGCTGGCGCTGGTATGTGTTTTTTCTGTTTGTTTTCTTTCGGCGCAGGAAAGTGAATCTGAAATTCCCGAACTGAATCCGCGTACAGGGTTTCCTGAGATTGTGGAAAAGCCGTTTGTTATGTTCAATGAAGGTGTGTCTTTTGCACAGATTACGCGCGTGGAATTGATTGAAGACAGGAGCAATTTTGTTCGCCAGAATTATCTTGCTGGTGCTTATTTTGGGATTCAGACTGAAAATATGATGCCTGTAAACAGTATGGTCAGAATTGCGGCTTATTATCCTTTTTACCATACTTTTAACGGAATGCAGCAGTTTCCCAAACAGACAATTTTGTATGCGTTCGATTTGTTTGCTGGACCGATTATTCAGGCAGATATGTGGAAGTATGTAAGGCTGAATTTTGCCGGCGGTCTTCACTATATGTACCAGCTTACAGATGAATATCATATGCATTATCTGGGACTGGGCGCACTTGTGGGATGTGAACTTCCTGTTGCGCGCAGGTGGACAGTTTTGCTTAACGGGACTTTTACGCTGGATTATCCGAATCTTGGCGAAAACAGGATTGTGCAGCCGTTCGCGTATGCATGGCAGTATCAGCTGGAACTTGGAGTGCGGTACAGCAGGCGCGGTGAAAACAAGTATTCGTACATTCATTCGCGCTTGGGACGCTAACAGCCACGTGTGTACAGGAAGGTGCGCGTGGTAAGACGCAGTTTGTTTAGATAAGAGCAGCGCAGGTTAAAATGCTCCCAGTCGTCCGCCGAAATCGTAAACCGGTTTTTCAACAAAGTATGGACTCATATTTTGTTGAAATTACTTGACGTGATTTTTGCGTAGAAACCATTGTATGTCGCTTCGCGACGGCAAAAAATCAAGTCATTTCCAATTTCTGCGTCCTCCTTCGCGCATTTTAACTTTTGCTAAGTATTATCTCTTTAAAAATCGCGTCTTCCCTCACGGACGTTGCGTTAAAAAGTTTGAGGAGCGCGTGACGTACCATTATGATTTTATGGGCGACAGGCTGAATAGCGGAAAGTTCTGTGCGATTGTGCAGGGAATCGAGTTCGTGATGAACGGAGCGAACCAAAAGATGTGCGGCAGTTGGAGAAAATCGGAAATATTAAGGATATATAGACATGACGGAATATATAGTTCATCCTTTTGAGCCATTTTTTAGGGCGGATTCAAAAATATTGATTGTAGGAAGCCTGCCGTCCGTAAAGTCGCGGGAAAATGGTTTTTATTACGGACATCCGCAGAACCGTTTCTGGAAAATGCTGGCGATGATTTTTTCTGAAGAAACGCCATTATTAATAGAAGAAAAACAGCGCTTTTTGGAAAAACACAAAATTTCCGTGTACGATTCAATCAGGGAATGTACGATTTGCGGCTCATCGGACAGTTCGATAAGTAATGTTATACCTTCTGACATTGAAAAAATTGTGTCCGCCTGTAAAATTACAAAAATTCTTGCAAACGGCAAAACCGCCGCTAAATATTTTCTAAAATATCAGGATGAAAAACTGTGTTCCATGCTGAAAACTCTTCCTTCCACAAGTCCTGCAAATGCCGTTTATTCAATTCAAAAACTTGTTGAAATTTGGGGAAAGGAGTTTTAAAAGTTTTTACGTAAAATTATTCCTGGAACCAGTTTTCAACCCTTAAAAAAGAGCGTTCCGCCGTTTCCTCAAAGTCTGCCGTGTTGCGCGTTACTAAAACCATTCCGTTTGCGATTGCTGTTGCCGCAATGATGAATAAAGCGGATTGCAATGCGTGAGGGTATGGAAGCCCTTTAGTCGACCGCAGGCGCAAAGCGGCGAGGACGATGAGCGGTTAGCGAAGGCTGGAACACCCGACGGCGAAGCCGGCACGCCCGGAATCTTTGGTTTTTGACTTTTCTGAATGTAAAGTGCTTTGAGCGTGGCAAAATTTGCACGGAACGTGTTTTGGGATTATAATGGAAGTATCTGTGTTTTTTTGATGCATGAAAATTTTTGAAAACACAATGGAGGCAGTTATGAAAAAATCTCTAGTTTCTTTTGGAGCGCTTGCTTTGGTTGGAATGGCTGGAGCGGCTGGTTTTGCGGAGGAATATCCTGACGCTCAGAAAACGTTGCCCGGTTCAATGGGATGGATGCAGGGATTTCCGCCTGCGCAGGAAAAAACGCTGCATGCTTCTGACGGTTCTTTTTTTGAATTTCCGGCTCTGCGCTACAGCGTAAATCATATGAGGGAATTTTTTCCAACACGCAATGTTTCTTCTGGAAGTGGCAAAAAATATTCGTTAAAGCAAAAACTTGACCCTAAAATTGACAGCGTTACTTTTACTCCCTGGGATTCCAGCAGGACAATGACTTTTGAAGAGTCCCTGGATGCGAACTACACAGACGGAATTATCGTCATGCATAAGGGAAAAATCGTCTACGAAAAATATCCTGCGGGACTAAAGCCGGACGGTCTGCACGCGGCTATGTCTGTAAGCAAGTCGTTTACAGGAACGGTGGCTTCTATTCTTGCCGCGGAAGGAAAGCTTGATCCTTCTAAAAAAGTTACGGACTATATTCCTGAATTAAAGGATTCTGGTTATGCAGATGCGACTGTCCGCCAGGTTATGGACATGACAACCGCGATAAAGTACAGCGAGGACTACAACGATCCTAATGCGGAAATCTGGGCTTACTCGGCCGCAGGAAATGTTTTCCGCCCGATAAATTACCGTGGTCCGCAGAACTACTACGAATATCTTGCGACTGTAAAAAAACTTCCTGATTCAGAGCACGGAGAGGCATTCGGGTACAGGACAATCAACACTGAGCTTTTGGCGTGGATTTGCTCGCGCGTAACAGGACAGGGGCTTGCGGAAATGGTTTCCGAAATGATTTGGAAGCCTTTAGGCGCTCATTATGACGGTTACTATCAGGTGGACCCTTCCGGAATTGCATTTGCTGGCGGTGGATTTGACCTTAACTTGCGTGATATGGCGATGTTCGGCGAGATGATGCGTAACGGCGGCAAATTGAACGGAAAGCAGGTTATTCCTGAAAAAGCGGTAAAAGACATAGCATCTGGCGGTTCTTCCGAAGAATACAAGGCGGCGTTTGCAAAAAGCGACTATACAAAGTTAAAAGGCTGGAGCTACCACAATATGTGGTGGATAACAAACAATTCCCACGGAGCATACATGGCGCGCGGTGTTCACGGACAGGCAATATACATCGACCCTGCGGCTGAAATGGTGATTGCGCGGTTTGCTTCAACCCATTATGCTTCAAACAAATACATCGATCCGCTTTCAATTCCGGCGTACGAAGCAGTCGCGGAATATCTTATGAAAAAATAATTTTATAGTGAAGGGCGGTTGGCCGCCCTTCACTATAAATCTTGCGGAAGGTGCAGCGTTAGCGATTGGAATGGTTGCGAAGCAAGTGCATAGCACCGAAGACGCGTAAGGCGTCGTAGCCATGGAAAGCGCGACCCGTTTTTACGGGTAACGCCCAAAAATTTAAAAACTGGTTTTTGCAGGCATTTTTAACATAAAATAGGTTTTTATCGGAGGAAATCCGTTGAATTTTCCTGAGTCAAGGTAAAACCAGCGTGCAAGGGCGGTGCGCGTGTGTATGTTAACATTTTCATTGAACAAAATGTCAAAAAGTGTTAAAATGTCATTATGAATACATACGTGGCTCTTTGCGCGGTTGGCGCAGAAAAAATTCTTGGTAACGAAATCAAACAGCTTGGTTATACTCTTGCAGGTAATGCTCCAGGACGTGTTGATTTTACCGGTGACGATGATGCCCTTTACCGTGCAAATTTCTGTCTCAGAACAAGTGACCGTGTTTATATTCAAATGGCAAAATATCATGCCGAAGACTTTGACGAGCTTTTTGAAAACTGTTCGCTTGTAGACTGGCAGGATGTATTCAAGAAAGATTCACGCATTGTTGTAGATAAGGTACGCACTTATAAAAGCAAACTTAACAGCGAGCACAGTATTCAGGGAATGATTCAGAAGGCCATTTACAAAAAGCTTGGTTTTGTGTGGAAGATGAGCGTTCTTCCCGAAAGCGGTGAGCAGTGTGATGTCCGCGTTTACATTGACCAGAATGAAGTTTCAATTCTTTTGGACACAAGCGGAGAGGCACTGCATAAAAGAGGCTACAGAACTGACGGCGGAATTGCTCCTCTTCGTGAAACAACTGCGGCCGTTTTGCTTCAGGAAATGATGTGGCGCAGAAAAACACCTCTTCACGATCCTTTCTGCGGAAGCGGAACAATTGCAAACGAAGCTGTTTTGTATGCACACAATGTTGCGCCGGGACTGGGCCGCCACTTTGCTTATGAACATTTGGCAATATATAACCAGAACCGCGCTGTAGAAATAAAAAAGCAGGAGGCCGCAAAGATTCGCACGGACGTTGAATGTCGTATTACAGGAAGCGACATTGATCCGGCGGCCGTTGAGCGCGCAAAACTTAACGCGGAACATGCGTGCGTCACTGCGGGAAGAGCACTCCAGCTTATTGGAAGCGATGCCAGAATAGAGCGGCCGGACTTTATCGTAAGCGACTTCAGGGATTTGCGCGCACCCTACGAAAAGGGACTTCTGTTGTGTAACCCGCCGTATGGAGAACGTATCGGTGATGCAGAGCAGGCTGCGGAACTCTATAAAGACATGGCGCAGCTGTTTACCGATTTTCCGGGCTGGGATCTTGGTGTAATAACGAGCCAGAAGAGTTTCCAGAGTTCAATAGGCAGGCATGCACGGCTTTTAAAGTCGCTTAAGGCCGGAAACCTTGATACGACACTTTATATTTACAACTAAGCGGCGATTATGGCAGTACAGGTTGAGCACGAAAAACGAAAGCACGAAATTCTTACAAAAGCACTGGAACTTTTTATAGAAGAAGGCTACGAAGATGTTACATTCCAGAAAATTGCAGATCGCTGCGGAATAACAAGAACAACGCTTTACATTTATTTTAAGAACAAGCGCGAAATTTTTCTGTGGAGCATCAAGCAGTTTACCCAGGCTTTGGAACAGGAAATTCTGACGATTTTAAAGAATCCGCAATACACTTCGATTGAATGTCTTGAATGCATTTTTGACATGATTATTACGCGTGCCGAAGAAAACTACCAGTTTTTTAAGGTTCTTCTTGCTTATCTTATTCAGCTTCAGAAAAGCGGGGCAAATGTCAACGAAAGGGTTGCAAGACGTACGATACGCATTCAGCATATATTGAGCACAATTGTTATTCGCGGCCAGAAAAACGGTGAAATAAAAAAGCTGCCCGTCAAGAATATTAACGACCAGCTTTATATGCTTTTGGAATGCGGAATATTCCGGCTGGCAGTTCTTGGAAAGCAAAAACTGGACGGAATCCGCGAAATGGTTGCCTTTTCTATAAGTCAGTTCCGCGAAGAATAATCTGCAGTTCTGGCGTAATCTATAGGTGTGCTGTTTGAAGTTGTACTCGGCACAGTGATGCTGTTCAGCTTCTGCGGCTTTTCATCTGTTGAAAGAATTACAAGCATGTCTTCTTCAATAGGCTTTGTCCAGTAATAGTTTGTAAAAATAACTGTTTCACCTTTTTTCTTTGAAGCAAAATCCTGTCCGACAAGAGCTGTTGCTTTAAGTGCGCATCCCTTAAAGACATCGGGAAGTGATGTATGCAGAAGAATTGTATAAGTGTCATCTTCTGTACCTTTTGTAAATTCAAAAAGCTGCGTTTTGCTTCCGTTTGAGAGGGCTACAGAAAGTGAAAAATACTGCAGGTTTTCTTCTGTGCTTTCATGTGTCTGCGGAAGAGTAAGAATTCCGGGTGCAATGACCAGAGCCTGGATTTTTTCATCATAGACTATCGGAATACGGCTTTCTTTTGCATTGACCGGATAAAGTTTTTCTTTGTTGACTGCAATTTCTTTTTCTGAATTTGCCTTTGAGGGTCGTACTGTGTCTGTTGGCTGTGAATTTTCGTAGCCCGAAGAAGTTTTGTATCTTACGTAATATCTGTAATATTTGTCACTTGAAGCGTAATAATCTGTAAAAATAACCGAACCGTCTACAGGGTAACTGCCTGATTTTATAATCTGGCCTATGTTTACAAGAGAGTCCTTTACCTGCTTTGCATCTTCACCGTCGCTGTCCATTTCGTAGCGGAATATGTTCATGTAGTCGGCGTAAGTGAGAATTACAGGAGCGATTGTTATGTTTGTGTCGCTGATGTCCGTTACAGGCGCGGTAATTGTTTTTTCTGTGCTGGAAAAATCAATCAGGCTACACGAGGAAAATGTAAGACTTATAGTCGCTAAAATGAATAAAATGTGTCTCATCTCTTTGAATTTCGGCCTGGGCGCTACGAAACTTTACAAACATTTACCTTTAGTTTATTCTCTATATATGAATATATTTTCTACACAAATTGATGTTATGGGCCTGGTTGCTCCGGTTTTGATTTGCTGCATTCCGCTTGCCGCAATTTTTGTCTGCATGAAGCTTTTTGTAAGCGGATTCAGGACTTGGCACGGAATTCTGGCCTGCCTTTTGGGACTTTTGAGTGTTGTTCCGATTACGGCTATTCAGTTTGTGATTGACATTTTTGGCGGAGGCGGAATTCTTTCGGGAAAGACGCTGCCTTCTGTTCTTTTGCACGATCTTATAATCAACGGACTTATTGAAGAAACAATAAAAATGCTTCTTTTGTTCCTGCTGCCGTGGAAAAAGATGCGACTGGCTGAATTTTTTTCATGCGCGGTTTTGAGTGGACTTACACTTGGATGTTTTGAGACGATTGTGTATTCACTTGCTGGAACAGGAACTGCACCGCTTCGGATGGTTACTTCGGTTATTGTTCACGGAAGCTGTGCGGCTCTGAGCGGTCTGTTTGTTTTTTCATGCAGGCACAAAAGTCCGCGTGCATTTTCCTACATTTTTGCGGTAATTCTTCACGGCGTTTACAATTATTTTGCCGGTTTTGACATGTCCAGCCCGTTTTTCTACATGAGTTTTGCGGTTATTGCGATTGCAGTTATTGAATGCAGAACACGGTACATTAACGAAAGAAAAAATCTTTTGCCGCAAGAGGAAAGCGCGCCGGCCGCGGTTGGTTTTGGGCACAAGGCTGCTGTAGAAAAGAATTCCGCCGACAAAACTCTGATAGAAGCAAAAATCCGTGACAGTCAGGACAAGACTCTTGTAGGAGTAAAGTTTTCTGGGTCGGCGGATGTTGCGCAAGAAAAGCGCGCGGCTGATGTTACAGAAGAAATTCCTGTAGAAGAAGATGCGTTACCTGCACACACAGGCGCGCTTGTAAGCAAGACAGAAGCGCCGGTAAAAAAAGCCACGGCGGTTAGCGAAACTAAAACTGCGGTAAGAAAGACGCGCGCGAGTGGCGGTTCAGCAAAAGCCACTTCGGTTAGCGAAACGAAAACTGCGGTAAGAAAGACGCGCGCGAGTGGCGGTTCAGCGAAGGCCACGGCGGTTAGCGAAACGAAAACTGCGGTAAAAAAGACGCGCGCGAGTGGCGGTTCAGCGAAAGCCACGGCGGTTAGCGAAACGAAAACTGCGGTAAAGAAGACGCGCGCGAGTGCTGCTTCTTCAAAGGCCACGGCGGTTAGCGAAACTAAAACTGCGGTAAGAAAGACGCGCGCGAGTGGCAGTTCGGCAAAGGCCACGGCGGTTAGCGAAAAAAAGCCTGCCGCTAAAAAGACGCGCGCTGGTGCGGCTGGAAAAACCAAAACCAAAAGTGAAAAATAAGATTATATAAAAGGAAAAAAATGAAAAAAATATTTTTATGCGCGCTGGCGGTAACTGCGCTTTTTGTTTCGTGTTCCAAAAGTGAAAAACCGGCTCCAGTTGCGGCGGATGTAAAAGAAGAAAACGTGACTGCTTCCACTCCAACGCAGGAAGAACAAAAAGGTGTATACACGTACAGAACAATCAGTTCTTCCCCTTCAACCTGGAATCCGACTGACTGGAGTATGGGAAACGAAGGTACTGTTCTGGATTTTACGGCTTCGGGTCTGTACGATTTTGTAATGAACGAAACAAAGGATGGTTACGAAGTTTTCTGCGAAATGGCAGCCGAACTTCCTGCTGATGTTACAAAAGAATATGCAGGCAACGAAAAGTACGGAATTCCGGCAGGGGCAGAAAGCGGCTATGCGTGGAAATACAATCTTATTCAAAATGCCGTGTGGGAAGACGGAACAAAAATTAACGCCGACACATACGAATATACTTTCAAACAGTTTTTGAATCCGGATATGAAAAATCTGCGTTCGTCCAGTTTTTGTCAGGATAATTTTGCGATTGCAAATGCATACGATTATTATTCCGGCAAAGAAGGTATTGAATGGAGCGACGTTGGTTTTATCAAAAATGATGAATTTTCGTTTACGCTTATTTTGAAAAATTCACTTTCCCCTTTTTTTGTTCAGTATAATTCAACTTCAATTATTCCGGTTCATCCTAAGTTATATGAAGAGAATAAATCCAAAAAAGGACAGATTGTAAAAAGTTCTTATGGCACTTCACCCGAAAAATATTCTTCATGCGGTCCGTACAGAATTTCGGAATTTCAGCCCGACAAGGAAATGAAATTTGAACGCAATGAAAAATGGTACGGCTGGACTGACAACAAACATGAGGGACAGTATGCGGTTACAAATATTCAGCTTTCATATATTTCTGAACATTCCACGGCTCTTTCTCTTTTTTTAAGGGGCGAACTTGATGACGTTGCGCTTGATGTAAACGATTTGAAAGTTTACGGCAACAGCGAATACCGACTTACGACTCCCGAATCCTATACATGGAAGTACAGTTTTAATATTGACAAAGAGGCTCTAAAAAAACATGAGTCAAAGGGAATCAACAAATCTATTTTGAGCTACACTGATTTTAGGCACGGAATATCGCTTGCGCTTGACCGCCAGAAATATGTTGACACAATTACACCCGCGTCTGATGTTGGCTTTGGTTTGATTAACTATATGTATGTTGCCGACCCCGAGTCTGGTGAACTTTACCGCAATACACCTCAGGCACAGAAAGTTTTGTGCGATTTGTATCTTTCTGACAAAGTTGAAAATATTACCGGCTATAATCCTGAAGCTGCATCTTTTTATATTACAAAGGCTTATAAAGCTGCATTGGCTGCCGGTGATATTAGCGAAGGCGATGTTGTCCAGATTGACTACCATACTTACGACACAAATACTGCCAACATGAGAAGCGTGGCTTTTCTTGAAGATGCGCTTAAGGCTGTTGCAGTCAATACTCCGCTTGAAGGACGGATTGTTGTAAAGCAGGTTACCGACGAAAATTATTATGAAAACATGAGGCGTGGACGTGTAGACTGTGCAATGACGGGCTGGGGTGGTGCCGCTTATGATCCCTATGGAATTATGTGGTGCTACTGCGATCCCGGTGCGCTTAACGAATATGGCTTTGATCCTGAATCAGAAATGCTTGAAATTGATCTTTCGGAGTTTGCTGAAACTGGCGGATTAAAAATTCAGAAAAGTTTTTATGACTGGTACCGCGCTTTGTGTGAAGGTGAATATTCTTCGGCAGAAAGCAGTGTGCGCAATACAATTCTTTCGCAGATGGAAAAAGGTCTTCTGTCATATTACAACATGATTCCAATCCGCTATCTTAACAGCACCGAACTTATTTCGCAGCGTACTGTTATGGGAAGCGAAACTTTTGTCAACTCGCTTGTCGGTTACGGCGGAATGAGGTTTATGTCTTTTTCTATGGATGATGCCGAATGGGACAAATACTGTGACGAAAACAACCGTCAGCTTAAGTACTAGTTGGTTATGATTAAATACGTTCTTAAAAGAATTGCGCTCATGTTTCTTACTCTCTTTGTGATTATGACGATGCTGTTCGTTTTAATCAGGCTTTTGCCCAACCAGGTAGAAGCTGTTCAGGGCGGGTTTGACAAGGCTCTTCGTGAAATGCGCGAGGCGTGGGGATACAATGAGCCGCTTGTCGTTCAGTATGCGTATTTTTTGCGGAACGTGTTTACTAAGTGGGACTGGGGTTTTTGTACTACGATGGGAACTTTTCTAGAACCCGTTACGCAGTACATTGTGAGCCGTCTTCCTGCTACAATTTATATAAATGTTCTTTCACTTATAATCTCACTTCCGCTTGGAATCTGTTTTGGAATTGTTGCGGCTGTATGCAAAAACAAATGGCAGGATCATGTGATTCAGGTTTTTATTATGCTGTTTATTTCTGTTCCGGCTTTTGTGTATGCTTTTCTGCTGCAGTATTTTATTGGCTTTAAGCTGAATCTTTGTCCTCTTGTTATGGACGCAGGTACAAATTATTTTTCGTGGTCTATGCTGCACAGCGCAATTCTTCCGGTGCTGGCACTTTCGTTCGGACCCATTGCCGGTGACATGCGTCTTATTCGCGCGGAACTTACAGAAACACTTACAAGCGACTATATGCTTCTTGCAAGAACAAAAGGTCTTTCGCGCGCACAGGCTACGGTAAGGCATGCGTTCAGGAATTCGCTTGTTCCGCTGGTGCCTACTTTTCTTGCCGACTTTATTTCTATTATTTCAGGGTCAATGATTATTGAACAGATTTTTGCTGTTCCTGGAATTGGCCGCACTTATCTTCTTTCAATTACGCAAAAAGATTACAGTGTTTTTATGGCGTGCTCAATGTTTTATATTACGATTGGTCTTGCGGCCGGCATTGTTTTTGACTTGAGTTATGGTTTTATTGATCCAAGAATCCGCATGGGAGGTGACAAGTCAAATGAACGCTGATAATTCTTTTGCAACTGATATTTTGAATGAAAATAATTTTGAAAAAATCCCTGCGGAAAAATTTGAGTTTGCACACGCAGAAAATTTTTCTTCTGCAGAAAATGTGTTTTCAAAAAAGCCGCGGGGTTATTTTGCCGATGCAATGCTCAGGTTTGTTACTAACCGCGGTTCTGTTGTCTGTTTTTTTATAATTATTCTGCTTGTTCTTTACGCAATTTTTGCACCGCTGTTTTCGGACTATAAAATTTCTGACCGCGACGGTTATTACGCTTATGCTTCCCCAAAGTGCGCTTTGTTTGTGCCGCTGGGTTTCTGGGACGGCTGTGAAACAATTGAAGTAAACGCAATTACGCTGGACTATCTTAAGGCAATTCCGGGTGCGGTTGTTAAGTATCTGGGTGAGTCTGAACATACTGCGGCCGGGCGCAAACGTACCTGGTACAAAATCAAAGTTGACACTTATGCCAAGACAGGCTGGGTAAGAATGTTTCTTACTGACCAGGAATTCAAGGCCGCGCGCGAATGGGAAAAAAAATCGGGCATTCAGCTTTTCTTTCCGTTGATTGATGAATTAAAAGTAAAAAATGCAGTTTATAAAAACGACCAGAATGCGTGGTTTCTGACGGATGCCCGCGGTTATGCAAAAAAGACCGCGGCCGGGGAACTGCAGAATATTTTTCTTAAGGACGGGGATTTTTCCGCTTTGTCTGATTCTTCTGACGGATATGCCTATTCTGTTTCGCGCATGAATGATTCCCAGAAGGAAGTGCGCGTGCTTTATTCAGCATGGTATCTGTACAAACACGGGCGGAATGCATCATTTCTTTTTGGAGCAGACAATTCAGGCTATGATATTTTTACGCGTCTTGCTTACGGTGCGCGGCTTTCACTTCTGCTTAGCGTTGTGGTTGCGGCAATAAATCTTTTTTTGGGAACAGTTGTCGGTGCGCTTGAAGGATATTACGGCGGTGCATTCGATATTATTATGGAACGCATCAAGGATATTCTTTACGAAATTCCGAGCGTTATTTTAATGACACTTTTTCAGCTTTATTTTGCAAAGAGTCTGGGCCCGATTGTTTCTATGTTTGTCGCGTTTATTTTCTTTGGCTGGATTGGAACATCGTCTACGGTTCGCGCGCAGTTTTACCGCTTTAAGGGGCAGGATTATGTTCTTGCGAGCCGTACGCTTGGTGCAGGAGATGCGCGGCTTATTTTCAGGCATATTCTTCCCAACTCAATTGGCTTTATTATTACGGCTAGTGTTTTGAGTATTCCGGCGGTTATTTTCAGCGAGGCGAATCTTACTTATCTTGGTATTGTTAACCTGCAGTCCGATACAATGACAAGTGTTGGCACTATGCTGAACTCTGCGCAGTCGGCACTTTCGCAGCACCCGCACTGTGTGTTTTTTCCGGCAGCGTTTATTTCTGTTCTTCTTATTTGTTTCAATGAATTCGGAAACGGTCTTCGCGATGCGTTTAATCCTTCTTTGAGAGGTGCCGCCGGTGAGTGAACTTGAAATACAGAATCTTGCGGTTTCGTTCAAAACAGGACAGGATACAGTCAAAGCAGTACGCAATATTAATCTTACTCTTAACAAGGGCGAAACTCTGGCGATTGTTGGTGAGAGCGGTTCGGGCAAATCGGTTACTGCAAAATCTGTTCTGGGCATTCTGAGCGCAAATGCATTTGTCGAAAGTGGAAAAATTCTGTTTGACGGCAAAGACCTTCTGTCGCTTAGCGAAAGTGAATTGTGCAAAATCCGCGGTAAACGCATTACGATGGTGTTCCAGGACCCGATGTCGTCACTTGATCCTATTGTCAAAGTAGGGCCGCAGCTTACAGAAGCCGCAATTCTTAACGGAAGAGCCAACAGGCGCGGCGCTTTGAAAAGAGTGCGTGCGGGTTTGGCTGCGGTTAAAAAACAATGCAAAACTTTGGAAAACTCTGCGGAACTTTTGAAAGAGTTTGCTTTGTTTAAAAAACAAATCCGCGCCGGATGCAGACAGTTTTCGCGCCTGTTTTGCGCCAGTCCTGAAAAAGAATTTAATCTTAGCAATATAGATGCGCTGCCTGATTTTTTTGTACGCGAAAAGATTCCTGCAGGGATAAAGAAAATTCTTGGTGAGGAAGGGCAGCGCTGTTTGTTGGGGGACGCGGTTCAGTCTGTGTATAAAGTTACAGCAAAGAAGGCTTTTTTTCGCGCAATTTCCATAATGAAAGAAGTGGGAATTCCTGAAGCCGAAAAAAGATTCAACCAGTATCCTTTTGAATTTTCGGGTGGAATGAGGCAGCGTATTGTAATTGCCATTGCCATTGCTGCAAATCCCGAAGTGCTTGTATGCGATGAACCTACAACTGCACTTGACGTAACAATTCAGGCTCAGATTCTTGAACTTATAAAAAAACTCAAGCGCGAGCGGAATATGAGCGTAATTTTTATTACACACGATCTTGGTGTTGTGGCAAATGTTGCTGACCGAATTGCCGTAATGTACGCAGGTAAAATTGTGGAATACGGAACGGCAGAAGATATTTTTTACCACCCGGCGCATCCTTATACATGGGCGTTGCTTTCTTCTGTTCCCGATCTTGAATCAAAGGGACGGCTGCTTTCTATTCCGGGAACTCCGCCTGACATGCGCAATCCCCCGGCCGGTGACGCTTTTGCCGCGCGCAATGCTTATGCCCTTAAAATAGATTTTGAACGCGAGCCGCCGATGTTCAGGATTTCTGACACTCACGGAGCCGCAACCTGGCTTTTGCATCCAGACGCGCCCAAAGTACAAATGCCGCAGATTATCAGCGACAGAATCGCGCGCATGAAGGAGACTCGCCATGCAGAATAATTCTGATGATGTTTCACGATTTGTTTCACAACCGCAATTTTCTTTGCAGTCGCAGCCTTCTGTACAACAGCCACAATCTTCTTCGCCGCCGCAGTCACAACAGTCGACGCAGTCACAACAGTCGACGCGGTCACTGCCGCTTCTGCGTGTGGAACATTTGCGCCAGTATTTTAATGCAGGCAGCAGAAGTAAAATTTTTCGTGCAGTAGATGACGTTAGTTTTGAAATAGCACGCGGTGAAGTTTTTGGCCTTGTAGGGGAAAGCGGTTGCGGCAAGACAACGACCGGGCGCTCTATTATCCATTTGTACAAAATTACAGGCGGAAACATTTATTTTGAAGGCCACCGTATTAATGCCGGTACCTGGGAATATGAGCAGAAAATTCGCGAAGCACGCTTTCAGAAAAATCCTGACATGAAAGAAATAATTGCCCTTGAAAAAGAAAAAATTCGGCAGGCGCGCAGTGTTGCAAACAGTACAAAATTTGAACCGCGCATTCAGATGATTTTTCAGGACCCGGCGACTTCTCTTGACCCAAGAATGACGGTTGGCGAAATTATAGCAGAAGGACTTCTGGTGCGCGGTGAACGTGACAGACATGCCGTTGGTAAAAAGGTGAGCCGTGTTCTTGACCGCGTGGGGCTTTTGCCTGAATATGCCGAACGCTACCCGCATGAGTTTTCGGGCGGTCAGAGGCAGAGAATAGGCATTGCGCGTGCCCTTGTTATGGAACCGCAGCTCATTATTGCCGACGAGCCTGTAAGTGCGCTTGATGTTTCAGTAAAGGCACAAATAATCAATTTGCTCAACGATCTGCGCCATGACCTTGGACTTTCAGTTCTTTTTATTGCGCACGATCTTTCTGTAGTAAAATATTTTTGTGACAGAATTGCCGTTATGTACCGCGGAAAAATTCTTGAAACAGCAGGCTCTGATGCACTTTTTGCAAACCCGCAGCATCCTTATACGCGCTCTCTCATAAGTGCAGTTCCCTTACCCGATCCTGTTTACGAAAGAAGCCGGCAGCGTATTGTTTTTGACGCAGAATGCAGTGCGCAAACAGACACTGGCGGCGGTGTACTTTGAAAAAAACATTTTCTTCTTTTACAAAAACATTCATCCTTTGTATTCCCGCCGCCATCTTACTTGCGCTGGGTGTCGCTTTATATGAACGCGCGCACAATGCTTCTTTTGGGGCTGCACGTCTTTTTAGTGACGGAGCTTTTGTTTCGGGAATAATTTTATTTTGTCTGGGCGCGCTTGGTGTTGCTTCGGGCGCCGGGGCTTTTCTTGCGTTAAGCTATGGTTTTTCAAAACTTGCCGGCAGACTGTGCAGACCAAAAAATATTGCGGTTTCAGAAAAAGAAACATATTTTGACTACTGTTCGCGAAAAAAAGCAGTGCGCAAAACCAGCGGCACTTCGTTTTCATTTGCTGCTTTACTTGCAGCGGGTATTCTGTTTATTGCAGTTTCTGTAATTGCGGCTTTTGTACATTAACAAAATACACTAACAAAGTGTACATTGACAGATTAAGGTGGTTTAGATAAATTGAAACTATGATAGAAACGTGTTCAATTTTACAAAACGGAGAGGTTGAATTTGTTTTTTGTCCTGCCGACTACAAAGAACTCGAAAACTTTAAACTTCGTGATGTGTATGTCTTCGGAACCTTTACTGCCTGGCAAAAGACAGACGATTTTAAGCTTGAAAAAAAAGACGCTTCGGGCAGCAAGTGGACTCTTGTAAAAAAAGCCTCAGAAGTTTGTGTTTCGGGGAATTCCGGTTTTCCTGAATTCAAGTTTATTGCAACAGCCGAAAACAAAGAAATGATTGCAGACATTTATCTGAATGCACCTGATGAAAACCGCGGAATAAAGTTTCTTTCAAACAACATTATTCCCGAAGAACCTTTTGATGCAGAGGCTGTTATAAATGACGAGGCATTTGCTCTTAATGTAAAATCGCTTGAAGAATTTAATCTTTCTTCAGAACAGGAACGTGCCGAAATAAGCAATGTACGCAAAGTTCCGGGGACAACATGTCTTTGGCGCGGCTATCATCCTTATAAAAAATCGCGTGCACTTTTGGACACAGAAGAAACCAGAATCCGCATTGTAAACGAAATGCTCGAAAAAAACGGTGTTAAGTCTGTCATAACTTTGTGCGGCGAAGAAAAACCCGAAGCGGCACTTGAAGAAAAAATCTATCCTTACATGAAAAAAATCCAGGATGCAGGCGTCCAGCTTTTTGTAGATACTTCTTACGAAACCGTTTACTTTGATTCGACAAGTGAAGAATATGCGCTTACAGTACAGAAAATCGTGCGTTTTATAAACAGCCATCCTGGCGCATACTACATTCACTGCAGACTTGGCTCTGACCGAACCGGAACAATGAGTGCAGTTCTTGCGGCTTTGTGCGGCGCTTCATGGAAAGAAATTGCGGCAGACTATGAACGCACACGTTTTATGGGAATACAGGAATTCCGTAGTGCGCGGCTTCTTGCATATTCACTGTCGCGTCTGCTGGGAGAAGATGTTTCACGGTGTTCCACGCTGCAAAAAAAGACTGCCTCTTATTTCATAAAAGGCGGCTGGCTTACCGAAAGCGAAATAAACACTCTTGTAAAAAAACTGACAGCAAAGTAAAAAGCGCAGGAATTTATTTAGATAACAAGCCTGCACGGTAAGACGCAATTTGGTTAGATAGAGTCAGCGAGTGTTAAAATGCTCCCTGTCGCCCGTTGAAGTCATTTCGGCCTTCCCCGTGCTCCTTCGCGCATTTTAACTTTCGGTTAGATTTATCTTTGTAGAAACTGCGTCCTCCCACGCGTGCTGCGTTTCTCAGAACTTAAATTCGCTCATGTGATTGTTAAGTTCGTTAACGCCGGCAGAGTTCCTTGAAACATTTATCTTTGTAGTCGACATCTTTGTATTGACATCATTGAGCTTGGCCTGAATATCATCAATCTTTTTGTTTATTTCATTTGTTTCCTGGCTCAAATGCTGCATTTCAACTGCAATCTGTTCCCCACCCTGAAGCATTTCTGCCGATCCGTTGCGTACAGAATTCGTAGAATCAGTAATAAGACCAATTCCCTGAAGAATCTGCTTGTTGCCTTCAGTCTGTTCAGACATAGCATTTGAAATAACAGATTCCTGATGCTTTACTTTCTGCGCAAGTTCATTAATAACGGCAAACTGTTTCTGGACAGTTTCTGAATTTTCTGCAACCTGCGTAATAAGCTGCGACAGTGATTTCAAATCTTTTTCAATAGATTTTGACTGGTTTGTAGTAAGATCCGCAAGTTTACGTATTTCTTCAGCAACAACTGCAAAACCTTTTCCGGCATCTCCTGCATGTGCTGCTTCAATAGTTGCATTCATAGAAAGAAGGCTTGTCTGGCTTGCAATATCCTGAATAATTTTACTTGCATCAAGAAGAAGTGAAGACTTTGACAGAACATCCTTTGCCATGTCTGATGCAACCTGAACTTTTTTCATTCCGCTGTCAGTGGCAGTTTCGAGGTCGTTAACAGACTCATTGTTTTTGTGAAGAATATTTGTAACGCCTTCAACATTTGCAACCATCTCTTCAATAGCCGCCGATGACTGTGTAATAGCCGAAGTCTGGTTTTCAATCTCACTGTTAAGCTTGCGTATATTTTCAATAATTTGGTCGATTGTTTTATTTGTTTCTTCGACACTTGCAATCTGGTTTATCATGTCATTTTTGATAGAATCAGAAATTGAGTCTGCTTCAGAAAGTTTATTTTCAGATTCGTTTATGTTGTTTTCAAGCTGATTTGAAATCGTGAGTGTAGAAGAAACATTTTTGCTTACGTCAGAAAGAATAGCTTTTACTTCATTAAAGGCATGGTTCAGGTTGTTTGTAAGAAGACCGAATTCATTTCTTGTAATAACAGGAATATTTTCTTTTGTGTAGTCTTTGTGTGCAAGCGCGCGGATTACATCGTTTAATGCATTAAGGTTTCGCGTAATGTCATGCGTGTTTGTTATTGTAGTAATTGCAATTGCCACAAGCGAGTGGAATTGAACAAAGCCCAGAACATACAATAAGTTATTTATAGTCTTCTGATGTGCAATTCCCGGAACAGAGAAAAATCCGTTCAGCAAAAGGAAAGAACCCACCATGTTTAGTGTGATAAAAACTATAAATCTTTCTTTAATTGAACTTGTTTTGTTTTTCTTGTCAAACTTAAGCCA
>ERZ1031954.193-NODE-193-length-25693-cov-5.483111_pt1 | contig 25693 bp, 20 predicted proteins | sample MGYA00516701_ERZ1031954 | MGnify/ENA primary metagenome ERZ1031954 (study PRJEB33719, sample SAMN04261284) | wastewater metagenome | biome: rural village; feature: human; material: feces | host: Homo sapiens | place: El Salvador | collected 2013-01-07 ...
CCTGGTAATTCCAAGGTCGTTAATCTTCCTCGTTTTTTGATGCGGTTGCCCTGATGCTATGCTACGAACCGGCTTGCATCTCGTTTTTTTTATGTAAATTTGCACTGATAAGCGCGAGGTGTTCCGCGGTACCGACGGTCACGCCTTGGGCTTTCGCGTTATCTTCATTACACACCATCCACCCTAACACGAGACTACGAATATGCCCATGCGTAAATGGCGCATCGATGACAGCGCCGAACTGTACAACATACGCGGCTGGGGTCGCAATTATTTCGACATCAACGACAAAGGCAACGTCACCGTAACGCCGCGCCCGGGAGACTTTCCGGTAGATCTTAAAGAACTTATGGACCGTCTACAGGAACGCGACTTGGCATCGCCCATACTACTGCGCTTCCCGGATATCCTGGACAACCGCATTGAAAAGATTTCGAACTGCTTCCGCGAAGCTGCCTCTCGCTACGGATACACGGCGCAAAACTATATGATCTACCCCATTAAGGTAAATCAGATGCGCCAAGTCGTGGAAGAAATTGTGTGCTATGGCACCAAATTCAACATCGGTCTCGAAGCCGGTTCCAAGCCGGAGTTGCATGCAGTCCTGGCCACTAACACCAATGCCAACGCCCTGGTAATCTGCAACGGATACAAGGACGAGAGCTATATCGAATTGGCACTGCTGGCCCAAAAAATGGGACGCCGCATATACCTGGTGGTGGAAAAACTGAACGAGCTGCGACTTATCGCCGAAATGTCCGAACGCCTCGGTGTACGCCCCAATATCGGCATACGCATCAAACTCTCCAGCGCCGGCTCGGGCAAATGGGCCGAGAGTGGCGGCGACCAAAGCAAATTCGGGCTCAATTCATCCGAACTACTCGAAGCCTTGGGCATACTCGAGGAGCGCAACATGAAGGACTGCCTCAAGCTGATACACTTCCATATAGGCAGCCAAATCACCAAGATACGGCGCATCAAAAACGCCCTGCGCGAAGCCACACAGTTCTATGTCCAGCTGTCGCAAGCCGGATTCGACATAGACTTCGTGGACATAGGAGGCGGACTGGGCGTCGATTACGATGGCACACGCTCGGCCTCCAGCGAAAGCTCGATGAACTATTCCATACAAGAGTACGCCAATGACTCGGTGAGTGCCTTGGTGGACGTGTGCGAAAAAAACCATCTCAAGCAGCCCAACATCATCACCGAGAGCGGACGCTCACTCACGGCGCACCACTCGATACTGATATTCGAAGTGCTCGAAACCACCAACCTCCCCGTATGGGACGATGACGAAACACTGCCCGAAGACGCACACGAACTGGCCAAAGAGCTATACGACATCTGGGACAAGCTCAACGGCCCATCACTGTACGAATCATGGCACGACGCACTGCAAATACGCGAGGAGGCTCTCGACCGCTTCTCACTGGGCGTGCTGGACCTGAAAACACGCGCCCAAGTCGAAAAACTATTCTGGAGCATCGCACGCGAAGTGGGCGAGATGGCTGCAAGTATGAAACACCCGCCGGAGGAACTGCGAGGCATCGCCAAGATGCTACCCGATAAGTACTTCTGTAATTTCTCGCTATTCCAGTCGCTGCCCGACTCGTGGGCCATCGACCAGGTGTTCCCCATCATGCCCATCCAGCACCTTGACCAAAAACCCGGCAAAACCTGCACAATACAAGACATCACCTGCGACAGCGATGGCAAAATAGCCAATTTCATTACCCTGCACGACCCGTCGTGTGCCCTACCGGTACACGCCATCAAGCAAGGCGAAAAATACTACCTCGGCGTATTCCTCGTGGGCGCCTATCAGGAAATCCTGGGCGATATGCACAACCTCTTCGGCGACACCAACGCCGTACACATCAACGTCTACCCCGACCACTACGATATCGACCGCATAATCGACGGCGAAACCGTGGCCGAAGTCCTCGACTACGTGCAATTCTCGGCCAAAAAACTGGTGCGCAACGTCGAGTCCTGGGTATCTGCATCCGTCAAAAGCGGCGCCATCACCGCCGAGGAAGGCCGCAATTTCATCTCCACCTACCGCTCGGGGCTATACGGATACACATACCTCGAAAAAGACTGAATCACGCCTATTAAAGGCCGGGCAAGGCTGCTGCAAGAACAGCAAAAATTTCACCGACATCCAACGTTCAAACACCAAGAGAATACACCCGTGCGAGTATTTCTGCAATTGTCATACGATGGAAAGCCATTCAACGGATGGCAAATCCAGCCCGACCGCCCCAGCGTCCAAGAGACACTCGAGCAGGCCTTAGAGATGGTACTGCACACGCACGTAAAAGTGACCGGTGCCGGACGCACCGACACGGGCGTGCACGCACGCACCATGGTGGCACATGCGGACATCCCCGATGACTTTGCACGAGACACGGCAGCCATGCGCCGCCTGCACGGATCGCTGAGCGGAATATGCCGCCCGTCCATAGCCATACACGCCATCACCGCAGTACACGCCGATGCACACGCACGCTTCGATGCCACCGCTCGCACCTACCGGTACATGATGCACACGGTCGAGAACCCTTTTATACGCAATCTGTCGTGGCATGCGCCCGCCGACTTGGACTTTGAGGCCATGAACCAAGGCGCCGCCCTGGTAATCGGGCGAAAAGACTTCACATCATTCTCAAAACTACACACAGACACCAAGACCAACATTTGCGATGTCACAGCATGTCGCATGGTTCGGCAAGGTCCGACCGCCTGGTTTCTGGAAATACGCGCCGACCGCTTTCTGCGCAACATGGTGCGCGCCGTCACCGGCACCCTTGTAGACGTCGGACGCCACAAGCACGCCCCCGAACACGTGGCCGAAGTCATAGCCGCCATGGACCGCAGCGCCGCCGGCACATCGATGCCCGCGCACGCCCTGTACCTTTGGGACATCGAATACCCATATTATCAGACAATACAAATATGACACGACGCCGAAAGCGCGGCAAAAAAAACCGCCGCCAAATTCCGGGAATACAATGGCTGCTGTACGCACTCGTATTCGTGGGCGCTACCATCACATGGTGGCAGTCCTGCCGAACGGACAATACCGCCAAGGCAGACACTATCGGAATCGTTGACAAAAACGCACTGCTGGACGTCGCCATACCGCCATCACAAACCGAAACGACCGTCAGATACCCCGGATTTACCGTCAACTTCAACTCAGACAAACACATACCCAATTACGTAGCATGGGAACTTACGCGCAACCATGTTGACGGTCCATACAAACGCACCAACAACTTCCGCGCCGACGAGTCCGTTGCCGGATGCGCGACACCCGAAGACTACCGCCGCAGCGGATACGATCGCGGACACATGGCTCCGGCCGCCGATATGAAATGGTCGTCCCAAGCCATGGACGCATGCTTCCTGCTCACCAACATCTGCCCTCAGTCACAGCACCTCAACACCGAGCCATGGCGCAAGCTCGAAGAAGCCACTCGCCGATGGGCGGCACGCGACAGCGCACTCATAGTCATCTGCGGCCCCATACTCACGGACAAGATTACCGAAACCATAGGCACGACCAAAGTCGCTGTACCCAAGCGCTTTTTCAAGGTCATACTCGCCCCTTATGCCGACCCTCCGCGAGGCATCGCCTTTGTCATGTCCAACCTCGTACAACCGGGCGGAATGCAGACTGCAGCCACATCCATAGACGAAGTCGAACGCATCACCGGCATGGACTTCTTTGCCGCACTACCCGATGACATCGAGGCTCAAGTGGAAGAACAAAACAATTTCAACCAATGGCAACGACGCCGCTGAACGCCGCTGCGCACCATGACGCCCCCGACACGCCAATGAACACAGACACAATATGCGCCATATCCACCGCCCCCGGAGTGGGCGGCATCGCCGTGGCCCGCGTCAGCGGACCGCAAGCCATAACCATCGTTGACAGCATTTGGCGCGGCCGACGCCTCGCACAAGTTGCCTCACACACAGCACACCTGGGCGACATCATCGACACCGACGGATCCACACTGGATCAGGCGCTGGCCACGGTCATGCGTGCACCGCGCTCGTACACTGGCGAAGACACCGTCGAAATCTCGGTACACGGATCGGCATACGTCCAACGCCGTCTTATCGAGGCACTTATCGCCTCCGGCGCACGACTTGCCGAACCGGGCGAATACACGCGCCGAGCATTCGCCGCCGGCAACCTCGACCTGGCACAAGCCGAAGCCGTCGCCGACCTCATCGCCTCGCGCTCCAAAGCCGCACACGATCTCGCCGTCAAGCAAATGCGCGGCGGAATATCGCAACGTCTCGACCAATTGCGTGTCAAACTTGTAGACCTGGACGCCCTACTCGAACTCGAACTCGACTTCTCGGAAGAAGACGTCGAATTTGCCTCACGCAAACACCTTAAAGACACAATCACACAGATAATCAACCATATACAACAGCTACACGACAGCTACAACGCCGGCAACGCCATACGCGAAGGCTTCACAGTAGCCATTGCCGGAGCCACCAACGCGGGCAAATCATCACTACTCAACGCCCTCGTAGGCGACCAGCGCGCCATCGTCAGCGACATCCACGGCACCACCCGAGACATCATCGAAGACACCATCACCGTAGGCGCCTACACCTTCCGACTGCAAGACACAGCCGGCATACGCGACCGCGCTCAAGCCGATACCATAGAAGCCATCGGCATCGACCGCGCCACCGAAGCCCTGCGCAAAGCAGACATCGCCCTCGTACTATGCCCCGCCGACAGCAATGAAGACGCACGACGCCACGCCGTCAGCCTCACCCGGCTGCGACGCCAGGCCAACCCCTCGGCTTATACCGTTCTGGTAGTCAGCAAAGACGACATCTGCGATGCCAAATACTGCGTAAAAGCACTGCTTGACCCCCTACCCGACGGCATTGACATCGTGGCCGTCAATACCATCACCGACAACGGCATCAGCCCCATATACGAAGAACTGGAACACTATGCCAAAGAAGTCGCCGACAGCGCCCCCGACATTATGATTTCCAATATCCGGCAGCGCCAAGCCCTGGCCGAAGCACTCGCCGCCGCCCGACGCGTCGACGAAGCGCTCACCACAGACGCCACCCTCGACATAGCCGCCTTCGCCCTGCGCGACTGCATCGAAGCACTCGCCGCCGTCACCGGCTGCATATCCTCCCAAGAGGTCCTCAACACCATCTTCTCCCGCTTTTGCATCGGAAAATAACCGCAAACAGCCGGCGAAGTAGCAGCTAATAGCCGTAGCATTCTACAATCAGACACAAACCATCTTTAGAGAAAGAATTCCAAGACCAATTAAGTGCAACCGGACAATAAGACCGGAGGCACGTTTAGTGTCTGCCGGATAAGCTGGCGATATAGAATATGAGGCAAAATCATCAGAGGCGTACCGGATACTCGAAGGGCACCGAAAACAAGGGCCAAATGTTAAAAATGAGAGGAGCCGGGGGGCGCTATATATGTTTTACAACATATTATGCTGCCATTTGCGAATTAATGTGTAATTTTGACGTCCAATTCCGCTGAGAAGTGCGATGCCCGACAGGGTTTCGTGCAATGCTTGTTTTCCCTCTTATGGCGAAAACGGGCATATAGGTGTGCGACATAGAGATGTTCCACTCAGTCATGCTCGCGGGAAAGGACAATCAGCACCCACGCCTTGTACACATCCTATACTTGCTATACTTGCAAAAAAAAGAAGACAATGCAAAAGGGCGGACAATGCTGCCAAAGACCTGAAAAGGCATAGGCTCGGAACGTGTTCCACGGCCGCTAACTACATTTCATCATCTGACAACATAAATTTATTAAAAACCTAATAACACCTTATGAGACTTAAACTGTTCCTGATTGTGCTCCTGGCCGCAGTATTGCCGGGGTTGGCACAAAGTTCCAAAATCGTTGGTACAGTGGTCAATGCCTCCACGGGAGCGCCCATATCCGGTGCGACCGTCAGCCTAAGCAAGCAAGGCAATGCCACCACAGATGCCAACGGCAACTTCGTGCTGCGCGTCACTGCCGGCACCAGCGACCGCATGCTCGTGGCTTATGACGGCTACGAAACCTACGGCGCCGACATCACCGTGGCTTCCGCCACTACCGAAGTGGGTACCATCCGCCTCAACCCCATCAATTATGACGCCGAAATGTATGGTGACCTCAACGACATCTACGCCGACGAGTCCGCCATGGACGCCGGCGACGATGACGACAGCGGCCGCCAAAACATCGTGGCACTTACCGGAGCCAACGATGATATATTCTACAATACGGCCAGCTATAACTTCGGTCCCATGTACTTCAACTACCGCGGCATGCGCTCCGAGTATCAAACCATATACCTCAACGGCATCGAGATGAACGACCCCATACGCGGCCGCTTCAACTTCTCATCGCTGCTGGGCCTGACCTCGCGCGCCTTCCGCAACAAGACCAGCGCCGTAGGCACAGCCGTGGCCAACTATGGTATGGGCGGCCTGGGTGGCAGTGTCAACTACAACACCATCACCGATACATACGCCCCCGGCTTCAACGGCTCGCTGGCATTTACCAACTCAAACTATATGTTCCGCGCTATGGCCACCTACTCCACCGGTCTGAGCAAGAACGGCTGGGCCTTCACAATCAGCGGCATAGGTCGCTACTCCAAAGAAGGCGTCATCGATGGAACATTCTACAACAGCGGCGGCCTGTTCCTGTCTCTGGAAAAAGTCTTGGACAAGCACAACAGCCTGACCCTTACAGCATTCGGAGGTCCGACACAGCGCGCCACCGCTTCCGCCACTTATCAGGAAGTCTACGATCTGGTAGATGACAACCTCTACAACCCCAACTGGGGCTGGCAAAACGGCGAAAAGCGCAGCGCCCGCATCATTGAGTCATATGACCCAACGGCCATGCTCACCTGGCTCTACAAAGACGGACGCACAACCCTCAACACCACCGCCGCCGTCCGCTGGACGTACTACTCGCAATCAGCTTTGCAGTACTACAAAGCCAACGACCCCAATCCCACCTACTACCGCTACCTCCCGTCCTACTATGACAACCAAGAGGAAGCCGACTACTACACCTACCTGTGGAAAAACGATCCGAGCTTCCGCCAAATCAACTGGGAGAACCTCTACACCATCAATAAGCTCAACAACATCCAAAACGAAGGCAAAGACGAAGCCGACCACAAAGGCTCGTCCTATATCATGGAAAACCGCGTAAACAAGCAGTTCAACGCCATGTTCAACACCTTCGTCAACCATCGACTCAACGACCACTTCCAGCTGCAAGCCGGTCTGTCGTTCAACTACACCAAAGCCTCCTACTACAAAACAATACGCGACCTCCTCGGCGGCGAATACTGGCTTGACATCGACCCCTTCAGCGACCGCGATATCACCATCGCCCCGCTCAACCTCCAAAACGACCTCGACAACCCCAACCGCCGCGTCTCCAAGGGCGACCGCTTCGGTTACGACTACGACTTCCACTATATCAAAGCCGAAGGCTGGTTGCAGAACACCTACACCAGCACACATTGGGATGTCAACTACGGCGCACGCATGAGCTTCACCCAATTCTTCCGCGACGGCCATATGCGCAACGGCCGTGCACCGCTCAACTCCCTGGGCAATAGCTCAACAAGCCAATTTGACAATGCAGGCGTCAAAGCCGGTGCAACCTACAAGCTTGACGGACGCAACTTCTTCACCGCACACATCAGCTACGGCACACGTGCACCTCTGGCCGACCAAGCTTTCATTGCACCGCGCGTCAAGAATACTCTCGTAAGCGACCTGCGCAGCGAACGCGACTTCTCCGCCGACATCTCCTACGGATGGGCTTACCGCCGCTTCCGTGGCGCCCTGACCGCCTACTACGTCAACCTCGACAACGTCACCGAGCGCACAGGCTTCTACGATGACCGCTACTCCACTTACGCCATATACGCCCTCACCGGCGTCCGCAAGGTCTCCAAAGGCATCGAACTGGGCATGTCCTTCAAGATTACGCCCAGCCTCACCGCAACCTTCGCCGGCACTTACGCCAAGTACCAGTACAAAAACAATCCTCAGGGCACACGCTCATTCGAAAACGGCCTATACGCCGACACCACCCAGACCGTATACCTCAAGAACTTCTATGTAGGCTCGACACCCCAGACTGTCTGCAACCTCGGCCTCGATTGGGCCGCCCCCGGCAACTGGTTCTTCAACGTCAACGGCACATGGATGGGCGACGCTTACGTATCGCTCTCCCCGGCATACCACGAAGCCCTGCCCGAATTGTGGAAAAACATTGAGAACTGCACCCCCGAGAAACTTCAAGCCAAAATCGAAGAACTATCCACACAAGACAAGCTGAAAAACGCCTTCAGCCTCAACGTCTCCGTAGGCAAGCTCATATACATCAACCGCAAAGTTTCGCTCAATCTCAACCTCAACGTCAACAACGTTCTCAACAACCGCGACATCGTCACCAACGCATACCAGCAGGGACGTCTCGATACCAAAAACTACATACGCGACAAGTACCCCAACAAATACCAATACGCCCAAGGCGTCAAAGTATTCTTCAATGTCGGAGTACGCTTCTGATATGAATATTTTTTCGCGTAAACACCACAGTATCACGCCCCAAAACATAAAATCATGACAATGAAAAAATCACTAATATACATCTATACAGCCCTGCTGGCACTCGCCGGCTCCGTGTCGCTGTCGTCCTGCGATGACGACTTCGAGCGCCCGCCCATGGTGGTACCCACGGCCAAGCGCCACGCCAACACCACCATTGCCGAACTTAAAACCAAGTTCTACACCGGCGAAAGCAACTATGCCACACTCGTCGAAAAACGCGACGACGGCACAGACTACATCATCAAAGGCCGCGTCATCTCCTCCGACCAGGCAGGCAACTTCTTCAAACAGCTTGTCATCGAGGACGAAACCGGAGCCATCCAGGTCAACATCGACAGCTACGACCTGTACAAATCCTACCAATACGGACAGGAAATTGTCATCGATGTCACCGGACTCTATGTCGGCGCCTACGGCAAGCTCATGCAAATAGGCTCGACCCCCAACAACAACTATCCCGGGCGCATAGCCTCCGACCTTGCTGCAAAGCAGATTGAAGTCAACGGCCTGGCCGAACCCGAAAAAATCGTAGCCGGCGAATACACCATTGCCGCGCTCAACGACCTTATTTCCAATCAAGAAGAATTTCTGGCCAAGCAATGCCGCCTCGTATCCATCAAAGATGTAACATTCAAGGATGCCGGCAAAGCAACCCTCGCCGACAAGGACAAAAACACCTCGCGCACCATCTCCGACGGCACAGGTGATATGATTGTCTACACCAGCGGATACAGCGACTTCTACGACTACTACTGTCCCGAAGGTAAAGGCACCATCGTCGGCATCCTGAGCTTCTTCAACCGCTCGTGGCAAATACGCCTCATAGGCGTCAGCGAGGACGAGAACGTCGCAGACACCATGCGCGGACTCATCGGTTACGAACTCAGCAAGGCTCCCGGCACCGGAGGCGACACCCCCACACCCACGCCCACCCCGGGCGATGCCGGCACCAAGGAAAAACCCTACACCATCGCTAACGTACAGGCCGGAGCCACCGGCACCGGCGTATGGGTCAAAGGCTACATCGTAGGATGGATTGACGGCAAGACACTCGCCGACGGAGCCAAATTCAACGCCGACGGCGTCACAGTGTCATCAAACGTCATGCTCGCCGATGCAGCAGACGCGGCAACCACCGCCAAGATTATTCCCGTGCAACTACCCAGCGGCGAAATCCGCAAGGCCGTCAACCTTCAGGACAACCCTGCCAACTACAAGAAAGAAGTGCTGCTTAAAGGCAACCTCGTGGCATACTTCGGCGTTCCCGGCCTCAAAGAAGTCTCCGCAGCAGTCATCGACGGCAAAGAATACCCCATGGGCGGCGACGACCAGCCCTCAGGCGACGTCGTGACATCCCTCGACGAAAACTTCGACGCCTCCACCGATATCCCCGCCGGATGGTTCCAGAAACAAGCTGCCGGCAACAAGGCATGGTATGTCCGCAACTTCAACGAGAACAACTACATCACCATGTCCGGATACAACGGCACCGCGCCCTTCGACCAGTGGCTGCTCTCGCCCGCCATCGACATGGACAAAGTCTCCGACAAGACCCTCACCTTTGACACCCAAGTCAACGGCTACGGAGCCACAACAACCACGCTCAAAGTCTACATCGTCACCGACCCAGCCAACCTCGCTACAGCCACCGAGCTCAAAGCCACCTTCGCCACAGCTCCGGCAGCAGGAGCCGACGGCAAGACAAAATACAGCGAATGGGTAAAGAGCGGCAACGTCGATCTGGCCAAATACAAAGGCAAAGTATACATCGCTTTCCGCTACCAAGCCTCCAAAGATGCCAACTACGCCACATGGTGCGTAGACAACGTCAAACTCAACGCTGCCAAATGACAAGCGTCACGACACACCCGCATATTCAATAACACAAGCCAATACACCATACAAAACATATGAAACCACTGAAATCATATCTGGCGTGGGTAGCCGTGACACTCGCAGTTGCGGGAGCCACCACGGCTTGCCAAGACGACATCGACGATCCCATCATCGATGCCCCCGTGGCCAAAGACCAGCCCAACACATCCATACTCGAGCTCAAAACCAAGTATTGGAATGACGCCACCAACTACATAGACACCATCGGCACACGCGACGACGGCAGTCACTACGTCATCTCCGGACGCGTCGTCTCCTCCGACGAAGCCGGCAACGTCTTCAAATCTCTCGTCATCCAAGACGGCACCGCAGCACTATCGCTATCCATCAACTCCTACAACCTCTACCTCAAATACCGCCGCGGACAAGAAATAGTACTCGATGTCACCGGCATGTACATCGGTAAATACAACGGCCTCGTACAACTCGGCCAACCCGAATGGTACGAAAACGGCGGCGCTTGGGAAGCATCCTTCATGTCGCCCGAGTACTTCATGGCACATGCCCAGCTCAACGGCTTCCCCGACACCTCCAAGCTGGACACCCTCGTGGTCAACTCCTTCTCCGAGCTGCCCACCGACCCCGCCGGCCTCATCAAATGGCAAAGCCAACTGGTACGTTTCAACAATGTATCCTTCGCCAACGGCGGCAAAGCCACATTCTCCGAGCACAAATCCAATGTCAACCAAAGCCTCGTCGATGCCGAAGGCTCAAGCATCAACGTTCGCACCTCCGGATACTCCAATTTCTGGAATAAGACTCTTCCCGAAGGCCACGGCGATGTCGTTGCCATACTCTCGTACTACGGTACCAGCGGTTGGCAGCTCATACTCAACGACTACGAAGGCTGCATGAACTTCGGCAACCCCACCGTTCCCGAAGGATCGCAAAGCAAACCCTGGAGCGTTGACAAAGCCATCGAAATCGAAAAAGCCGGCACAGAGAAGTCCGGATGGGTTTCGGGATACATCGTCGGCGCCGTAGGCCCCGAAGTCACCGAAGTCAAGTCCAACGACGACATCGAATGGAAGGCCGATCCTCTGCTGAGCAACACCCTCGTTATCGGACAGACTGCCGACACAAAGGACATTGCACACGCACTGGTCATCGAACTGCCTGACGGCTCCAAACTCCAGACCCTCGGCAACCTCGTCGACAACCCCGGAAACTATGGTAAGCAGATAGCCCTCCGCGGCACCCTCGCCAAAGCCATGGGCACCTTCGGCATCACCGGCAACAACGGCACCACCAACGAATTCTCCATCGAAGGCCTCAACCCCGGCGGTGAAGGCATTCCCGAAGGCACAGGCGTCAAAGAATCACCCTACAACTGCGCACAAGTAATCGCCGGAGTTTCCGGCAACGCTTGGGTCAAAGGCTATATCGTAGGCTCCAGCGCCGGCAAGACCGCCGCCGAAATGACCAACGCCACCGGCGCCTCCGCCGCCACTTCCAATATCTTCATAGCCGCCAAGGCCGACGAAACAGACTACTCCAAGTGCGTACCTGTACAGCTTCCCATCGGCGAGATACGCACAGCCCTCAACATCAATGCCAACCCGGGCAACCTCGGTAAGGTTGTGGCAGTCAAAGGCTCACTCGAAAAATACTTCGGACAGCCCGGCGTCAAGACCGTCACCGAATTCGACCTCGAAGGCGGTGTTACACCTCCCACACCTCCCACAACATCCGGCGACGGCTCGGAAAACAACCCCTACAACCCCGCCGAAGTCATCGCCTTCAATCCCCAGTCCTCGCAGGAAGCTGTCAAGAGCGGTGTATGGGTCACCGGCTACATCGTAGGATGGGCTGACGTCAGCGCCGCTCCCTACGCCATCAACGCCGAAACAGCCCACTTCGATGCCTCCGCCACCATGGCCACTAATATCCTCGTGGCATCCTCGGCAGACGTCAAGGACGTCTCCAAGTGCATAGGCGTACAGCTCCCCACCGGCGAAATCCGCAGCGCACTCAATCTCCAGGCCAATCCCGGCAACCTCGGCAAGTCCCTCCAAATCAAGGGCGACATCATGAAGTATTGCGGCGTCCCGGGCATCAAGAATGCCACCGCCTACAAACTCGAAGGAGGCTCGACGCCGACCCCGACACCCACCGACCCCGTGGCCTCGATAAACGAGAACTTCGATGCTTCCTCCAGCATCCCCGCCGGATGGACTCAGAAGCAAGTGGCCGGCGACAAGGCATGGTATGTGCCCTCGTTCAATGGCAACAACTACGCCGCAATGACCGGCTTCAAGGGCAACGGTCCCTTTGACCAGTGGCTCATATCCCCGGCCATCGATATGTCCAAGGTCTCCAAGAAAGTGCTGACTTTCGACACTCAGGTCAACGGATACGGCTCGACACAATCCGCCCTCAAAGTCTTCGTACTCACCGCAGCCGACCCGACCACAGCAAAGACCACACAGCTCAACCCCACTCTGGCCACCGCTCCTGCAACCGGATATAGCGACTGGGCCAACTCGGGCGAACTGGATCTGAGCGCATTCTCCGGCATCATATACATAGGATTTGAATACACCTCGCCCGTGGCCGACAACTACGCCACATGGTGTGTAGACAACGTCAAACTCAACGCCGAAGGCGGCAGCACTCCCGACCCGACACCGACGCCAACTCCCTCCGGCGACTTCAAGGGCGATTTCAACTCGTTCAACAACGGACAGCCACAGTCCAAGTACGGGACATACACCAATAACACCGGATGGACAGCAACCAACGCCATCATCCTTGGCGGCGGCGAAAACGATGCCAACCCGATATTCAAATTTATCGGCGCTGCCGGAACACTGGCTCCGACCCTCAACGGCAAGACCTCCGCACCGGGCAGCCTCGTATCGCCCGCACTCACCGGAAGTATCAAGACGCTGACATTCAAGTACGGCTTCGCTTTCAATGAAAGCAAGTGCCAATTCACCGTCAACGTCAAAGACGCCGCCGGCAACGTCATCAAGAGCGAAGTCGTAACTCTCGACAAAATCGAAAAAGCGAAAGCCTACGACTTCAGCCTCGATGTCAACTACAACGGCAACTTCACCATCGAAATCATCAACAACTGCTACTCCCAGATAGCAGACAAGAATAAGGACCGCGTGTCCATTTGGAATCTGACCTGGACCGAGTAACAACACACGCCAAAGACCGGCCACGCCACACCGCCACACCCCGGCGGTGTGGCACGCCGGCCTTTAGCTTATTTCAAGTAATACCGGACATCAATGAAACTCACCAAGACTCTTGCCGCAGCGCTGCTGGCCCTGGCCTGCACAGCCCCGGCATACGCCCAAGAAAACAATGCGGAACGCATGATTACCCAGACCGCCGGCATCGCGTTCTACAACCTTGAGAACTTCTTTGACACAATACCGAACAACCCGCTGGGCCGTGACCTTGAGTACACCCCCAACGGCAAGAACCAATGGGACAGCCGCAAGTACTGGAACAAGGTCAATAACCTTGCCCGCGCAATCTCATCGTTCACCTCCAAGCGCACCCCCAACGGCCCGGCAATCATCGGCGTCAGCGAAGTCGAGAACCGAGGCGTCCTCGAAGACCTCGTGCGCGACCCGCAACTGGCACCGTGGAACCTACAAATCGTACACCACGACTCGCCCGACAAGCGCGGCATCGATGTCAGCCTCCTATACAACCCCAAATACTTCAAACTGGAAAACGTTACCAACCACACCCTCTCCGAAGTACCCTTTGCTACACGTGACCAAATGTGCGTCGTCGGACGACTGATGGGACAGCGCGTGGCCGTCATCGTCAACCACTGGCCTTCTCGCATCGGAGGCCAGGAAAAATCCTCGCCCAATCGCGAAGCTGCCGCACGCTTGTGCCTCGCCATCTCCGACTCGCTGTGGCGCGTTGACCCACAAATCGGCGTAATCATAATGGGCGACCTCAACGACGACCCCATGGACAAATCCTGCGCCGAAGTCCTTGGTGCCAAACGCGACAAAAAAGACGTCACCGAAGACCACCAATTCTTCAGCCCATTCTGGTCCATACTCGACCATGGCACCGGAACGCTCGCCTACAAGAGTTCGTGGAACCTCTTCGACCAAATAATCATCTCCGGCAACCTGCTCAATACACCCGAAAATCGCTGGCACTTCCTGCGTGCAGAGGTACTCAACCGCGACTTCCTCAAAGACACCGAAGGAGCACGCCAAAACTACCCGCTGCGCACCTTCGCCTCCGGAGTATACCTCAACGGATACTCCGACCACTTCCCCACCGAAATATTTGTGACGCGCCGCATCCCGGCACCCAAACGCTGACACCCGCGTCCACCCCCACACACATACCGCGCCGCAAGCACGCCCCACACAGCGTCTTGCGGCGCGGCCGCTTTTCGCCGTATCCACCTGTCGATTAAGCAAAAACGGCAGACTCGGCAGCGGCATAATGGCGAATTATCGTAGAGATGCAATGTATTGCGCCACTATGAAAGCAAGAGCCATATTAATTTCAAAGCAGAAACAGTCCATTCTATGAGCCATTATTGTTGGAAATGCGGTCGGTGTCTCGCAAATAAAGAGTTCTCTGTGTAAGACCAAAACTTATACGCCAAGACTAAACATCAGCGGCATTCGACGCTCTAAGAAATAGACACAAAAAAAACAAAACAAACCCTCGCGCGTTCCAGAACGATGCAATAAAAGAAATGCGTCGCCAAGTACATTAAAACAGGCAATAAGCACCCGAAAGAACGCTATTTTACATGTTTTTCTTCGCTTTTGATGTTATTTCCCAATTTTATCACTATCTTTGCAACGTCAACAGATGTCTATAACGCCGCATTTGCTTCACATTATTACACAAAAGCGATTGACACCTCCGACAAAACAGCCCCCCCAAAAAACCAAAACAGACTACAACCCTATGAATAAGATAATAGCCTTAATTATTGCCTGCACATTCTGCATAGCATCATCCTATGCTGTGGAGCCTCGGCTGGTACAGTTATTCGAATTTGAAGGCCGAGCAGGACTTACCCTGCCGTTAGGAGGATATCACGGCGGTAACAATCAGGCTTCTATGTCATTTGGCCTGGAGCTACGTTACAATACGGAAGAACAGCCTTGGGATTGCGGCGTATTCTTGCAACTTGACGGCGCCAATCGACACTTTGACATACCGAACCATACGAATGGATACTGGCATCAAACCAACCGCACATGGGCATACGGCATAACTGGCGATTACAACTTCAGACAAGGATACCGGGTCAATCCCTTTGTCGGAATAGGCGTAGGCACAGCATCTATTGACCAGGTAGGTTCCTTAGACTGTCATACAGTCTAAGCCGAAAATGCCTTCGTCTTTATGCCGCGAGCAGGCGTCGAATTGTTCCATCACATACGACTGACGGCGCACTGTATGATTGTGCGGCGCGGCTTCCACACAGCGGCCATCGCCATAGGCTTCGTAATCGGCGGAAGACCCAAGAAAAAGGAATAAGCACATTTTACTCCCATACAACAAATCGGCGAACGCTCGTGAGGCGTCCGCCGATTTATTTCTGTGCCCGTCAGGGTTATGCCACCGAAACGGGTATTCCCGTGTCGGCGGTTATGCGTTTGGCTATGGCGGACAACTCGTCACGGTCTATCTTGATAAGTGAATGTTCGGGTGTCTGTCGATCGATGGAATAAAGCATTATCGAGCGCGGACGGATGTGGCGGTAGGCATCGCACAGCGCTTCTACTTCGGCATCCGTGGTATTGTCTATGGCCACCCCATTGTGCATTCCGCGCGTCAGCAGCGTCTGCACTATTGCCTGTCCGGAGAATTGTTGGAGACATCGGATGACGCTCTCGGGCGTCGTCGCCGGTGACGTAGGGCGATTGAGGGCGCGGAAGGTGGCATCGACGGCGCTGTCCAACTTGACGATATTATTGTCCACGCGGCGCAAGGCGGCGGCAACCGTGTCCAGCCCGGCGTGGGTGCTGTTAGTGAGGACACTGACCTTAGCCTGCGGATAGTAACGGTCGCGTAGTTCGAGGGTGTCGTCTATAACTCCGGGAAATTCGGGGTGCAATGTCGGCTCACCGTTGCCGCTGAAGGTGATGACGTCCAAAGGAGCCGATTCGGCCTGCATTTTTTGCAGTTGTGCTTCAAGCATTTCGCGCACCTGCTCGCGCGTAGGCAGTCCGGTGGTTCCGGCGCCCTGTGCATTGTACCCGGCCTCGCAGTACAGGCAGTCAAAAGTGCAGACCTTACCGTCGTCCGGCATCAGGTTAACACCGAGCGATACGCCGAGACGTCGGCTATGTATCGGCCCGAATATAGTGGAATGGAATAAAACAGTTTGCATATCGATGTATCTATTGGGCGTCGGCGGTAGTGATGCACGTCTCAGCTCGTATATTATATATTGTTATTTCAAACATTTGGTCTCCGTTCGGCTATCACTAACGGTCATTCGGAGACGACAGCCGTAGGCGGACGGCGGCGCACAAAGAAGCGCGTCGACTGGGCGGCTATCAGCCCCGTAAGCGCGGCCATGGCGGCCACGACAAGCAAGTCCACCGGGTCGAGCCTTACAGGGTACCACGTAATCGACATAATATCCTGTGCCTGTTCGCCGGCGCCGAGGCTGAGAAAATGTCCGTACTGCTGCGCCAGTGTCAGAGTCACACCCAGCACCATACCTATGGCGGCGCCCACAGCCGTAATCAGCCACCCCAAGGTGATGAACACGCGGCGCGTCATGGCGTGCGTGGCACCGAGGCAACGCAGGGTCTCCATATTACGGCGCTTTTCGAGTACGACAAGCGACAGCGTCGAGACTATATTGAACAGCGCGATGACAAGTATGAAGGCTAACATCAGAAAGGTTATCCATTTTTCGATGGCAATCATGCGAAAGGCGGTGGCTCGTTGTTGCAGCCGCGTCTGCACATCATATTGCGGCCCTACGACATCGGCCACGACATCGCGCAAGGCATCCGTATCGACATCCGTGTCCGTGAAAACTTCCACGGCCGTGGCCTGCGCATCATATTCCATAAGGTCGCGCGCCACCGACAGCGGCACCAATATATGGTCACGGTCGATATCGTTTTGCTGTGTGCGGAAGACTCCGCTAACGCTGAGGGTGGCGCCGCGGAATGCTGTCATAGGATTGGCAGGATTGATGCGCCCCACCCTGCGCGGCACATACAGACGCACGGGATGATCGGCATCCGGCGCCGCCATTAGCGAGTTGGCCACGCCTACCGAGATGGTGGCGGCGGCAAAGTCTTCGTCCAAGGCATCGGGGACATTCCAAGCCAAGGCGCCGTCGATGATGGACTCGCCAATAGTAGATAGTGTGTCATATCCATGCGGAATACCCTTAAATACTACCGGAACTTGATGCTCGCCGGAGATGAGCAATGCACGCTCGGTGACTACCGGGACAGCCGTAACACCGGACACGCGTGCCGCAATGACGCGACACAGACTATCGGCATCGGCGATGGCTCCGCCGATACGCGGCGATACGCGCAGGGGCGCATCTAATACGGCCATATTGGCGGCAGCCAGGTCGCCAAAGCCGTTGAATATAGACAGCACCACTACCATAGCGGCTACGGCCACAGCGATACCGGCCATCGACACAAAGGTGATGACATTGACCGCATTGTGCGAGTGACGCGCCCGCAGATAACGGAAAGCTATGCGCAGCACCGGCATCGAAGCCATAGCGCGTCAGTCGTTGGTCTTGGCAGTGTCCGCGCCATCGTCTCCGGCAGCAGCGTCCGCCTCGGTATTGTCTATGCCGTCGGTGGCGAGAAGACGGTCGATATTCTCGGCATAGTCCAGCGAATCGTCCACGAAGAATGTCAATTCGGGCGTCTTACGCAGCTGATAACGCACGCGCTGAGCCAATTCGTAGCGTATAGTCTTGGCCGAGGCATTGATACTCTTGATGATTTCGGCAGACCGCTCGGAAGGGAATATGGAGAGATAGGCGCGAGCCACCGACAGGTCGGGGCTGATACGCACGGCGCTGACACTCACCAGCGTGCCATGGGTCTTGGCGGTCTGTAGGCGAAACAGCTCGCTAAGCTCCTTTTGCAGAAGTCGCGATATTTTGGCTTGTCGTGTTGTTTCCATATTATATGATGTGTTTGTTTATTAATATACAATCTGTGAGGGCTCTGTGTTCAGCGCACGCGCCGCATTATCGTCATACCGTCGCGTATGGGCAGAATGACTTTTTGGAAGCGCGTATCGGCCGCCACCACATCGTTGAAACGCGCCAAAGCGCGCGTCTGCGCATCGGCATGCGCGGCATCATCGGCCAGCACCTTGCCACTCCACAGTGTATTGTCAGCAAGAATTATGCCACCTATGGGCACTCGGGCGGCCACCATCTCCAACATCTCGAGATACAACCGCTTATCGGCGTCTATGAGCACCAAATCCCATTGGCCGGGCAGGCGCGGCACCACCTCCATGGCATCGCCTATATGCAGACGGATGTCGACACCGCGTGCATCGGCCGCAAAAAGCGTGCGCAACTCGTCCTCGCGCTCATCGTCCACCTCGACCGTATCGAGCGTACATCCCGCAGGCATACCTTCGGCAAGGCACAGCGTCGAGTAGCCGGTAAAGGCGCCGATTTCGAGTATACGGCTCGGTGCAACCATGGCCGTCAGCATCTTCAACAGTCGCCCCTGCACATGGCCGCAGCACATGCGCGGATAGACATGCCGCAGATTGGTACGACGCCATAGCGCCTCCAATTGCGGCGGCTCGACGTCTATATGTCGGGCTATATACTCTTTCGCTTCCATACCACAAAGTTACGAATTTTTTCGGCCTCGCGGCATATACGCCATATCCATCATCGACCAACGACCTCAAAAAAAAGCGGACACAACCCGCGAGCCGCATCCGCTTTTATTGTTTTATGTATGTCTACGATTACATCTTAGCTTCTTCGCCTTTGAGCAAAGCACATACAACGCACCATGCGATGGCCACGATGAGCGTAAGCCACCAGCCGAAGGCCAACGACAGGAAAGTCGTGCCAAGCAAAATGCCGAAAAGCAGAAAAACACCGGTCGTGATATAGGCAAACAGCGGAGTCACAACTTTCTTCGAGTTTATCATACAAGCCGATACTATCGGAAGTATTACGATAGCAAGCGACATTATAAGCAGCAATGAGCTGTCTGCCGTAAAGCATTTTATACCCATAACCGAGGCAAATCCTAATACAGATACCTGCGGAAGTATTAGGTATAGAACGGCTACAAGGATGCCGCCTCCGGCGGTGAGCAAAAATTTCTGCTTGGGATCAAGGGCAAGGAGTTTTTTCTTTAATTCGTCCATGTCTTTTGTTGTTATTAGGTGGATTGATTCAGATCATTGTCTACTCTTTTTAGAGGGGAATATGTTTCACGGCACTTTTTGCTGTCATTGCAGCCGCACGACTAACATTTCGTGCAAATTAAGCACTTTTCATCATAACATCAAAATTTTTTTGCAAGAATTAACCTATTTTTGCATTCGACCGATTCTGTGCTTTTCTTACCATACAACGTCCGTACCTAACAGCAAAGCGCGGGCGCAGCCATCAAGCCGCATCCGCGCCATTATACGTGCGTATGTCTAAGCGTTATTTTGCTGTGAAAAAGTGTATCGGAGCAGCGCCGCGCCCCCTATATCCGGCTTCGGTCATATACGCCCATCCAAGCAGTTTGAAGCCGTATTCCTTGCCCGGCTCGGTCTTGAGATACACCGTCATAATGCGGCGGTCTTTATCGAATTTAGCACCGCAGATATTCGGAAATATATCGGGATTATTATCGTAATAATCGCAGGCCATAGGACTGTTAACCACCGGTTTGTCAAAGAAAACCTTGACGGCATACCTGTCGGAAGCAGCCACATCGCGAGTTCCGTCGGCCAACGAGCAGCCGAGGATGGTAATCTGGCCACGTCTCAGCTCGCAATAGCGCTGCGTCACATCAAGATTGTTGACAGCTTCCACAATAAGCGGAGCTACCTGTGACAGTGTACAATAGCGGTCGCGGTTGTTGCGATATTCGGTCATCGCACCCACAATTTCCGGCACTACCAAAAATCCTCCGGCCACTTGCCCCTTAATGGCTGTCTCGACATCCGCACTGTCTTCGGCGCATTTGGCGTGCGCCAAGGCATATTGTATTTCGACCGAGCGCACCATCGACTCGCACAACATTGTACGAGCGCCGCCATAAGCCTGAGCCGCAAGCTCTTCTTCCATTAGGTCGGCCGACAATTGAGCGTTACCGTTAAAGGCCGAGATGTTATCTTCTATGATTGGGTTGCACATCGGATGCGAAAACTCATGAACTATCAGGCTTTCAGTGTTGTGGAATACCGGTATCCCGTTATCGTCCAATTTCCAACAGCCGATTATAATAACCGACTCGGCCGGCATCCCGGCACGTTGGCACGTCACCCCATAGTTGCCGATATTGAGCAGACTTACGGACAATCGTCCGCGCAATTCCGTGCCATAGAATTTTTCGAGCCAAACCAAGTCAACATTGGAGAGCATGGCTTCAACATTAGCTATTACCTTATCATAGAATGGCTTATTCGACACATAGAAGTCGTGAAATCCGCTCTGACGGTAAGCATCATCCAGTAGTCGCGCCATCTCGACATCCTGTCCCGCCGACCAACGACTGTCCAGCTTGGACAAATCCGAGCCTGGCAGCAGCACCAAATGCCCGTTCTGTATCGCCGTATGTGCCGCCAATGCGGCCACCGCGTCATAACTCAGTCCCTGTGCGCCGCGCAATTCGTTGAGCCGCGCCACTGCCGGATGGTCCTTCAACGGCGCCATCACCGAGTCCAGCACGGTCACATACTGTTTATTAACATTATTCACATACTCGTCGAATCCGGCAAGTCGGCACATTGCGCTGACAAATTCAACATTCTCGTCCACCGACACCTTGACCGCCGAAGCACTAAGCCCCAGGACAAGGCACAGCATCATTAAATACTTTCTCATTGGTAGATTTGTTTAATATACTTATTAGATTGTGTATTCCGGTCAATTCATGTCTTCGGCAAGCCCATTACGGCGACTCTTCGGAGTGCTCCGAATTACCGAGGACGGCTTCCCGGATTGGTTTCATTATTCTTGCACTTGTTTTGTCGTCTTATTATGAATTGTTTCTTTGGATGACCTCCACATATTAGACGCAAAAAGGGGCGTTTTGTGACACCACATCACAAAAAAGTGATTACCGAGCTACTCGACCAATATATTAAGTTCGGCAACACTGCCCTGAGCTTCGCTGTCGGCACAAAGTTAAACAATAGTATCCGATATAATATCATTGAAATACTACTTTTATTTATGATTATACCGTGAGACATAGGCAAGACTCCCGTGCCATTCTCTGACGAGTATTCGCGGCTCTCGACTGCCGGAAAACGATAACGCAGACCGGAATCCCTCCAAAATGTGCTTTTTTACGTGTTTTTAGGTCCTTGCAGGCGTTTTTGGCCGTCAGCCGTGGCCCTGTCTCAAGAAAAAAGTGTAAATTTGCAACTTGAATATATGCCACATACCGTGAGCAACGCTTCGCTCCGGCCGACAACAGCCACGCGACACCTGCCGCAAAAACGCCGTGACATACATACGACACACAATTTATAGACAACCGAACCTCATGCGAGTAAAAATACATCACGAAGGCGTCCATATACTGATAGCACTATTTGTGTTCAGCGCCGCCGTATGCGTGCCCCTGTGGCTGTGCGTACGTCCGTTGACACTTGCCATAGTATTCACTGCCGTACTGGGCACCCTGTATGCCCTGGTCACCAACTTCTTCCGCTCCCCCAAGCGCCGTTTTCGCGGCGACCCGCTGCGTGCCGTGGTCTCCAGTGCCGACGGCCGCGTAGTGGCACGCGAGGAGGTCTTCGAAGACGAGTACCTGCACTGCCGCTGTATCCAGCTGTCCGTATTCATGAGCATCGTCAACGTCCACGCCAATTGGTTTCCCGTAGACGGCGAAGTAGTGTACACCAAGCACCACAAGGGCCGCTTCCTGGCCGCATACCTGCCCAAATCGAGCACAGAGAACGAGCGCTCGACAGTGGTTATCCGCACCCCGGACGGGCAGGAAGTGCTGATGCGCCAAATTGCAGGCGCCGTCGCCCGTCGTATCGCCACATACGCCGGACCGGGCGTCGAGGCGTCCATAGAAGACCACATGGGATTTATCAAGTTTGGATCGCGCGTGGACCTATACCTCCCCATAGGCACCGAGGTCTACGTCAATATCGGCGACAAGACCGTCGGCGGCGTCACTCAGGTGGGTATGCTTCGCCCTGAAATCGACCCGAGATTGGCGTCCAAATCCACCAAATGACAGCCCGGCCCGCCACATTACCCAAGATTATGAAACGCATCATCGCCCAAATACCCAACAGCATCACCTGCCTCAACCTCCTCAGCGGCTGTATAGCCATCATCTTTGCCTTCAAGGCCATGGACCCCATAGCAGGTCTCTACGGGTGGCAGTGGTGCGCAATCGCCATAGGCGCTGCCGCCGTCTTCGACTTCTGTGACGGAGCTTGTGCCCGCCTACTCAAGGCTTACAGCAACATCGGCGCCGAGCTTGACTCGCTCAGCGACCTGATAAGCTTCGGCGTCGCACCGGCCATGATGATGCTAAACATATGCCTGCATTACGCTCCCGACAGCCCCTTATGTTATGCCGCACTCGCCATTCCGGTATTCGGAGCACTTCGCCTGGCTCGCTTCAATGTCAGCGATGTAGGCAAAACCACCTTCCGAGGCCTGCCCATACCGGCCAACGCAATATTCTGGATAGGCGTGGCCGGATGGATTGACCAATATCAACGCCTCCCGGGTGGTCCCGTTGCATTGGCTGTACTTTTCGTACTGTTCGGCCTAACAATGGTGTCACACATTCCGATGTTCTCACTTAAATTCAAGAACTTTGCACTGGCCGAAAATTTCCGTCGTTACGTCATTATTCTCGCCACAATAGCCTTTGTAATTACTTACGGCGTCTCCGGCCTGGCTTGGAGCATCATCCTATACCTGATGATTTCACTGCTGGCGCGTAAAGGCCAATAAGCATCCTCCGAAAAGCCGGCAACAGTCGGCACGGACGGATGGCATCACCGAGTGGACGCCGCCATCCCCAAAAAAAACACTCTCAAACCTCTTAGATTATGTCGATTTTCGGGATTATATTTTTCCTGCTTTTTATATTCATAATACTGCCGTTTCTCATCATTCTGATACGGACAGCATTCTTTGTACACCGCGCACGCAAGGGCATACGCGATGCCTTTCGCGGCACGAATGACGCTTACGGCCAAAATGGCGGCGGACAAGACGCCGCTGCGCCGCGACGCAGCAAGAAGATAGACCCCGATGAAGGCGAGTACGTCGCATTTGAGGATATCACCATATCAGCCACCGAGACCTCGGACAACAGGCAACAGCACACCCGCTACACTGTCGAGCAGCAAATCGTCGATGTGGAGTGGGAGGACATCCCCGACAGCAAGTAACGCCCACCGGCAAAACGGCGATGGCACAGACACGACGCCGCACAGACACAACCACTACGCGCATACACACCAATGGCACGCACAGATTACTTCAAGTTTTTAGATGCCTTGGCCGCCAATAACGACCGAGCATGGTTTCAGGCGCACCGCGCCGAGTACGAGGCCATACGCGACCAATGGCTCGAAGACCTGCAAAAGCTGATAAATGCCTTGGCCGGCTTCCGTCCCGAATTACGCACCCTTGCCCCCAAAGATTGCACATACCGCATATACCGAGACGTGCGCTTCAGCCCCGACAAATCGCCATACAAACGACACTTAGGCGCATTGATTGCACCTAACGGCCGCCGCTGCACAGACGCATGCATATACCTGCAAGTGGCCGCTGACGGCTTTGACACGGGCGTGTATGGCGGCCTGTGGATGCCAAATGCAGCACAAAAACGTAAGGTGCGCTCCGCAATAGATGCCGATGCGAACGAATTCGCCGAAATCGCGGACGCGCTGGACGCTAACCCGGCCTTCACCCCGCAATGGTGGGGCGAACACTTGAAAACGGCGCCAAAGGGCTGGCCCAAAGATCACCCTATGATACAATATCTGCGCCTGAACGAATGGGGCCGTTTTGCGCCGATGTCTCGCAAGGATTTTGACTCGCCGGCGTGGATTGACATCGCCGCCGAACACATCCACGCACTTATGCCACTTGTCGATTTTCTCAATTTCTCGATACACGAAGACAACGCCTTATGACCGACGAACACGCCCCGCGCATCACTATATTCACACCCACGTACAACCGCGCGTACATACTCACTCGGCTATACGAAAGCCTTGTGGCACAGACATGCAGGGACTTTGAGTGGATAGTCGCGGACGACTGCTCGACGGACGACACCGAAGCACTGCTCAAACGATGGACCGCCGAAGGAAATATCGACATGCGACACTTCCGAATGGCACAAAACGGTGGAAAACACGCCGCCATCAATCGTGGCGTTGCCGAAGCACGCGCACCCTGGTTTTTCATCGTTGACAGCGACGACCACCTGACGGACGATGCTGTCGAATGGGCCGTGAAACACATCGACCGGGCCGCCGCCGACCCCGAAATCGGCGGAATCAGCGGCACACGCATACACCATGACGGCACGCGCATAGGGTCGCCGGCATCCTTCGATGACATCGAATGCCTGCCTACCGAGTTTACATTGAAATACGGTATATCCGGAGACATGGCCGAAATATGGCGCACGGATGTGCTGCGGTCGCTGCCATTCCCGGTATACGATGACGAAAAATTCTGTCCGGAGGCTCTCGTATGGTTCCGCATCGCCGACCGAGGCCTGCGCGTACGATATTACTGCCATCCGACCTATGTTTGCGAATATCTGGGCGATGGCCTCACCGCCTCCATAGTCCGACAACGCGCCCGCTCGCCAAAGACTTCGGCCTTGTTTTACAGCGAGATGTTCCACCGTCCGGGCCTATCTAAGGCTCAGCACGCCAAGTCCGCCATCAACTTCTGGCGCTTTGCTCGCGG
>ERZ1031954.195-NODE-195-length-25626-cov-36.035705_pt1 | contig 25626 bp, 15 predicted proteins | sample MGYA00516701_ERZ1031954 | MGnify/ENA primary metagenome ERZ1031954 (study PRJEB33719, sample SAMN04261284) | wastewater metagenome | biome: rural village; feature: human; material: feces | host: Homo sapiens | place: El Salvador | collected 2013-01-07 ...
ACCCCGAGCACTGCTGAACCTGCGCATAGGGCGTCCGCACCCGGCCAAGCCCGGAGCCAAGCCGACATGGCGCGACACCCTCTACGGTCTGGGATGGCTGCCGCTGGGCGGATACTGCTCCATAGCCGGGATGATAGACGAGACCACCGATAAGGACCAATTGGCATCCGAGCCTCAGCCATGGGAATTCCGCGCCAAGAAGCCGGTTCCGCGACTGCTGGTGATGGTGGCCGGCGTGCTTTTCAATTTCCTGCTCGCCATAGCCATATATATAGGTATAGCTTGGCACTGGGGCGACGTGGTACTCCAACCGGCCAATGTCTCGGCCGGATACCAATTTGACACCACCATGCACCATGCCGGATACCGCGACGGCGATATACTCAAAAGCATCAACGGCAAGGACATAGACGCCCTGACCAATGATTCGTGGATCATGGACCTGGTACAAGACGGCGCACGTATAGGCATCGTCCGCAACGGGCGCGACACGGTCATCACCAACCCGGCCGGAACTTTCGAGGCCGCTGCCGGAGTCGGCAAAAGAGCAATACTGGCGCCGCGCATCCCGGCCGTTGTCGCCAAGGTGGCCCCGGGCGAAGGCGCCGAGAAGGCCGGAATACTGACCGGAGACGTCATCACGCGCATAGCCGCGGACACAGTGTCCGCATTCAACGACATCACTCCCATACTGTCCAAGTATCCGGGCAAAGATGTGCCCGTACAAATCACTCGCGATGGCAAAGCCATGATCCTGACGACACACGTCAATGACGATGGTAAACTGGGCATCGGCGCATGCGACCTGACTTCCGTATACCCGTGCGAACACGTATCCTACGGCTTCTTCGAATCCATACCCGTGGGCATCAGCAAGGGCGTCGACCGATTGGCCTCATATGTCACCTCGCTCAAACTGCTCTTTACCAAAACAGGAGCCCAGAGCCTCGGGGGCTTTGGCGCAATAGGCGATATGTACCCCGGACAATGGGATTGGTACTCCTTCTGGCAAATCACGGCCTTCCTGAGCGTCATACTCGCATTCATGAACATCCTGCCCATCCCGGCACTGGACGGCGGACACGTAGTCTTCACCCTTTGGGAAATCGTGACACGGCGCAAACCGTCGCTCAAGGTCCTCTCATACTCGCAATACGCCGGCATGATGTTCCTGCTGCTGCTACTGATATACGCCAACGCCAACGACATCTACCGATTTTTCATCAAATGACATGGCACACGACTACACGTGACATGACCCACGATATTTACACAAAGTGACATGAGCTACCCTACTATAAAACTGCGTCGAGGCAAAGAAGAATCACTCGGACGCTTTCATCCCTGGGTGTTCTCCGGAGCCATCGCCACACTGCCCGACGGCCTCGAAGAAGGCGACGTAGTGGGCGTCATCGCCGCCGACGGCACACCCCTGGGCGTAGGACACTTCCAAATAGGCAGCATCGCCGTGCGCATGCTTTCTTTCGATGCAGACACGTCCATAGATGAAGAATTCTACCGCCAACGTCTGGCCGATGCCCTGCGCATGCGCCAAGTCCTGGGTCTGCGCCGCCACGACAACAATGCCTTCCGTCTGGTACACGGCGAGGGTGACTTTCTGCCCGGCCTCGTAGTCGACGTCTACGGAGATACAGCCGTGATACAAGCCCATTCGCCCGGCATGCACTACGCACGCCACACTATAGCCAATGTTCTGACCGGGATGCCGGAAGCCGGCATACGCAACATCTATTACAAGAGCGAGACAACCCTGCCCTACAAGGCACGACTCGACCCGGTCAACGACTACCTCATAGGACACGCCGACACGGACGTTGCTATCGAAAACTCGCTCAAATTCCACGTTGACTGGCTGCGCGGCCAAAAAACGGGATTCTTTGTCGACCAGCGCGACAACCGGGCACTTCTGGGCAAGTACGCTGCCGCAAGACGCGTGCTCAATATGTTTTGCTACACCGGAGGCTTCTCGGTATACGCACTTGCCGGAGGCGCCGCCTCCGTCACCTCCGTAGACTCGTCTGCCAAGGCCATAAGCCTCACGGACGCCAACGTCGCCCTCAACCAAAACGGCGATGCGACCGCGGCGGGACGACACCGCAGCGAGGCCACCGATGCTTTCAAGTTCCTGCAAAACATGGACAGTAACGCATACGACCTCATCATTCTCGACCCGCCGGCCTTTGCCAAGCACCACAGCGCCGTGCGCAACGCCCTCCAAGGATACCGACGCCTCAACGCACGGGCCATTGAAAAGATTGCCCCCGGCGGCATCCTGTTCACTTTCTCGTGCTCACAGGCCGTATCGCGCGAACAATTCCGTCTGGCCATATTCTCGGCTGCCGCTCAATGCCGCCGCCGCGTGCGCATACTGCACCAGCTGACCCAACCGGCCGACCACCCGGTCAATATCTACCACCCCGAAGGCGAATACCTCAAAGGATTGGTACTATACATCGAATGACCTAATATACCGGTTAAAGAAACATACCAAGAAACCTAAACTTCATAGCACATAAAACAATGGCAACATTACGTCTCACCGCCGCCGCTGTGGCCATATCAGCCATCGCCGGCATGACCGCCAACCCAACCATGGCAAAAAACATCTCTACAGCTCAGGGCCAAAAGCCATTCGAATACGTCGCCGACCGCTTCGCTGACATCGAAGTATTGCGCTACAAAGTGCCCGATTTCGAAAAACTGACACTAAACCAAAAACTGCTCGTGTACTATCTGGTACAAGCAGCCCTCGACGGACGCGACATCCTTTGGGATCAGAACTGCAAGGCCAACCTCGTGCTGCGTCCCGTTCTCGAAACAATCTACACATCCTACAAAGGAGACCGCAAAGACAAGGATTTCCTCGCCTTCGAGAAATACCTCAAACAGGTATGGTTCGGTAACGGAATACACCACCACTACTCCATGGACAAATTCGTCCCCGAATTTTCCAAAGACTTCTTTGAAAAGCAATATACCGCCAATTACCCCGGCGAAACAGCCAAGAAAGCATACCTCGAACGCGTAATCTTTGACCCGTCATACCTGCCCAAGCGCGTCAACCAGGCCGAAGGTGCCGACCTGATACAGACCTCGGCCTGCAACTTCTACGGCGAAGGAGTCTCCCAGCCCGAAGTCGAGGCTTATTATGCAGCTCTCAAAGACACCACCGACCTCACCCCAATATCTTATGGCCTCAACAGCCGCCTCGTAAAAGGTAAAGACGGCAAACTCGTCGAAGAGACTTACCGCATCGGAGGTCTGTACACCGAAGCAATCTCACGCATAGTGGCCAACCTCAATAAGGCTGCACAATACGCCGAGAATGACGCACAACGCGCCGTCATCGCCAAACTCGTCGAATACTACACCACCGGCAATCTCAAGACCTTCGACGAATACTCGATAATGTGGACCGAAGACACAGCCTCCAAAGTGGACTTCATCAACGGATTTATCGAAAGCTACGGCGACCCCCTGGGCATGAAAGGCTCGTGGGAATCCATCGTCAACTTCAAGAACGAGACTGCCAGCGAGCGCACACACATCATCAGCAACAATGCCCAATGGTTCGAAGACCACTCGCCCGTAGATCCGCGCTTCCGCAAGGACAAGGTACGCGGCGTCTCGGCCAAAGTCATCACCGCAGCCATACTTGCCGGTGATGCCTACCCCGCCACCCCCATAGGCATTAACTTGCCAAACGCCAACTGGATACGCGCCGCACACGGCAGCAAATCAGTGACCATAGAGAACATCACCCAGGCCTACGATGAAGCAAGCCACGGCAACGGTTTCAACGAGGAATTCGTCATTGACGAGTACACTCGCGACCTCATGGACCGCTATCTCTTCATCACCGACAACCTCCACACCGACCTCCACGAGTGCCTCGGACACGGCTCGGGTCGCCTGCTGCCGGGCGTCGACCCCGATGCTCTCAAGGCACACGGCTCGACACTCGAGGAAGCTCGCGCCGACCTCTTCGCCCTCTACTATCTGGCCGACCCCAAGCTGGTCGAGCTGGGACTGCTTGACAACCCCGATGCCTACAAGGCCGAATACTACAAATATATGCTCAACGGCCTGATGACCCAGCTGATGCGCATCGAGCCGGGCAAGGACATCGAAGAAGCTCATATGCGCAACCGTCAGCTCATCGCCGCCTGGGCCTTGCGCCACGGCACACAGGACAAGGTGGTCGAACTGATCAAACGCGATGGCAAGACCTTCGTGAAAATCAACGACTACACAGCCCTGCGCAATCTCTTCGGCAAGCTATTGGCCGAAATACAGCGCATCAAGAGCGAAGGCGACTACGAAGCCGGACGCAACCTCGTCGAGGAATACGCCGTCAAAGTAGACCCCACCCTGCACAACGAAGTCCTGGCACGCTACGCCACACTCAGCATCGCTCCATATAAGGGATTTGTCAACCCAGAGTACAAACTCGTGAGCGATGACAAGGGCAACATCACCGACGTCACCATCACCTACGGCGAAGGCTACGTCGACCAAATGCTGCGATACAGCCGCGAACATGCGCCCCTGTGTCCCCAAAAATAACGCCTTATTGGCAATAAACATCTCACACTCATCCTCTTAAGAAGCCGAATGAAAACAACATTCAGACGACACAATGCCGTCTCAAGGCATCTGGTTGCAGCAGCCGTCGCCATGGTCTTCTCGACCATGAGCGCGGTGGCAGCCATCACAGACCTCCCCGTCAAGTCGGTCAACGGACGACAGATGTACTACTACGTAGTGCGCAAAGGCGAAACGGTCTACTCGCTGACGCACACGCTTGGCATCACACACGACCGGCTGGTCAAGGCCAACCGCTCCGTAGAAGACGGGCTGCGCGCCGGACAAATTCTCTACTTCCCCGTGTCCGAATTCGGCGGTAAAGTCGTAACCGAGTCCACAACGCCCGCCTCAACATCCAATGTGCTTTTGCACACCGTCTCCAAGGACGAGACTCTCTACGGCGTCAGTCACCGCTACAACGTGCCGGTCAGCGAAATCATTCGCCTGAACCCCGAAGCCGAAAAAGGCTTACGCGCCGGGCAGACGCTCAAAATACCCATGACATCATCGGCCCAAGTCGCAGCCGCCAAGCCTATTGACTCCGATGCCGACACCGCAGAAACCGCCACAGACGTATCCAAGCCGACACCGGCCCGACCGGTGGCGGCAAAGCCCGCGTCCTCCACGGAAGCCACAGACGCGACTGCCCACCAATCAGCCGACCAATCGACCACGGGCGAAAAAATTCAACCGATCGAACAGCCACAGTTGCAGTTGACCCCGGTAAACGCCGAAATAGTTCGCATAGACCAACCCGACACGAACGCCGGCGAAACATGCGACAATGCCGCCATACGGCACCACCGCATAGCGATGATGCTGCCGCTATGCACCACCGCCGAGAAAGCCTCTCGCCAGTCCGCCCTCGCCACCGACTTCTATCGCGGCGCACTGCTGGCGGTCAAAGACTTCGGCGAAGCATACCCCGACAGCATAGACCTGAAAGTATACGACACCACCGATGGCAACTTCTCCAATAACCTTGCCTCGCTGCACAACGTGGACATCGTCATCACTCCGGACGACGATGCCAAGATTGCACAGATAGCCCGGTATACGGGCACACACAGCATCCCGGCTTTCAATAGCTTCATAGTCAAAGACTCGACATACATCACCACCCCGTACATGATGCAGACATACATCGGACAGGAACGTATGTACGCAAAGGCCATAGACTATGTAGTCGAAACACTATCCGCGACAGATGCGCCCAAGCCGGTCATACTCGACAACGCCAACGACCGAAAGGACAAGCTCAATTTTGTCTCACGACTCAAAGAGCGTCTCGACCGCGAAGGCATCGAATATACCACGCTGGAATTCGACGGCAACCTTCACAAGACCATTCTCGAAGACAATCTGCCGACATCAGCCTCCTACTTCATCATCACCATGTCAGGACACTTGACCGAGTACAACAAAATAGCTTCGGGACTGGCCACCTTCGCCGAAAGCCTGGCCGCCGAAGGCAACACGTTGACCACCTTCGGATACCCCGAATGGATAAGCTTCCGCGGCGATGCGCAGGACAAACTCGCCCAAATAGGAGCACTGTACTACTCGCGCTTCTACGTGGACAAAGACGGCGAAGACACCAAGCGTACTATCGCCGAATTCCGCCGCTGGTATGGCAAGGCGCCCGCCGACGGTATACCCGTACAAGCGCTGCTGGGCTACGACTCGATGCGATACATACTCACCGCACTACACGAAGGCAATGCAATCCTTGACCGCCCGTATCACGGCATACAATCCTCGTACAACTTTGTACACACGCCGGGCATAAAAGGCTCGATCAACGACGCCCTGTACATCATACGTTACATCGCCGGAGCCACGTCTCCTTCCGTCACCATCCTATGAGCTGCGCACGCTTACTCCGATTGGTCGCCGCACTGGTGATACTCACCGTCTCAGCCCTTCAGGCCCCGGCCCAAAAACATTACCGCGAACACCTCTGGGTGGGCGTGCACGGCGGGCTGTCTATGTCACGCCAATCATTCTCGCCGTCCATAGACCAGAAGTCGCACAACGGATTTACGGGCGGCGTCACATTCCGATATGCCGAAGAAAAAATCTTCGGACTTATCGGCGAGCTCAACCTGGTGCAACGCGGATGGCAGGAGAACTTCAAGGACAACCCGGAGCTGTCGTACAAACGCAACCTGACGTATATCTCGCTGCCGATAATGACGCACATCTACTTCGGCTCGCGACGCTTCAAGGGCTTTGTCAACCTCGGCCCCGAAATTTCGTATATGCTCTCGGACAGTAAAAGCGCCAACTTCGACTACTCCGACCCTACTGCCGCCGGTATTCCGGCATCACGTGTCGCCCGACAGATGACCATGGACATCAAAAACAAATTTGACTACGGCATCACCGCCGGCGCCGGCATCGAGTTCTACCTCCGACCCCGCCACTCCATAGTCCTCGAAGCACGCTATTACTTCGGGCTGGGCAACATCTTCCCCTCCACCAAAGCCGACTACTTCAGCGCCTCCCGCGCCTCGGCCATCCAAGTCACCCTCGGCTACAACTTCCGCCTCCGCTGACAACACCTACTCCCGCCCACACACTTCATCCCTTGAGATACACCTCGGAAGTTTTCGTAACCATCGTAACCGTTACGGCTGTTACGAAAACTTCCGATTGTTCAATCGGGTTGTCCTAATGAAATGTTTTTCGTAACTTTGTCTCGGCTCAAGACGACCGCAATGCGGACGCCAACGGCATCATAAACCAAGACATCACACAACGCACAAACATACAACTATGAACAAGAGAATTATTCCTCTGGCTGCACTGGCAATGATGGCCGGCGGCAGCGCGGTTGCCCAAAGCAACGACACGCACCGTAATCCATTTCTGAGTCCGTACACAACCCCGTATCAGATTCCGCCGTTCGAACAAATCACCTATGATGACTACCTGCCCGCCCTCGAGGCCGGTATCACTCAGGCCAAAGCCAATATCGAAGCCATCGTCAATAATCCGGCCACGCCGACATTTGACAACACCATTCTGGCTTTGGACCGCTCGAGCGACATCCTCGATAAAGTCGTATACGTGTTCAGCGCCCTGGACGAATCCAACAATTCGCCCGAGATGGTAGCCATAGCCGAAAAATTCTATCCGCGCTACTCGCAGTACAGCGACGAGGTGAGCATGAACCCCGGACTGTTCAAGCGCGTCAAGTACCTCTATGACAACCGCGACAAACTCGGCCTGGCCGACGACCAAAAGCTTGCCGTAGAGAAGTCCTACAAGGACTTTACGCGCAACGGTGCGCTGCTCTCGACCGAGAAGCAGGAAGAGCTCAAGAAATTGAACACCGAACTCACCGACCTATACCTGCAATTCAACAAAAACTTGCTGGCAGCCACCAACGCCTTCAGCATCGTTGTCGATGACGCCAAGCGTCTGTCAGGCCTGCCCCAGTCGAGCATAGACGTGGCCGCCGAAGAAGCCGCCGGCCGTGGTCTCAAAGGCAAATGGGTGTTCACCCTGCACGCCCCCAGCCGCCTGCCGTTGCTGCAATATGCCGACGACCGCGACCTGCGTCAGCAAATGTACCGAGGCTATACATCTCTGGCTTCTTCCGGCCAGTACGACAATAAGCCAATAATCAATAAGATATTGCAAGCCCGCGCCAAGAAAGCACACCTACTGGGCTTCCCCGACTTCGGCTCGTACATGACCGACAACGTCATGGCCAAGACCGTCAACGCCGCCGAAGACCTGCTGATGCAGATATGGCGTCCCGCCGTCAAGCGAGTACAACAGGAAGTGGCCGAGATGCAGCAGATAGTCAACGACGAAGGCGGCAACTTCAAGATTGCACCCTGGGACTACTACTATTACGCCGAAAAGGTACGCAAAAAGAAATACGATCTTGACGAAAATCAAGTACGTCGCTACTTCGCTCTCGACAGCGTGCGCAAAGGCATATTCACCATGGCCGAGCGCCTGTACAACATCCGCTTCACCGAGATGCCCGATGCGCCCAAGTACTACCCCGAAGTGAAGGTCTATGACGTCACCGATGCCGGCACCGGCGAGCATATCGCAGTATTCATGACCGACTACTTCCCCCGCGCCTCCAAACGCCAAGGCGCATGGATGAGCGAATTCAAGGGCTCGTGGATTAATGATGACGGCACCGCCGACCGCCCCATCATCTTCAATGTAGGCAATTTCAGCAAGCCCACCGCCGATGCGCCCTCGCTGCTGACGCTGGACGAAGTCGAAACAATGTTCCATGAGTTCGGACATGGTCTGCACGGAATGTTGTCGCGCGCACGCTACAAATGCCAGAGCGGCACCAATGTCGACCGAGACTTCGTGGAGCTACCCTCTCAGATACACGAGCACTGGGCCATGGACCCCGAATTGCTGCGCATATATGCTCATGATTATCAGACCGGAGAGGTGATACCCGATGCACTTATCGAAAAACTCGAGAAAGCCTCGACGCACAACCAGGGCTTCGCTACCGCCGAACTGGCCGGTGCCGCCCTGCTCGACCTGCAATACGGCAAGCTCAACCCCACAAGCGACATTGACATCGCCGCCTTCGAGCAAAAAGTTGCCAAAGACCTCGGAATGCCGGACGAACTCACCTTCCGCTATCGCTCGACATACTTCAAGCACATCTTCGGCAGCGACGGATATGCCTCCGGATACTACACCTATCTGTGGGCTGAGGTACTCGACACAGACGGCTTCGAACTCTTCAAAGAAAAAGGTGTCTTCGACCCCGCAACGGCCAAGTCCTTCCGCGAAAACATCCTCGAAAAAGGTGGCAGCGTCGATCCGATGCAGCTATTCATCAATTTCCGCGGCCATAAGCCCGGAGTAGACGCTCTGCTGCGCAATCGCGGCCTCGAAACGCCCGAGAAGCACAACGTGCCCTCGCTGAACAAAGACTGACGACATCATTCACCCTCATAATCTCCGAAATGTCCTTAGGCTGCACTGCGGCCTAAGGACTTTCGGGGATATACGGGAATGGGTCAGTAATAGGTCGACACACACATCCAAGCACTTACACACTTTCTAATTCAACGCATACATGTCCAAGACACTCACGGCACTGCTGAGCGGTGCCGCCATACTTGCAAGCACCTCAATGACTTTTGCACAAAACGCGCCCAAGACTTATCCCGTGGCGCCACACGATGACACCACGGACACATATTTCGACATAAAGGTCGCCGACCCTTACCGACCGCTGGAAAACGACACGGCCGCAGCCGTCACGGCATGGGTCGAGGCCGAGAACGCCGTCACTCGCAAATATCTCGACGCCATACCCTGGCGCGACGCAATACACCGGCGTCTGCAAAGTCTCAACAACTACGCCAAGCACGGACTGCCCTCGCGCGAAGCCGACGGACGATACTATTTCTACGAAAACGACGGGCTGCGCAACCAGAGCATTCTCTATCGTGCCGATGATGCAGCCGGAACCATCAACCGCGAGGTGTTCATCGACCCTAACACACTCAGCGATGATGGTACAGTCGCCCTCACCGGCGTATTCATAAGCCCCGACGGCAAGTACACCGCCTACACCATAAGCCGCAGCGGCAGTGACTGGACCGAAATATTCGTCATGGACACCGCCTCGAAGCAACTCTTGGAAGACCATATCGTTTGGGCCAAATTCACTGGCGCCGCATGGCACGGCAACGGCTTCTATTACAGCGCTTACCCGGCGCCCGAACAAGGCAAAGCATATAGCAATGCCAACTACGGGCACAACGTGTACTACCATGCAATAGGCACTGCACAAAGCCAAGACCGACAAGTATTCAGCGAGCCGGACGCCCCGCTGCACTTCCACGAAGCATGGGTAGACCCCGGCCAACGGCTCATGGCCGTCACCATCGGTGGGCAGGGCAATGGCAACGCCCTGGTAGTACGCCGCCTCGACCAAGGCGATGAAGCCTCGTGGGTCACCATATATCCCTCACAAGACAAGTACGTTGAAGTCATCGGCGTCATCGACGACGAATTGTACCTATACACAAGCATCGATGCACCCAACTACCGCATCGCCGCCGTCAGCCTCGACAATCTCGGCCCCGACAATTGGCGCACTGTGGTGGCTGATGCGGGCACTCCGCTCGTAGCGGTCAACTGCGTGGGCAAAAATCATATGATACTCACCTACGACCGCGACGCGGCCAACCACGCCTATCTCTACGACATCCACGGCCGGCAGATACGCGAAATCACACTACCGACTTTCGGCACGGTATCTTTCAGCACTTCGCGCAAGCACGAGGAAGTGTTCTACAGCTTCTCGAGCTTCGTATACCCGGCTGCCGGATACAGCTACGACATTGCCTCGGGCAACAGCACCCCGCTGTTCAGCGCCCGAATTGCAGACTTCGACCCCGATGATTACATTACCGAGCAAGTATTCTTCACAAGCAAGGACGGCACGCGTGTGCCCATGTTCGTGACGCGTCGCCGCGACATCAAAGCCGATAGTAGCAACCCCGTATACATCTACGGATACGGAGGTTTCAACATCACGCTCAATCCGACATTCAGCCCCAATCGCCTTGTATGGCTCGAAAACGGCGGCATTTACGTTTCAGTCAACCTCCGCGGCGGCGCCGAGTACGGCGAGCCGTGGCACCTTGCCGGGACGCTGATGCAGAAGCTCAACGTATTCGATGACTTCATTGCCGCAGCCGAGGACATGCAAAGCCACGGATGGACCACGCCACGACTCACCGTCATCGAAGGAGGCAGCAACGGCGGGCTGCTCGTGGGCGCGTGCGTCAACATCCGCCCCGACCTTTACGCCGTGGCCATACCGCGTGTAGGTGTCATGGACATGATGCGCTACCACCTCTTCACCATCGGGTGGAACTGGGCGCACGACTACGGCACCAGCGCCGATTCACAGGAGATGGCCCGATACCTCCTTGGATACTCGCCCCTGCACACCATACGTAACGACGGCACGCCCTACCCCGCCATCCTCGTCACCACCGCCGACCACGACGACCGCGTAGTCCCGGCACATTCCTTCAAGTACGCCGCCACGCTGCAGCAGGCCGATACCGGTGACGCGCCAAAGCTGATACGTATCGACACCAAGGCCGGACACGGCAGCGGCAAGCCCGTAAGCAAGGTCATCGACGAATGGACCGATATCTATAGCTTCATATTCCGAAACATAGGGCGCACGCCCGTATACGCAAAATGATGCGAAATCTGTCGGCCAAACCTAATCGTATTAAGCGCCGGGCGCTGCCGCTGACCGCCGTATGCCTGGCCTTGGCCACAGCCTTGTCCGGATGCTTTACGGGCGTGGAGAGCACTCCGGTCATCTCGGGCAAAGACGTGAAGCGCCAACGCGCAAGCACGCTGAGTGCCGAGCAACGCTATCTTGCCGACATACGCCCGGCAGCCCCGTCCCTATGGGCGCCCGGCAAGCGGTTCATAGTTACTGACAGCCGCATAGGCATAGTCCTGGACGCCTCCACGGATGTCATTAGCGGAACGCGACGCACCCCGACACCGGGCGACACGCTACGCCTTGTCGCGGCCGCGCCCACCCCGACACTTACAGAACAGCCGGAAATGACCCTGACTTTTATAGGCGCTCACGGCGACAGCCTCGCGTACCATACGGGCATTGACGAACGTAATTGGAAGTCGCGACAAAGCATCGAAATTCCGTTCACCATCGATGCGGACCTTATCGACAGCGTCGCTCGGCGACTTGTAGGAAAACATCTGTATATCATTGCACAGCGTCGTATGTCATGGCCGGACGGTAACATCATCGCCCCTCGCCGATACGTAGGTGTCACCGTCCGCAATGTACGCGGCGGCACGGCCGAGCTCCCGGTGATTGTCGTTATCGAACCGGATGATGCTCCGGGCACTCTGCAAGCCGTATACATGACTTTGGGCGACGGAGCCACCGCGACTCGCAACTTTGACAAAGTCTTCGCTCTGGAAAATCCGCGCTCACGGTATCCGCAAATCGAGGACGACGTATGGCAGCTGATATGCGATGGCAAGATTCGCCTTGGCATGACCCCGGACGAATGCCGCCTGTCTTTGGGCGCGCCCACCGAATACCTCAAGATACCCTCGACATCCGGAATGGTCGAACGATGGACCTACCCCGATGGCGTGTACCTCATCTTCGAGGATGGTGTCCTTGCTCGTTACAGACGTTAGCCCGGCACTATTGGCGCGACAAGCATCCGCATTTCCCCGAACAATATACACAACGCCCGCCTCGGAAAAAGATACCGAAGCGGGCGTTGGTCTTATTGTTTTGTTCTATCTTCAGTTGCCGATACTCAAGGTGGTATAATAGCGTGAGGTGCCATTAAAAGCCATATCGTTGAAGAACGACAGTGTAATGTAGCCGTTGTTATATCCCCACCAAGTGGCGGTCACTCCGCCATAAGTATCCTGAACACTTACCGGATACCCGTACTGACGTACAAGTTGGCTGTATAATGCATTGTAGCGACTTATGTCGTACCCGGGCGAGGAGTACACAAATTCGCTGCCTTGCAAGCCTCCTCCGGTGCCGTAGTACAGCGTTGCAGACGGCCAAGTATAGTTGTACACAGGTACATTGGAGAGATATACTTGATTGTTTCCGTATCCCATGATGCTGTATCCGCTGTTGAACAGGTAATCAAGCGACAGATTCAGTGCCGTGCCCAAAGTTACACCAAGGATACTGCTGAATGTGGGACATCCGTAGTAAGGACGCCATGACGGCGGAGGTGTGGGCCGACGCCAAGGTCGGTTGTACGGCATATAGGGACGATATGGAGGCGTATTGTGGTAGCAATAGCGGTCGTGGCGTGGCGGTGGCGGAGGCGGAGGTGTGGGCCGAGTGTAGTTTCCGCCGGGACGGTAACCGCCGGGACGATGGCCGCTATGGTGATGGCCACCCGGACGATGGCTCTGCGGCGGCGGTGTATTGCCGCCGGGACGGTAGCCTTTATCAGGTCGGTTGCTGTTGCCGCCGCCGGGACGATAGCCTTTATCGGGTCGGTTGCTGTTGCCGCCGCTGGGACGATAGCTATCGTTTGAACGTGAACTGTTGCCGGTACGGCTGCCTGTCGAGCTTCCACCCATATTGCCGGGACGGTTTTGTGGTGCGGATGTCGTCGGAGGACGTGTATTGCTGTTGTTGCGGCCGCGGCTTTGGCCGGTCGAGCACACAAGAGTCGTGGATAGTAATACGACCGATACGAGTGTTATTAAGCGTTTCATCCGTGTAAAGTTTTATTGGTGGTTTAGTATTTTGATAGGTTAAGGCGCAAAAAGTTTAACTGTACAAATAAAAAAAGCCGGGAAACCATCCTTTGGACAAGTACTTCCTCGGTAGATTTCTCGGCTTTTTTATGCTTGGGACGACGTCAGAAATTGGCGTTGCCCGGGTAGCGTGGGAAGGCGATGACATCGCGGATGTTGGCCATACCGGTGACAAACAGCACAAGGCGTTCGAAGCCGAGACCAAAGCCGGAGTGTGGCACGGTGCCGAATTTGCGTGTATCCAGGTACCACCACATGTCTTTCATGGGGATGCCCAATTCGTTGATACGTGTAAGCAGTTTCTCGTAATCGGCTTCGCGTTCGCTGCCGCCGATAATCTCGCCTATCTTGGGGAACAGTACGTCCATGGCACGCACAGTGCGGCCGTCTTCGTTCTGCTTCATATAGAAAGCCTTGATTTCTTTGGGATAGTCGGTGAGTATCACCGGACGCTTGAAGTGCTGCTCGACAAGGTATCGTTCGTGCTCGCTCTGGAGATCGGCGCCCCAATATACGGGGAAATCGAATTTATGTCCGCTTTCTTCAAGAATCTTGACGCCTTCGGTGTATGTCAGACGCACAAATTTGTTGTTGACTACGAAGCGGAGACGCTCTACCAATTCGGGGTCGTACATCTGGGACAGGAATTCGATGTCGTCCTTGGCCTTTTCGAGTGCAAAGGATATGCAGTATTTGATAAATTCCTCGGCCAAGTCCATATTGTCCTCGATTTCATAGAATGCCATCTCGGGTTCTATCATCCAAAATTCGGAAAGGTGGCGCGGGGTGTTGGAGTTCTCGGCGCGGAATGTCGGACCGAAGGTGTATATGGCGCCTAAGGCCGTGGCACCCAATTCGCCCTCGAGCTGGCCCGAAACGGTGAGTGCAGCCGCTTTGCCAAAGAAGTCTTTGGAGTAGTCCACCTTGCCGTCCTCGGTTCTGGGCGGGTTATCCAACGGAAGGGTGGTCACCTGGAACATCGCACCGGCTCCCTCGCAGTCGCTTTCGGTAATCAGCGGGGTGTTGAGGTAGAAGAAGCCTTTTTCGTTGAAGAAACGATGGATGGCGTATGCCAGTACCGAGCGTACGCGCAGGATGGCTCCGAAGGTATTGGTACGCGGACGAAGGTGGGCTATTTCGCGCAGAAATTCAAGCGAATGGCCTTTTTTCTGGAGAGGATATTCGGCGGGGTCGGCTGTACCGTACACTTCGAGGGTTTGCGCCTGGATTTCACAAGTTTGGCCCTTGCCCATGGAGGCGACGAGGCGGCCGGTTACACATAGGGATGCTCCGGTGGTGATAGGCCTCAACTGCTCGTCGGTGAATACCGACATGTCGAAGACTATCTGTATGTTCTTGATTGTCGAACCATCGTTGAGCGCCACAAATTGCACGTGCTTATTGCCGCGACGGGTACGCACCCAGCCTTTGACACACACGTCCGTATCCAAGAGCTCGGGGTTGAAGATGTCGACGATTTTTGTTCGTTTCATTGTGTTGTATGGTTTATACTGTTCTATGCAGCTTTATTCAAAGGAGCCCATTTTCAGGAAGTTGACTTCCTGCTGCGTCAGATAGCGCCAACGACCGCGCGGCAGGTTCTTTTTGGTAAGTCCGGCAAAGTACACACGGTCCAGCTTGGTGACGTGGTAGCCGAGGCTCTCGAAGATACGGCGAACGATGCGGTTGCGCCCGGAGTGTATTTCGATGCCTATCTGGTTGCGGTCGGTCTCGGTGGCATAACTGATGGCGTCGGCATGTATTTCGCCGTCTTCAAGCTCGATGCCGTCGGCTATGCGCTGCATGTCTTCTTCGCTGACATCCTTGTCGGTCCAAACATGGTAGATTTTCTTCTTGACATACTTGGGATGGGTCAGCTTGGAGGCAAGGTCGCCGTCATTGGTCAGCAGAAGCACTCCGGTGGTGTTGCGGTCAAGACGACCTACGGGATATACGCGCTCGGTGCAGGCTCCCTTGATGATGTCCATCACCGTAGTACGACCGTTGGGATCGTCGCTGGTGGTGACGCAGTCTTTGGGCTTGTTGAGCAGGATATAGCATTTGCTCTCGAGTGCCACTACCTTGTCGTCGTATTCGACTACGTCGCTATGGCATATCTTGGTACCCAATTCGGTCACTACATTGCCGTTGACCTTGACAAGTCCCTGCTGGATGTATTCATCGGCTTCGCGACGCGAGCATACGCCCGAATTGGCCATGAATTTGTTCAGACGAATTTGTTCGTTGGGATCGGGTATAGGCATTTCGTACTCTATGCGCTTGGGACGCGGAGTGAAGCTCTTGCCCTTGCCCGGGAACGGGTTGTCTTCTTGGTCGTAACGGTTTTGGCCTTTACGCTTATTGTTGTATCCGCCTTGCTGGGGACGATTGTTGTATTTGTTCTTGCGGTTATTGTTGTTATAGCCGCCCTGCTGGTTGTAGCCGCCCTGCTGACGATTGGGGTTGCCGTAACCGCCCTGCTGACGATTGGGATTGCCGTAGCCGCCCTGCTGACGGTTGGGGTTGCCGTAGCCGCCTTGCTGACGATTGGAATGACCGTAGCCGCCCTGCTGACGATTGGGATTGCCGTAGCCGCCCTGCTGACGGTTGGAATGACCGTAGCCACCCTGCTGGCGATTGGTATTGCCGTAGCCGCCCTGATTGTAGTGCGACTGAGGACGATAGTTGTTGTACGGACGAGGAGTGTATCCTTGCTGTGGACGCTCGCCTTCAGCCTGACCCTCGGCGCCTTCGCCTTGTGCTCGGTTGTAGTTGTTGTACGGACGGTTGAAACCGCTGTTGTACTGCCTATTGTAACCGCCCTGCTGGGGACGATTATAGGGGCGATAGGGACGTTGTTCGTTGTCTTCTACCTGTGCATTGTCTGTCATGGGACGACCGGTGTCCTGACTCTCCAATGTCACGCGCGATTCGCTGATACGCGGACGTTTGGGTCTTTTTTCGTTGTTTTCCATCTTTTTTTGTTGGCTCTAAGTTTTTTTTGCAGTGAAGCCTGTAATCGGAGTTGAAGATAAAAAAATGTATTAATTCACGCGCCTGATATATGAGATTTTGACTTAGTACTTTGACGCCTCAGGCGTGGGACGCCGTATTCAGACCTCGCGGTCTTGGGGGTTAGTTCTTGTGTAGTGCTTTTTCTTTTGATTTATCGAATACAAAGGTACGATTATTTTCGTATAAAACGCACACGCTTACGCCATTTTATGCTTTTTTATTATTCTAAGACCATGCAGTCTCTCTTTTTTTAACGCATAACACGAGCGTAATGGCGATTGACTACCGGGTATACGATTATGATACCTCTACCGGGCTAACGATTTTGCCCCTTTCTCCACGTTTTTCTCTCGCAACGGCCTAAGAGAATCACGCTCGTGATAGTACGACCCCGCCGCTACACGTATCGACAGCGGCAGGGTCGTATCATATCATTGTGCCTTGACAAAATATTTCAAGGGCTGCTTTACGACTTCGGGATGAATCATGGCTGCGTAGTCGCCAAGTATCCGGTCGGGATGAAAGGCTATATCATCAAAGAATGTACCGGTACTTGTGTCCGTGTAATAGACATTGCCGACTTTGAGCGCTTTGATATTACCGTTCAATGCATTGGCCTTGCGCAAGTCAGCGAGAGTAATCGGTCCGAAGGTGCGCATTATCCATACCGGAGCCTCGGAAGCACGCTCATACACAGCGGCGTAATCGCATGGTAAAGACCCCGTGGAGGCGTTGTCGCTCCACGGCACCATGCCTCCGGCATCGTCAATCATACGGGCTGCATAGCTGCCGCCGCCGGGCATATACCACGTCCCCGAAATTTCGGTGTCGGTAAGTACCATGGGGCGGACGTCACACAATGCCATACGTTGGCTTATTTCTCGATATTTACGAGCCGTAGCATCGTATTGCGCCGTTGCCTTGTCCAAGTCACCGTACATGGCCCCCAATAGTTTGAGCCATTCGGCACGTCCCAAAGGTGTCGTTTCCATATAGTCCACCATCCGGACGACGGCCACGCCGGTTTTGTCTAAGACGCGGTCATTGCGATTGGCTTCGTAAGGCGACAGTATAAGCACGTCCGGAGACAAGTCTACGATACGTTCCATCAACGGGGACGAGGAGTTGCCGATATTGACAATGTCACCGGCGTCAAGGTGCTCACGCACATAGCCATGCGTAAAATACTCGGCATCCGCCACTCCGGTGACGGTCTTTATATATCCGAGGTCTTCAATGCCTTGGGCATACACGCTCGAGTAGACCACGGCACTGCGAATCGGGGTACGTACCACCACCGTACTCGCGTCCTTAGGCAGGTCGGACGGCATCTCGGCATCTCGCGGCACAAGGCAGTATGTCGCCAAGGTCTTGTCCTGACTCCACGGGTCGGATATGGTGGCTCTTATCCATCCGTCATACTGTATCATCGTCAGCATGGCACTCTCGTGGGTCAGGGTATCTCCCTTTTCGTTATTCTTGGCAGCTCCGTTATGTCCGCTGCACGATGTCGCGACAAGCGCCGAGACAATGGCACAAAAAATGGCCGAACAAACGCCCGATGTCAGTTTTCGTGTCATTAAATTAAGCATTTGCATTAATTAAGCATTTGCATTACCTTATGCGAATTTTCATCACATGGCCGCAGCCGTCCTTAACCATATATATTCCGGCAGGAAGATTGAGTCTGACCTCGGTCACTCCGGAGGCGTAACCGGCGACAAGTGTGCCCGCTGCATTATACACCATGATAGTGGCCGTGCCTTCCATGGCTCTAAGCGTCTCGCCGTCCCACGTAAAAGCTCGGGATGCACCGTCGGCTTCGACATCTTCGACACCATCGGTGTTGCTGTACGTGAAGGATACCACATCGGACCATGCCGTGTCCTTGTCGCCGTCAGCGGTGGCATAAGTCGCACGCGCTCGTACATAATATTTTGTCCCGTCAACCAGTTTCTTGGTGCCGGCCTTGATGTTGCGCGCCTCTTTGGCATCAGTGAAAGTCGGGGCCTCTATGGTCGTGCAAATGTATGAGTTGCGTGGCGACTTGAAGCTCTCATTAGCCGAAAGCTCCAAGCGTATTTTCTTGACACCCTCAATGGGCTTTATTGCCAAATGCGAATTTGCATACAGTATCCCGTCTGCCGAGGGGACGACTTCGGGGACGGTCTGCACGGCCTCACAGGTGGTGAAGGTCACCGGAGCGGACATCACATCGTATCCGCCAAAGCTGTACTTCAGACGGATTGTATACGACGTATAGCCTTTGAGTATGTATTTTGGCACGGTGTAGCTGCCTGTTGCAGTGGCATCTATAACGATGTCTTCGTCATCGAAGACCCCGGTGGAGGACACCTGAACCCGGACTTGACGGTCGGCCACGGACCACGTTATTGTGGGAGTGAGACTGACGTTCTGTTCGGTATCGTAAGGCGAGATGATGTGCAGCTTGGTGGGCGTAAAGCGGCGCGAAACACTCACGCCGTCATTGGCATTGGCAGCGCATGCACGCACGCGCCAATACAGTTCGTGCCCGGTCTCCATACCCTCGATGGCGGACGAAAGGCTCTCGGTGCCGGAAACCTCGGTTACGCCTATAAGCTCGCTCATCGACGCATCTTTGCCTACCTCGAGCAAGTAATTGGCCGCGCCGGGCACAGCATTCCACTTGAACATAAAGGGCAATTCAACTTCCTGGCCCTCCGCCGGATAGGTCAGCTCGGGGGACGGGAGGGTGGTCACGGCCGCCCCGACAAAGACGGGCGAATATTCGTTGCCGTAGCGGTCATATACACATACGGCACAGCGGTAACCGCTCACCTTGTCGGAAGGAATGGTATAGGACGTCGAGTAGCTCACTCCGAGAAGATATTCGGGCTCGCGGTCGAAATTGGCATCGGGCACGCTGTTCGGAACAGCATACACCGTGTAACGCATACCCTCAACACCGGTCCACGTCAGCGTCGAACCGCTGCGCTTGACATTGCTCACCTTGGCCGGCGAACTTACCGGGAACCACGTCATCGCCGGTATAAGCGCCGGCGTATTGAACACCTGCGTCTTCAGATAATGTCCCAACAGCGGAGTCGTGGTGCGATACAAGTACTTAGCCGAATAAAACACCGAACCGGGGGCAGCATTGAGCGTATACTCGCGATTCAGACGCACCTGCTTGGCGTATTCTTCCTCGCCGTAGTTGTACGAGACACCCTGTGAGGAAAAGAAGTGGCGTCCGAATTTATTGGCCGCATTACTCCACCATTTGCATATGGCGTCATAATCGGCACTGGAGCCTATCTTCCAGTAAATCTGCGGCGAGATAAAGTCAAGCGTGCGCGATGACACCCACGCCAACGGATCGGAATAAATGCCGTTATACTGCCAGTCGCTTCCGGCCGGACATGGAGGCAAACCGTATTTGCCGGCTACCGAAGCACTCGTGGCTGCCACGCCCGCAGGCGAGATGCCGAAGCGGACATACGGCTTGGCCTTCTTAATGGTCGAATACACATCGGCCACCATCTTATTGACATTGTCACGACGCCAGTCGCCCAAAGACAGCGTCCCGCCGCCTTGCTTATAACTCTGATAATGAGCTGCATCCTCCGTCGAAATACCTTGCAGGTAAAAATAGTCGTCAAAGAGCACCCCGTCAACATCGTAATTGCGGACAATCTCGTCCACGACATCACATATGCGCTGACGCACCTCAGGCAAAGCCGGGTTCAATATCGACGCTTCTTTCACATCAAGCAGCCAATCCGGATGCTCGTCACGATAGGCTTTGGGGGTGCCGTTCCACTGCCCTATCTGGCTCTCATATCGATACGGATTAATCCATGCATGGCACTCCATGCCGCGCTTATGACACTCCTCTATGCAGTACGCCAAAGGATCGTACCCGGGGTCAAGGCCGCGGTACGAAACAAGGTCGGAAGACCAAGGCTCATAGCTCGACTTATACATCGCATCGCTTCGCGAACGCACCTGAAAACATATCGAATTCATATTATTGCGCGCCAACGAATCAAGCAACGTCGTCAGCTGCTTCTTCTGCGCATTGATTTGCGTCGTATTGCCCGTCGACGATACTGTCGACTGCGGCCAGTCCAACTGCCAGACGGTGGCCACCCACGCCGAGCGCATCTCACGCTTCACCGCCGGGTCTGCCGCATAGGCTTCCGTGCCTGCGTAACCGCCTATCACTAACGAACATATAGCGGCAAAAGCTACTGTTCTTAAACTCTTTACCATGGATCAACTATTATATTAAAGATTAAATATTACACTTGGATTATCCTGCCCTGAATTGTACCAACTTGCAAAATCTCCACAAAGATAACGATAATCTTTGTACCACAAGCATCCTAACCCTAAAAAATATCCGCACCCGCACGGCACGCCCATCTCATCCGGCACTCCCGGCACCCCCATCATTCCCATAGCTCCCATAGCTCCCATAGCTCCTATAATTCCCATCATTCCCATATCTCCAACATCACAGCACTCGCGCCGGTCCCCACCGTCACTAAAGTCCTTAAAGGCCCTAAGGTCCTTAAAGTCCTTATCCGCGCCTATCGTCTCCGGGCGCAGCCCGGATTTCAGATTCCGGATTCGACATTATAAAATGAGTCCGGGCGGCATCCGTTGTCGGATGCCGCCCGGACGGCTTAAGGTGGCGGTTACCTACTCTCCCACTTTCGCAGTACCATCGGCGTAGCGGGGTTTAACTTCTCTGTTCGGAATGGGAAGAGGTGGATCCCCCGCGCTGTCACCGCCTTTGTGACTTGTTCGGAACTTGCTCTGCTTTTTGCGTCTGCCTTTTGCTTCTGCTTTTACTTTTGCTTTTGCGTCTGCTTCTGCTTCAGCGCTTGTTCTCGGGCCCCCTTTGCGGCGGGGCCGTTCCGTATGGCTCGGAAAAGAGCTCTCGGCTTTTGCCGGAAGGCTGTGCATCGTCTTGCGACGATGACGAAGACTTTATCGGTTTTTTTTCGCTTTCCGTTTTACGTTTCAAGACTTTGCTCGTAAGCTCACGTCCCTTCTCGGACGCGTGCCGCGACTATGGACTCGGCTTATCGCCTTGAGCCCGGCGCCGGCGCGGCTTTCCCGCCTGCCGTCGTCGCGGTCTTTGTTTTTTTAGGGGGATTGCTCCCCGGAAAGGGTTCGGGCTATTAGTACTGCTCGGCTGTGCGCGTTGCCGCGCCTGCACCTGCAGCCTATCAACGTTGTAGTCTTCAACGGCCCTTGTGTGGAGATCTTATCTTGGGGGGGGCTTCGCGCTTAGATGCTTTCAGCGCTTATCCTGGCCAGACGCGGCTACCCGGCGATGCCCCTGGCGGGACAACCGGCGCACCGGAGGTCTGTCCAACACGGTCCTCTCGTACTAGTGTCGGGTCCCCGCAAATCTCCTACGCCCACAACAGATAGGGACCGAACTGTCTCACGACGTTCTGAACCCAGCTCGCGTGCCACTTTAATGGGCGAACAGCCCAACCCTTGGGACCTTCTCCAGCCCCAGGATGTGACGAGCCGACATCGAGGTGCCAAACCACTCCGTCGATATGAGCTCTTGGGAGGGATCAGCCTGTTATCCCCGGAGTACCTTTTATCCTTTGAGCGATGGCCCTTCCATGCGGAACCGCCGGATCACTATGCCCTAGTTTCCTACCTGATCGGCTTGTCGGCCTCCCAGTCAAGCGCGCTTGTGCCATTACACTCCGCGACCGGTTACCAATCGGTCTGAGGGCACCTTTGGAAGCCTCCGTTACGCTTTTGGAGGCGACCACCCCAGTCAAACTACCCGCCAAGCAGTGTCCTCGCTTTTGCAAGTTAGAAACCAAATGCGCAAAGGTCAGTATTTCAACAACGGCTCCGCAAACGCTGGCGCGCTCACTTCTTCGCCTCCTGACTATCCTACACATCGCGCACCCGGTCCCAATGCTAAGCTGCAGTAAAGGTTCACGGGGTCTTTTCGTCCCGTTGCGGGTAATCGGCATCTTCACCGATACTACAATTTCACCGAGCTCACGGTTGAGACAGCGTCCGGATCATTACACCATTCGTGCAGGTCGGAACTTACCCGACAAGGAATTTCGCTACCTTAGGACCGTTATAGTTACGGCCGCCGTTTACCGGGGCTTCAATTCAAAGCTTCTCTTGCGATGACATCTCCTCTTAACCTTCCGGCACCGGGCAGGTGTCAGGCTGTATACTTCATCTTTAAATTTCGCACAGCCCTGTGTTTTTGTTAAACAGTTGCCTGGACCTATTCTCTGCGCCCCTCCCGGAGGAGGGGACCCCTTATCCCGAAGTTACGGGGTCAATTTGCCTAGTTCCTTAACCGTGAATCTCTCGAGCGCCTCAGTATTTTCTACCCGGCCACCTGTGTCGGTTTGCGGTACGGGCCGACGCAGCATATGTTTAGCGGGTTTTCTCGGAAGCCTGATTACCGCCGCTATCACCTCGCCCCGCAGGGCTCGGTGTACTTTCCCGTTTCAGCACTCAGGAGGGATTTGCCTCCCCTAAGTTTACCTACGCGGTTTAACGTGCTTTTCCGTCAGCACGCGGGCGTGTCACTTCTCCGTCGCCACTTCACTCCTGCGCCGGGTAACGGAATCTTTACCGTTTGTCCATCGAGTACGCCTCGCGGCTCCCTCTTAGGTCCCGACTTACCCTGATCCGATTAGCGTTGATCAGGAACCCTTGGCCTTCCGGCGTGGGGGTTTCTCGCCCCCATTATCGTTACTTATGCCTACATTTGCTTTTCCGGTACCTCCACCAAGGCTCACGCCTCGGATTCGACGGCTGCCGGAATGCTCCCCTACCAATATCATCTTCTGATAATATTCCACGGCTTCGGCGGACGACTTGATGCCCGATTATTATCCACGCGGGATCGCTCGACTAGTGAGCTGTTACGCACTCTTTAAATGAATGGCTGCTTCCAAGCCAACATCCTAGCTGTCCGTGCGATCCCACTTCGTTATTGTCTTCAACTTAGTCGCCCCTTGGGGGCCTTAGCCGGTGGTCTGAGTTGTTCCTCTCTCGGACGCGGACCTTAGCACCCGCGCCCTCACTCCCGGGGAACGTTGCGCGGCATTCGGAGTTTGTCAGGACTTGATAGGCGGCGAAGCCCTCGCATCCTGTCAGTCGCTCTACCTCCGCGCAATTGCGCCCGGGGCTGCACCTAAATGCATTTCGGGGAGTACGAGCTATCTCCAAGTTTGATTGGCCTTTCACTCCTACCATCAGGTCATCCGAAAGCTTTTCAACGCTTACCGGTTCGGACCTCCAGACGGTGTTACCCGTCCTTCATCCTGCCCAAGGGTAGATCACTTGGTTTCGCGTCTGCCCCCACTGACTTATCGCCATGTTCTGACTCGCTTTCGCTCCGGGTACGTGCCTATGGGCACTTAGCCTCGCCGGTGAGGGCAACTCGTAGGCTCATTATGCAAAAGGCACGCCGTCACGGTATTGCACCGCTCCGACCGCTTGTAGGCGCATGATTTCAGGGTCTTTTTCACTCCCCTGTTCGGGGTTCTTTTCACCTTTCCCTCACGGTACTGGTTCGCTATCGGTCTCTCGGTAGTATTTAGCCTTACGGGATGGTCCCCGCTGATTCGGGCAGGATTTCTCGTGTCCCGCCTTACTCAGGTGCCGAACTCGTCTTTGTCCCGGATTTCGCTTACGGGGCTCTCACCCTCTGCGGCCGCCCTTTCCAGGGGCGTTCTGCTATCCGTCGCTCTTGACTTTGTCGCTCGGTCCTTCTACCCCGACGCTGCGTTGCCACAGCATCGGTTTGGGCTCCTGCGCGTTCGCTCGCCGCTACTAGCGCAATCACTGTTGTTTTCTTTTCCTCCGGGTATTGAGATGTTTCAGTTCCCCGGGTTGGCGTCCCGCCTAGCGGAACGGCACGCGTTACGTGCCGGGTTGCCCCATTCGGACATCCGCGGATCTAAGGGTATTTGCCCCTCTCCGCGGCTTTTCGCAGCTTGTCACGTCCTTCTTCGCCTCCGAGAGCCAAGGCATCCTTCATGCGCCCTTCTCTCCTTTCCTTTTTTCCTTTTGGGGAAAGTCGCCTTTTTTCGCGCCTGTACGGCCTTAATGGCCGCACTTCGCGCATCTTTTACTGAAGGGTTGTTTGCTCTTGAGTTTTGTCTTGTTGCTCGTATTTATTTTTTGGATTTGCGTGCACTCGCGCAGTCTCCCGCGCTTGTGCTCCAATGTGTCTTCGCTGTTTTCACAGCTTCCAGCATGTCAATGTACTCTTTTCCGTGTTTATTTCAGGTAGTCCCTGGCAGAGTTGAACTGCCGACCTCTACATTATCAGTGTAGCGCTCTAACCAACTGAGCTAAGGGACTGCGCTTCGGGCTCCCTTACCGGTGGGCCTTTCCGCGGCGTCCGCGGCGGCTGCTGCCCGGGGGGTTGCCTGTATGCGGTAGCAATAACAGTCTTCGGAAGTACTTTTGTTATATGAACGTCTCGTCTATCGTTTTATTTCCGCGTTTCCAAGCACTACGGTCGAACCCGTTTTCCCGGTGCTTCGGTTTTCGGTTCGCCGACTGTGTCGGACTTCTTTGTTTTGTTGTTCTGTCCGGCGTGGTCTTTACCCTGAAAGGGGTATGGACCGCGCGCTCCAGAAAGGAGGTGTTCCAGCCGCACCTTCCGGTACGGCTACCTTGTTA
>ERZ1031954.196-NODE-196-length-25605-cov-8.782114_pt1 | contig 25605 bp, 13 predicted proteins | sample MGYA00516701_ERZ1031954 | MGnify/ENA primary metagenome ERZ1031954 (study PRJEB33719, sample SAMN04261284) | wastewater metagenome | biome: rural village; feature: human; material: feces | host: Homo sapiens | place: El Salvador | collected 2013-01-07 ...
GGTCACGGACCTGTTCGACCGCGCCTTCGAGCCCACGGACTGAAACAAAATCGTGCCTGACAGCCGTCCCTCTCCGGAGGGATAAAGAGGAGATACGATGTATCGTATCTCCTCTTTTATATACGGCTCAGTTTTTGACTGAGCCGGGATATGTTTAATTTAAGGGAATTAGAAGCAAGGTTTAAAAAGCCGTCCTGCGTACGATTTAGTGCAGCAGGCCGATAGACGAAAACCGCCGCCCAATGGGCGGCGGTTTGATTTGATATTAGTTTGAATGCATGAGCTTTGTTCTGGATTTGCTCTCGCTGAAGTGCTTGAGCAAGGGCTTGAATGCGATGCCCAGAACCAGCGACAGCGGGATGAGTATCGCAGCCATCAGCAGCAGGATCAAAATGCTCTTGAGATACACATTGCCGTAGCTGCCGGCGATGGTCTCACGCATTGCGGTCATTGCATAGTTAAACGGCATGAACTTGTATAGGTCTTGGAATATCTTCGGGAGCATCTCCAAGGGGTAGGTGCCGCCGGAGCCAGCGACCTGAATGACAAGTATGATAATTGCGATGGCCTCGCCGATGTTGCCGAAGGCAAACACCATACCGTAGTTGAGCAGCGTGAACACAAGGCTCGTGATTGCGGCTGCCAGCCAGAACTGGAACGGAGCATAACACTGGATGCCGATGTAGAAGAGATTGCCGAGCACGGTGATGAGCGCCGTGAACTGGCCGATTGCGAAGAACACGAAGTATCTGCCGAAGAACGCCTCGGTGGTGCTGAGTGTCGGGATATCGCTTCTACGCTTGATGTGGGTGTGCATAAGGCTGACGCTCAGCAGTGCGCTTGCGTACAGAGCAAGGGTCGTGTAGAACGGTGTCATGCCTGAACCAAAGTTTTCAAGTGCGTACACACGGACAACTTCGAGGTTAGCGGGGGAGGCAAGGTACTCGACCAGTCCACCGACATCGTCCTTGAGGAGATCTATAAGCTTCGTGAAGCTCTCGCTCGTTCGCAGCTCATTTACGCTCGACCGGAGGTTCGAGACCATGCTTACCATATAGTTGAGCACATCCTCGGTGCTTTCAATGCTTACGGTGCAGGAGTTAAGAGCGTCGGTGTACTGCTGCAGGGTCATCGACTGAGCGTCAATGTCGCCCTCGACCTTTGCCAGCAGTGTGTCAAGATTTTTAAGCGAATCCTGAAGCGTGGCCATTGAAGAAACAAGGTTTTTGTCGATGTTGGTCTTTTGAATTATATCGTCAAATGCAATTACGCTCTCGTGCAGCTGCTTGTTCACATCCGAGTACAGATCGTCGAGTATCTCGCCCTCGTAATCGGTGATGCCGCCCTCGCCGAACACGGAGTCCCAGTCGATATAGGAACCTCCAGCCTCGGCGGGATCGCCGTCAACGGCGTTATCGAGCCGCTCAACGGTGTTTCGCATCTCCTCGGAGGTGTTGCGGATAGCGTCTGCTGCGTAGACCACATCCTGCTTGCTGTTTGTGAGCCTGTCTTGAATGTCGACGATGGTTTTTCTGCTGTTGATAAGCATATCCGTCACATCGGGCAGCAGGTCGTTAGTCATGCTGGTGACGGTGGCGGCGGACTTCGTAACGGTCGCCATAGAGTTCATTATCGCAGCGTATGTCTTGAGATCGGAATTGATGTTGCCGAGCTTGGTATCAAGCGATTGCAGCGCATCCTCTGCGCTCAGACCCATGCCGCTAAATACGGATGTGAAGTTTGAAAGCTCGTCAACGATGGTGGAAACGAAAATGCTGTTTATCTCATCACGGACAAGAGACTGCGCTCTATCAGTGATTCGTGAAGCAACGGCGTTCATCTTCTGATTGTCGTAGTAAATAATCTCCGGCTGATCCATCTCACCGTCTGTAAAGCCGAGAATGGAAGCACTGAAATCCTCGGGAATAATGAGGCCTGCGTAATAATCACCGGCGTACAGGCCATCCATAACACCCTGCACGGAGTCAGGGAACTGCCAGTTTATCTGGTCGTTTGCCTTGAGCTTATCGATGATTATATCGCCGACATTGAGCTTCATCCCGACAAAATCGGTGCCCGCATCGGAGGAGGCAACGGCAATCTTGAGGTTCTGCGTGGAGTCTGGAGTATACGGATCCCAGTTTGACATGATATTGAACCATGCGTACAAGCAGGGTACAAGAGCGAGGCCAAACACACAAATAACGGTGACGACACTCCTGCTCAATCGCCTGATATCAGAGCGAATGACGGCCGAAATATTAGAAGTTGTTCTTTTATAATTCTTCATATTCAATACATCGTTTCTTCCGTAGATTTGTTATGCTTGCTCAGACAGTAGTCTTTTCCTTACTTTCTTGGACGGCTGCTTTCTCGGTAACGGGAGCGTCTTCGACTTCGGCTTTGTTGACTGTGATTTCCTCGGCAGGGGCTTCATCGGCGTCGGGGGCGGGAGCTTTACCGTCAGTTTCTTCGGTCACGGCATCAAACTCAGGGGAGCGCTGCTGTATCGACTGGCGGATCTGCTCTGCCAGCACCAAAGCCTCGTCCTTGGAGTCGGCCTCGGTCGGGAGCGGCTCCTCGGCCTGCTCAAAGTCCGGTTCGTCCATATCGACTTGAGCGAACATCTGCCGCAGCAGGTAATCCTGATACTCGATAACGATAAGTATACCCGCTATGACAAACATCGAGGCTATCCAAAGTACGAGGAATATCGTCTTTGAGCCTTGGGTCATGAACAGCATGATAAGGAAGAAGGTCGGGATAATGAGCAGGCTTTTCAGAGCCGAGCTCGTTCTCTTGACATTTCTCCGATGCATTTTTTCAAGACCGGCAACGAGGTCGTTATACATTTTTTCGTACTGGGATTCTGTATTCATAATACATAACTCCTGTAGAGAGAATAATTACATCATTTCAGACTTATCGAGCTGATCGTTCATGTAGCGGTTTATGCCGTCGAGAGGACGCTTGAGCACGAGGCCGACAAACAGGCCGACGCCGAAGAACAGCAGAAGCTGGAGCAGGTAGATAAGGTAATTGTTGTGATACAGACCTGCGATAGCCTCACGCATGGCATTGATGGCATAGGGGAAGGGGAAAAACAGGTATACCTGCTGGAAGAAGTCGGGCAGAAGCTCAATTGGGTAAGAGCCGCCGGAGCCTGCGATCTGAATGATGAGGAAGACGACGAACAGAGCCTTGCCGATGTTGCCGAATGCGATTGCCATGGAGTAAGCAACCATGGAGCAGGTCAGCGAGGTCACAACACCCGAGAGTATAAACAGACCCGGATGAGCGCAGTCCATGCCGAAAATCACAAGGTCGCCCGCCATGATGACCATTGTCTGGATAAGACTGAGCAGGGCAAATATCAGGTAGCGTCCGAAGAACTTCTGACCGGTCGTTGCACCGATAAGCTCAATGGGCGTATCCACCTTCAAAATCGCATTAAGTATGATGCAGCCGACCCAAATGGCGAGCATCGTATAGAACGGAGCCATTGCGGCACCGTAGGACTCAACGGGGTAAACAGACTCCGACCTGATGGTGACGGGGCTTGCAAAGAATTCCGCAATAGACTGCGGGTCTACATTCATAAAGTCGAGTACCTGCTGCAGGCGGGTATCATCCGTGTCGCCGTTCAAAACGCCGAGAGCATCAGCAATTCTGGTTCTGTAATTGCCGATGAGTTCCTTGACCTGCACGAGCGCATTATTGACAGCCCCGAATGTGTTGCCCAGCTCGTTAACGATGGGGGGCACCTTGCCCATAACATCGCTGAGGTCGAGAAGTATGGAGGACAGGTCACCGAGACTGTCCTGAAGATTGGTAAGCAGAGTATCGATGGAGGGGTAAACTATCTCGGTAAGCGCAACTCTTGCGTTGCCGAGCAGATCACTGATGACCTGCAGGTATTCGATCAAATCAATATCCCTGTTGCCATTTAAAATATCGTCGAAGATATCGCTTGCATCCTTGGTGTTGTCAGCAGCCTGAGCTGCGGCCTTGGAGGCTTTCTTATCCGTTGTGCCAGCAGCATCCTCGACCGCATCCATTGCGGTGCCGAGAGCCGAAAGCTCTTGCGTAACAACTGCGGTGTCGTCCCTTGCAGCTGTGAGCGCCTGCTCACGGGCATCGGCATCGTCGGTAGTTTTAGCTATCTTGACATTTTTCTGAATATTCGCAATGCGTTGCTTAGCATCGTCCGCCATGAAGGTCATCATGGTGTCCATGCTCTGCTCAGTGGTCTGTGCCTGCTTGAGGTCATCGTAGTCATAGCCTGTCACGGCAGTGTATACCGTGGGCACGGTTATCTCGTTGTAGTCGGCCTTGAGCTGGTCGGCGGTATTTGCATCGACCTGCGTGTTCATGCCGAGCTGCTCACGAAGCTGAGTGATCTTATCCTTGACCTTGTTGAGCGCCGACAGTGCATCCTCGGCTTCACTGCCGGAAATGCCCGAGTGGGTGAGGTAATCTATAAGCTCCTGATACTGTCTTTCAAGCTCTTTGAGCGTCTCCTTCACGGTATCGGGATCCTCACCGCCGTTATAGAGCCTGTCAAGCTTGTAAATTGCCTTTTGTACGGAGTCCTGCAAATTGGTCAGCAGGGTATTGACCTCCTCATTTATGAGAGCAAGGTCATTTTTTGTGCTCTCAAGATAGGAGATCTGCTTGGAAATATTTATCCTCTCGTTGCCGAGAAGGTGGATGGTGTAATCAATGGTGCTGTTGGAATTGTTCAGCGTGCCGACGAGCGAATTGTTCGCAGCGACAAACTGATCAATGGTATCGTCATACTGCGCAAGGTTCCTGTCTATCTTGGCAAGCGTATTTTTGAGCATGCTGACGGTGTTGTCACCCTGAACGCCCTCGGAGAAAGTGTTGAACTTGTCAAACAGCGTTTCGACAACGGCCTGGATGTACGCCTTGTTGACTGACTGCTTGACCTTGTCGCCTGCGGCCTCAACGACCTTGACGGCGATGGGGTTTGTTTTCTCGTTCTGATAGAAATTGATGGTGGGGCTGAACATGTCCTCGTTGAGGAAGTTGTACATGTTATATGTAAAGTCCGGCTCGATTATAACGGCGGCGTAGTATTTGCCTGCGTACAGGTCGTCGACCGCCTTGTCGGCATCGTCGAGAAAAACATAGCCGATCTTCTCGTCCGCCTTAAGCTCTTCAACGAGCCGGTTGCCGATGTTTATTATCTTGCCGTCCTCGTCCATATAGTCACGGTCATTGCAGACAACGGCGATATTTACATCCTTGGTCTTACCGTAGGGATCCCAGAAGGCATAAATATTGAACCAAGCATACAGAGCGGGCAGGAACAGTATCGCCAAAATGATAAGGAAGGCGAGAAAGTGCCTCGTCAATGCTCGAAAGTCGTTTTTGAAAATAGTAAATACATTACGCATACCGGGTAATACTCCTATCGTAATCAGAAGTAATTATAACGCAGTTATCCTACGGGAAAGTGTCAAATGCCGTGGTTGCAAAATATATCGATAGAGATACAAAATTATTGTACCGTCAATCTATTCCAAAGTCAAGTAAACATAACTTCCAAATACAATTTTTTTTTGTAATTGTGCCTGTCAAATATTTAAACACAAAATATTGTGTGTCAGACTTAAGCTGGCAGGAGCCGTCAACTTAGCAGTTTTTACATAGAGTCAAAAAAAGAATATATGTCGAATATCCGGCAATGATAAGTTACGGGTTCATAAATAACAAAAACCCAATTCAATAAAGGAGATGTAATACTATGTCTAACAATCCCGGCAATCGTCTTGTCATTCCCGCAGCACGCGAGGCAATGGATAAGTTCAAGATGGAGGCAGCAAGTGAAGTCGGCGTTAACCTGAAGAACGGCTATAACGGCGAGCTCACTGCACGCCAGGCAGGCTCCATCGGCGGCCAGATGGTCAAGAAGATGATCGAGGCATACGAGAACGGCCTCAAGTAAGAGCACAAATAGAAACGATGCCCATTATATGTGGGCATCGTTTTTCTACATTATTAAATAATATATCATTTTTTATCGGCGAGCATGCGGAAAAAGGCCTCCTTGGCATTGACCTTCTGCGCACGGCTTATCGGGACGAGCGCACCGCTTGCGAGCTTAAAACCGTTCGTCTCCATCGTTGCAACATTGCGCACATTTACCCAGTAGCTCTGGTGGCAGTGGATAAAAGCGTTGTCGTCGCCAATGCCGGACAAAAGCTCCGCCGGAGACTGCGTCGTCATGAAGCTCCCCGCACCTGTCACGACTCTTGTTTTGTGCAGCACACGCTCAAGATACATAACGCTTTCGGCGGGCAGCCTCGTGACCGAAGCGCCGGACTTCACCGGCATGAAGCATTTCGGCTTTGCGATACTTGCGACCGCCTTGCTTAGCGCCAGCGGCAGCCGTTCGTCTATCTGTGACTTGAGGACAAAATAGATATGCTCCGTGTCGTACACCTCGGGCGCATAGAATATGTAGCTTGAGATGAAAACTATCTTGCACTCCGGTGCAATGCGGTTTATCTCGCCTGCAAGCTCAATGCCGTTGATGCCCGGCATCTGGATATCCAGCAGCGCAATGTCCGGCACATACGCCGTGGCCTCCATTTTGAAAAGCAGCTCGTTTGCGCCGCTAAATTCCGAGAAAACCGGCGAATGCCCGTTCAGGATGCCCTCGGCAAGCTTTCGTGTATGTTTTAGGTGCAGCCTATCGTCATCGCAAATGGCAATTTGAAGCATACCTTATCCCTCTGACCCTTTTAACTTAAATAATACCTATTATACAACAAAATTATAAAACACTTTTGCAAATTATGCAAGAAAAGTGACCGATTATGTCACATGCCCGCCAAAGTCAGCCTATAGGTGTTATTTTTTACTTATCATAACAAAGGCATAATTTACAGACAGGGGGAGAAGGTTTGATTAAGATATGTCTTGTTGACAACGACAGAGAAAATGCTGAGGGTGTAAAGCTGATGGTCGATGCCTACTTTGCCGGTTTTGCCGTAAAGCACGAGGTCGATATCATGGACTGCAAGGAACTCATATCGCCGCAGCTTTGGCTGGACTGCTCATATGATCTTGCCGTGTTCAATATCTCCGACAGGCGCAGCCGCAGTCAGCTTATGGAGTATTCCGTGGAGGTGCGCAGGCTATGCCGCAAAACGAAGGTCATCTTCGTTTCCGATGAGCTGCGCAGTGTGCTGGACACCTTTGACTATGACCCGGATTATTTCATACATATGCCGCAGTCGGACGAGCGGTTTTCCGCCGCGATGGAGCATCTTTTGAAGCTCAATGCGAATATGGGCGCAAACAGGCTGGTGCTGAACACCAAGCAGGCAAAGCACATAATCCCGTATAGCTCTATCGTGTATATCGAGCACTATCAGCACAAATCGAAGATAGTGTGCGAGGACAAAGAGGTGACCTGTCATGAGAAGCTGAGCACGCTCCTCGAGCAGCTCGACAGCGCCTCATTCGTGCGCTGCCACTGCAGCTTTGTCGCAAATTTGGAGCATGTGCGCAAGTATACCCGCACGCAGCTTTTCATGAGCAACGGCGATATCCTCCCGTGCAGCCGCAGCAGCCAGCACACCGTCCGCCAAGCGGTGGAAAAAAACCGCAAAGTCAAGGTGTGATGCTGCAAATTATGCTCATAACTTTGCCAATTATGCACCAATACCCACCGCACCCTGCAAAACATGGTACAATCGTGCAGTAGATGAGTATACACCTGCTGTTACACAGGACAAATTAATTATAAATACAGGGAGGAAAAAATGAAGAAGAGGATTTTAAGCTCTTTGCTTGCAATACTGATGCTTGTGTCACTTCTACCGATGCAGGTATTTGCAGCCGAGGGCGAAGTGACACGCATTCAGTGGCTGCAAAAGCTGACTGAAACCTTCGACATGACTGTCGAAGCGGACAACTATCCTGACAACTACTATAGTGATGTCAGCTCCGATGACAGCTACTATAGAGATGTTATGGTAGCGACCGAGTTTGGTCTGATCGACCAAGAGCCCGGCACGGAGCTTAAGCCGAACGAACCGGCGACACGAGAGTTTGCGGCGCATACGCTGAACTTCTGTCTCGGCTACGAGCTTGAGGAGGGCGCAACATACACCTTCGCCGACTCGGCCTCACTGACCTACGCCAACGATGCGCAGATTGCAGTAAACCGCAACTGGTTTGCACTTGTCGACGGCAAGTTCATGCCCGAGCAGACAGTCACGAACGGCGAAATGACCGCCATGCTCGCCGACGCCGCCGCAGTGCTGGAAGGCCAGGAGGTCGACACCGGCGCACAGAGTGAGTATACATTTGCCGACGGCGTAAAGGAGATCCCCGAGAGTGCATCGGTCACCACCAGCGAAGACGGCAGCAGCCTCACGATAGTCGGCTACACCGGAACACTCAAGGCCGGGGACATCGTTGCGGTACACGAAGTGTTCCCGGTGATCTATTCCGTGACTGCGGTGACATCTGCCGATGGCGTGCTTACGCTGACCGTCACGAAGCTTGACGCTGACGACTATATAATTTCCATGAATACGCAGGGCAGCGTTGACGCAGACTTGAGCGAAGTAGAAGCTGCGGAAGATACCGACATTACATACATTATGAGCAACGGAGTAGAAACGCAGAGCGCAGCTCGTGCGCAAGCTCTCCTAAGGGATAAAAAAGTCAAGATAAAAGATGTCAAGCTTGACAAAACGCTCTATAACAGCGGTGGCATTAAGGTCAAGGTATACGGCAAGCTTACAAGCATGAACCTGACTTACAATGTCAAACTCGGAGGCAATTCCCCCTATGCGATGGTCAGAGTGGACGGCAAAGCGAGTGTCGGATGCTCCGCCAGCTTTGACTCAATGGAATCTTTGGAACTACCCAGCTCTATTACCTTGGCCTATGTCCCTGTTGCCGGTATTGGCAAGATTGCAGTCTCTGCGAAAGTCAGCCTCGAGGGCGAGGTAACTCTTGAATACAGCACCAATTTCACGGCGGGCTTTGAATATTCAAAATCCAGTGGCTTCAGAGCCATCAAGAGCTTCAGCACCGGAAGCTTCTCGGTTCAGGCACAGGTCGATCTAAAGGCCGGAATCGAGGCAAATGCCGGACTTGCGGATATACCTTTCATTACCGGATATGTTTACATTGAAGCCGGCGCAAGGATGAAAATGTATTATTCCACGGTGAACAGCGGAACCGTGAAATACTGCGTTGATACCTCGGCGTATTTATATGCAACAGCGGGGTACAATGTAGGCATAAAAAAAGTGAAAACATGGTCGGATTCCTATGAAATTTGGGACATGTCTAACAGCCCGATGAAGGTACATAACCACTTTGAAAACGGTGTTAGCACGGGCGGCGTGTGCACCGTAGGCAGCGATTGCAGCAATAAGGGTTACGGCAGAAACGGCTACACGACAGGCGCTAATTCAAGATACTACAATTACGGCGGCTCAAACGGAAGCAGCAAAGGCACGAGCTCGTCCGGAAAACCGTATACCATATATGAATACTCGCTTGACGATTATAAGAATGCGGTCATAACCAAATATAACGGCAATGTTTCTGCACTCTTTGTGCCCAAGACCATCGACGGTTATACCGTTGTTGGCATAGGAAGCTCAGCATTCGAAGGCAATACTAAGCTTAGGGTTTTGCATCTGCCTGAGACGCTGACGAGCATAGGGCAATATGCATTCTCAGGCTGCATCAATTTAGGGACGATAGAATTCCCGGAGAGCCTGATAGAGATAAGTTACGGCGCATTCTCAGGCTGTGATGGTTTGACGAGCATAAAGCTGCCATCGAATTTGCAGACGCTGAAATATGAAGCCTTTGGATACTGCGAAAATCTGCAAAGTGTATGGATACCCAAAACGATAATTGATGGTAGCTACTTTAACGGAGCTCATTATATTGGCCCGTTTGATGGCTGCGGGAAGCTGAAAAGTGTGACATTTGCAGACGGGATAACGAATATACCTGCGGGCTTGTTTGCAGGCTGCACGGGAATAGAGAGCATAGAGATACCTGATACGGTAACTGAAATATTAGTAAGTGCATTTGCTGACAGTAGCATACAGAGCGTGAAGATAGGCAGCGGTTTGACGACAATAAGTAGCTATGCATTTTACAGCTGTAAGAACCTTACGGAAATAAACCTGCCCGAAGCGCTGACGAGCATAGGGCAATATGCATTCTCAGGCTGCATCAATTTAGGGACGATAGAATTCCCGGAGAGCCTGATAGAGATAAGTTACGACGCATTCTCAGGCTGTGATGGTTTGACGAGCATAAAGCTGCCATCGAAGATCACGAGAATAGAAAATAACACATTCTATGGCTGCAGCTCGATGACAACGGCAGAGCTTCCCGAAGCACTCAAGACCATAGGCGAGTACGCATTCTATGGCTGTGAGGCGCTTGAAGGTGTCGTCATTCCCGACAAGACTTACCTCATCGAAAATGACGCATTTGAAAATTGCAGTGCACTCAAATCGCTCAAGTGCGGTACGGGCCTGCGCACGATAGAGTATAATGCCTTCTGCAACTGCGACGCACTGACGGAAGTCGCCCTTCAAGAGGGCGTGACGACCATAGGCAACAATGCTTTCTATGATTGCGACGGACTTGAGACTATCGCAATCCCCAACAGTGTTACAAGCATCGGCACCTCGCTGTTCAGCGGCTGCGAAAAGCTTAAGAATGTGACCCTCGGTGTTGGCATTACCCAAATTCCGGAATCCATGTTCTATCAGTGCCCCAAGCTTGAAAGCATTGCGCTTCCCTACAGGGTAACATCGATAGGAGACAGCGCCTTCGCAAACAGCACTTCCTTTAAATCCATAACGATACCCAGAAGCGTTGCCTCTTTCGGCAGCAATATCTTTAGCTACCCCGCAAAGCTCACAATTTACGGTGTGAGCGGAACTAAGGCAGAGACCTATGCGGGCAATATAGGTGCGACATTCGTTCCGATAGATAAGCCTGCCACCTCGGCAACGCTAGACAAGACCATGCTCACCCTCAATAAGGGCAGCAGCACGAAGCTGAATCTGAGCGTTCAGCCGGTAGACTTCACCGATGAAGTCAACTGGAAGTCTGCAAACACTTCCGTAGTCACAGTTGCAGCGGACGGCACTGTTAAGGCAGTCGGCGTCGGCACGACGACTATCAAGGTCACGGTCGGCAACGCAAGCGCAAGCTGCAAGGTCACCGTTGTCCAGCCCGTCACTTCGATATCGCTGAACAAGGCCTCGCTCTCAATGGAGGCACTCAGCACATATCAGCTCACCGCAACAGCCTACCCCAACGATGCATACGATAAGTCGATAAAGTGGGAAAGCTCCGACAACTCCGTTGCCACCGTCAGCGATGACGGCTTAGTCACGGCAGTCGGCAAGGGCACCGTTACCATTAAGGCGACCTCAACTGCTGTGAGCAGCGTTTCGAGAAGCTGCACCGTGACCGTTACCAACAACGGCATAGTCGCAAAGGATGTTGCACAGCTCGAAAGCCCCCACAATTACAGCAATAATTGCTCGGATATCTGGTTGTACACCCTCCCGGACGCTTCCAAAATTACGGTGACATTCGATGAGCGCACCAACATTGAGGACGGCTTCGATTACCTCTATATCTACAACGCAAGCGGCGAACAGGTCGGCAAATACACCGGCACCGAGCTTGCCGGAAAGTCGATCGACATCGACGGCGATACGGTCAAGATAAAGCTCGTCAGCGATGGCGGCGGCAACGAATGGGGCTTCAAGGTCACCGATGTCAAAGTAGCCTCCGGCGCACATGTCCACAGCTACACCTCCGTCGTGACTGCACCGACTTGCACCGAAAGGGGTTACACTACCCATACCTGTACCTGCGGCGACAGCTATGTTGATAGCTACACCAATGCACTCGGCCATAGCTATGGTGCGTGGAAGCAGACCAAGGCACCCACCTGCACCGAAAAGGGAATGGAGACCAGAACTTGCACCCGCTGCAATGCAAGCGAGACGAGAGATATAAATGCTCTTGGACATGATATCAAGCATCACGCTGCTAAGGCGGCAACTTGCACGGAAAAAGGTTGGGCGGCATACGATACTTGCTCTCGCTGCGATTACAGTACCTACAAAGAAATAGCGGCAACAGGTCATCATCACAATGCGGTTGTGACTGCCCCGACCTGCACGGCAAAGGGCTATACCACGCACACCTGCACCGCTTGCGGCAATAGCTACAAGGACAGCTACACCAACGCACTTGGCCACAATTACGCAAACGGCAAGTGCACACGCTGCGGCGCAGCAGACCCCAACTATAACCCCGCACCCGCAGCGCCTGCACTTAAGATAACAACCTCGGCGGGCAAGCCGAAGATTTACTGGAACGCAGTTGATGGAGCGGCGAAGTATTGGATATATCGTTCTACCGACGGTAAGAACTTTAAGTATTACGACAGCACGACAAAGACCAGCTACACCAATAACTCGACTGCCATCGGCTCGACCTATTACTACAAGGTCAAGGCGGTCAATGTTGTTGAAGGGAAGAACTATACCTCCGACTTTAGCGCCTCCAAGAGCATTCAGTGCAAGCCCGCTGCGCCGACCGTGAGTATCAATCGTTCCAACGGCAAGCCGAAGCTGAGCTGGAAAGCTGTCAGCGGCGCAACGAAGTACTGGATCTACCGCAGTACTGACGGTGTGAATTTCAAGTATTGGGACAGCACGACTAAGACCAGCTACACGAACTCCGGCGCAGCATCGGGTACGAAGTATTACTACAGAGTGAAAGCTGTTGCGGTCGTGAACGGCAAGAACATCGTTTCCGCAAACAGCAGCACAAAGAGCCTGATGACCTCGCTTGCAAAGCCCTCGGTCAGCATCACGACCTCTAACGGCAAACCTAAGCTTACTTGGAAAGCGGTCACGGGTGCTGATAAGTACTACATCTATCGTTCGACCGATGGTAAGACCTTCAGCTACTGGGATAGCACGACAAAGACGACCTATGTAAACAGCGGTGCAAAGAAAAACACCAAGTATTACTACAAGGTCAAAGCGGTCTGCGCATCCAACTCCAACGCAAACTCCGCACAGAGCAGTACAGTCAGCATCAAAGCGACCAAGTAGCAGACAACGGGTTTTAAAAAATAAAAAATTTTTTTCAAAACCGTGTCCCCGCATGTCCGCTTGAGGACATATATATAGTAGAGGCCTGCATTGCAGGCTCCGTATATCTCCGGTATATACAACACATCAACAAAGGGAAACAGCGGCAGGGTGACCTGTCGCTGTTTTCTCGTTTCTACGGCGATATTAAAACGGACAAAGCTTTCGTGCTTTGTCCGTTTTACTTATTCAACTTTGAGCAGCAGCCCTTTTGCTGGTTTAAGTTGAGACCGAGTATATAGTCTGCAGACACATCATACAGACGACATAGCACGATAAGGTGCCTTATGGGCAGTTCATTTGCACCACGCTCATAGCGAGCGTACATAGTTTGCGAGGTGCCAAGAATTTGAGCCACTTGCTCCTGAGTTAGGTCATTATCCTCCCGGAGCGCTCGCAGTCGACAAATATAGTCCAAATGAACTCACCTCCATTTTGGGCAGCTGCCCGGCGTAAAAGTATCAAAATAATAAAAAATTAAGAAAATCTTTAGTCAATTCTAAAGCAAAAACGATATTTCCTCTTGACTTTAGTAAATATCTTTACTAAAATGTTAAATTAAGTAATGGTATGCAACCATATGGCTTTAAAGAGGTTTCTTACCATCTGTTACAGGCCCTGATTATCTCGGTAAAAAAGGAGAAAGAAATGGAAACAGAGAAGAAGACAAGGAATGTAAAGGGGACAGTAGGGAGGATAATAGCGATCATACTGGTAGCGGCGATGGCAGCGTGGCTGGTAAGCAGCTGCAACAAGCCGGAAAACGGTGCAAACGGATTATCAGCGTACGAGGTTGCTGTAAAGAACGGTTATAAAGGAACTGTTGAACAGTGGCTGGCATCCCTCGTCGGCGAAGCCGGCGAAAAAGGACAGGTCGGAAAATCTGCTTATGATCTGGCAGTCGAGAACGGCTATACCGGTATTGTGCAGCAGTGGCTGGTTTCACTGATCGGTGACGCCGGCAAGAACGGCAGCTCCGGCAAGGACGGCGCAGCGGGCACAAATGGCGAATCTGCCTATGAGCTTGCGGTCAAGAACGGCTACAGAGGCACCGAGGTGCAGTGGCTGGAGTCGCTTGTCGGCCCTATCGGTGCAAACGGAGCCGATGGTGCAAACGGCAAGGACGGAATCAGCGGCAAGAGCGCATATGAGCTGGCGGTAGCAAACGGCTTTAACGGCACGCTTGAGCAGTGGCTCAACTCACTCGTAGGTGCCGACGGCAAGAACGGTGCTGACGGTAAGGATGGCATAAACGGCAAAGACGGTGTCAATGGCAAAGACGGTGTCAACGGCAAAGACGGTGTTGATGGCAAAGATGGTACCAACGGCAAAGACGGTGTCGACGGTAAGAGTGCTTACGAACTGGCTGTAGAAAACGGCTACACCGGCACTGTTGAGCAGTGGCTTGCATCTCTGGCTGGCGAAGCAGGCGCTGCCGGTAAGGACGGCAAGGACGGCGCAACAGCGTATGATCTCGCAGTTGCAAACGGCTTTGAGGGAAGCGTTCAGGATTGGCTCGCATCCCTGGTAGGCCCTGCGGGCAAAGATGGTGCCGACGGTAAGGACGGCATCAACGGCAAAGACGGTGCCGATGGTAAGGACGGCATCAACGGCAAAGACGGTGCCGACGGTAAGGACGGCATCAACGGCAAGGACGGAATCGACGGTAAAGACGGTGCCGATGGTAAGGACGGTGTCGATGGCAAGAATGGCGCAAACGGTAAGAGCGCTTATGAACTGGCAGTAGATAACGGCTATACCGGTACGCTCCAGCAGTGGCTGGTGTCCTTGGTAGGCGAACCCGGCAAGGACGGCAAAGATGGTATAAATGGCAAAGACGGCGCCGATGGTAAGGACGGCATCAACGGCAAGGACGGTGCCGATGGTAAGGACGGCATCAACGGCAAAGACGGTGCCGACGGCAAGGACGGCGCAAACGGTAAGAGCGCCTACGAACTGGCAGTAGATAATGGATACACAGGCACTGAGGCTGAATGGCTCGCAATGCTCGTAGGCCCTGCCGGCAAGGACGGTAAAGACGGCGCAAACGGTAAGAGCGCATATGAGCTTGCAGTAGACAAGGGCTTTACCGGCACCGAGGACGAGTGGCTGGATTCTCTCAAAGCAACAGCGGGCACCGGCACCGGTAAGGATGGCAAAGACGGTAAAGACGGCAAGAGCGCTTATGAAATTGCAGTAGACAACGGATACACCGGCACGGCCGCCGAGTGGCTCGATTCACTTGTGGGTGCGGCCGGCAAGGACGGCAAAGATGGTATAAATGGCAAAGATGGTGCCGACGGTAAGGATGGCGCCAATGGCAAAGACGGCGTTGACGGTAAAGATGGCGCAAACGGCAAGAGCGCATATGAGATCGCTGTAGACAACGGTTTTGAAGGTACCGAGGCTGAATGGCTCGCATCCCTGGCAGGTCAGACCGGTGCATACGGTGCCGACGGTAAGAGCGCATATGAGCTTGCATGCGATGCAGGCTTTGAGGGTACTTTGGTCGAGTGGCTGGATTCCCTCATAGGTGCCGACGGCAAAGACGGCGTTGACGGCAAGGACGGCAAGAGCGCATACGAGCTTGCAGTCGAAAACGGCTATGAAGGGTCTCTGACCGAGTGGCTCGTCTCGCTCATCGGCGCAGACGGCAAGGACGGTGTCAACGGTGCAGACGGTGCAAACGGCAAGAGCGCATACGAGCTCGCCAAGGAAAACGGTTATGAAGGCACTGTTCAGGAATGGCTCGCATCTCTCGTCGGCGCACCCGGTAAGGATGGCGCAGACGGCAAGAGTGCATATGAGATCGCAGTAGCCAACGGCTACACCGGAAGCGAGAGCCAGTGGCTGGCCTCTCTCGTCGGCAGAGACGGTAAAGACGGTGTCGACGGTAAGGACGGCATCAACGGCGCAGACGGTAAAGACGGTGTCAATGGCATCAACGGCAAGGATGGCGTAGGCGTCAAGAACGCATACATAGACGAAAACAAGAACCTTATTTTCGAGCTGACGGACGGTACTACGATCAACGCAGGCTCACTGGCCGACAGTGCAGCGACAAAGTACACCGTTGTTTTCAAGGACTATGACGGGACGGTTCTCAAGACCTGCACTGTCGAAAAGGGCGGCTCTGCAGCTGCCCCTGCAGCTCCCTCCAGAAGCGGCTATACCTTTGATGGATGGGATAAAGATTTTAGTAATGTAACATCTAACCTTATAGTTACTGCAAAGTATGTCAAGGCCGGTGTTCCGGTATTTGAGGTGCAGAGTGCAACAGCAAGCGTAGGAGAAACAATTAATGTTCCCGTTGTTATAAAGAATAATCCCGGTATAGCAGGTGCTAAGATCACAATTTCGTTCGATTCAAATCTCACACTGACTGGAGCTGAGGCAGGGGAAGCATTTTCTGGACTGACATATACGGGGCCTGGAAAATTTGTGAGCCCGTGCAATTTCTCGTGGGATGCAGAAAGTGACAATGTATATGGGAACGGTAATGTAGTCATCTTGACATTTAAGGTGTCTGATAGCGCAAAATCCGGCGATTCCTTCACAGTTAATGTATCCTATGTTTATGGCGATATTTATGATGCTGATTTCAATGATATTCAGTGCGAAACCAGTAGCGGAATAGTGACGATTAAGTAAAATTGCGATTCTGTAAAATTGAACAAGTATTAGGTAATGACGCAATGTTGAGGTGAGAACAATGAAAAAAAGAATTATATCGTTGGTCTTGACAATACTGTTGCTCGTTTCCCTGTTGCCCAGCAGCATTATAGCACCGGTTTTTGCAGCCGGTGCTGAAGCCACGACTCTTGCAGTTGATGAGGCGTGGGGAGAGCCGGGGGGAACGGTTGATGTATATGTCAAGGTGAAGAACAACACCGGTATTGCAGGCGCATATATAACGGCGGAATACGACTCAAAATTGACTCTCGTTAGTGCAAGAAGTGGCGATGCGTTTTCCAGCCTCGATTTTACCGCACCAGGTACTTACGCAAATCCGTGTAAATTTGTTTGGGACTCGGAAAACACTGAAGTCAATGATGACGGTACGCTGATTGTCATGACATTTAGAATTTCTGAAGACGCAACCTCAGGGGAGCGCTTGCCTGTAGATATCAGTTATGAATATGGTGATATCTACAATGCAGATCTCAAGTCACTCGATGTCGCAGTCGAAAACAACTCTGTTTTAGTCATAGACTATACACCTGGAGATGTTAACGGTGATAAAGTTGTTAACGGCAAAGATACTATGCTCATCAGACGCTACATGGCCGGAGGCTACGGTGTTGAAATTAATGAGAAGGCGGCAGATGTCAATGACGACGGTCGTATTAACGGCAAAGATACTATGCTTATCAGACGCTATATTGCCGGAGGATACGATGATGTTGTCCTTAGACCTGTAACTCCCAAGTGCAGCCACGAGCTGACGGTAGTTGAGGGAAAAGATGCAACTGTAACAAAGGACGGCAATATCCCCTATTGGTACTGCAGCAAATGCGGTAAGTATTTCAAAGATGCAAGCGCACTTAATGAGATAACGCTTGCTGACACAGTTATCCCCAAAGCAACAAACTATGTTGTGTATGATCTTAACAATGACTACATAAAATCGCTGGGTGTTGATCTTGAGCCTCAAACCTATTCGTCCGCAACTGGCCTAAAGCTGGAGCCGTATAATGTCGTTGAAGGTTATACATTCAACGGCTGGTTTGACGGCCCCGGAGAAAATGCAAAGCAGGTCACGGAGATACCAAAAGGAACGACCGGCTGCGTGACTGTTTATGCAAAGTGGATAGAGAAAGAATATGATATAACCTACTCTGTATATAAGACCCCGTTGGAAGCAATCGACGCCGAAAAGTATACAAAGTACACAAGAAGCAAAGGCTTGAAAGATCTACCTAATCCGACATTGTATAACTATATCTTCGTAGGCTGGTTTAATGAGGAAACCGGTGAAGAAATTACAAGTATTCCTGTCGGAACGACCGGAGATATTACACTCAAAGCAAGGTGGACCAGTAAAAGAAACCTTGCCCAGCCGGTTAGCAAGCTTGGAGATCCTATTGTGTGTACTGACACAGACAAAGGAATAATCTATTTCGCTTACGAAATCGGCACGATAAAAAATGTTCCGCTTACTGATGCGATTTGGTCGGTAAATGCGGTCTCAGGTCTCTCACAAAAAAGATCTGAAACAGTTACAACGACAATTTCAAAAACAATGGCCGACGGGATAGTTAACACTGTTTCGCAGGCTACTGTCGACTCTGCAACATGGACTTTGTCTGAAAATTGGAATGATGTAACAAGTGTAAACGAGACATGGGCATCACAGCACAACATGACAGTTGGCGTAGCTAACACAAAATCAAAAACATCTTCGAATACTTATAGCCTTACCCATTCGGGAAGCGGAAGTGATACTACAACGACGACGGATGGAACAACAGTAGTTTCATATGACAGCAAGAATACAAAAAGTGAGGAAGCCACTCAGTATGATATTAACGGCAAGGCTTCTATATCCACAGGTGATAAGGGTGTAGGAAAACTGTTTGGATACTCCGGTTCTGTCGAAATCGGTGGAAGCTACGGTGTCAATAATAAAAATTCAGAAGAAGCTCATACCGGAACGGATACGACGGATGTGGACACAACGGTGACTGGACATGTAGAGTCGTGGAATGATAGCAGTACTTCCTCAAGCACTATGTCTGCGAGCGAGAGCGAAACACTAAGCAAGACACTTTCTGAAGTTGTCAGCAATACCAAAGGTTACGGCAAATCGTATTCAAGTGGTGGTGCAAACAGCGAGGCAAAGCAGCAGAGTCAGACCAACAGCAGTACAGTTAATAGCTCATCAACACTCACATGGTTTAACTCTGAAATAAAAACGACGACGAGTGAGTATTCAACAGACGGCAAGGGTGAGGGCATGTATCGCCTCGTTTTGGCTGGCACGGTTCATGTGTTTGCAACTGTTTGTTATGATATCGGAAGTCAGTCATATTCTGTGTTTACATACAATGTCCTTGACGATAAGGTAGATGAGTTCCTCGACTACTGCGCAGATGCAACATCATGGGACAAGGAAAGAATGGCTGAAGAGGAAATAAGCGTTCTTCCGTTTGAGGTTCCTTTCTTTGTCTACGAATTATCCCAGGCTAAAACAGTGCAAACGGTGGGCTTAAGCTTCAAGACCAATTCCGATACTAAGACTGCGATAGTTGATGGCTATACAGGGACTGATACAAGTGTAGTTGTTCCATCGTTCATAAGCCAAGGCGGAGTTGCTTACAAAGTAACCGGTATATCCGCTGCTGCTTTTGCAGGTAAAACGATTGAGTCGATCGTGCTTGGCGACTATATCGAAGAGATACCGAACGGAGCATTTAAAGATTGCAGCTCGCTCAAGCAGATATCCGGACGGTTCACGAAGATAGGGGCTGAGGCATTCAGCGGCTGTACGGCACTTGAAGCGTTTAATGTTTCCTCGACAACTACGGAAATAGGGGAAGACGCGTTCAAAAATGTCCCGTCACTTAAGGTGTCTGTGATTGATGCAGAAACAGCAGAAAAGGCAGTAAAGGAAAAGTATACAGATCTCGCAGTCAAAGATCCGACAGACGAGCAGAAGGCAGAAATTCAGAAGCAAATAAGAGAGCTTACCCAGTCAATCGTGGACAGTGCAATTAACTCCGGAGCGAGTAACATTGTTATGGACATTTCGGCTATAGCTGATGGGGTTAAGCTCGATGTGAATGTTCCGGCTATAAACAGCTTTGAACTCCAAGGCGGAGGGAAATCCTATTCTGACCTAAAGCTGACATCGAATGCAGTGACTACTACTGTTAGCAAGATAAAAATTGTTGACAGCACCCGTGTTCCGCTTGAGCTCAGCTCAAAGAATGTTATCCTTCAGACTGTGAATGTTACTGCACCTAGCTATGCAGTGCTGCTGTCGGCCGATTCCGTAAATCTTACGATCAGAAGCGATAATCATATTACATCAAAAAGCGGCAAAGCTATAGTATGCAGTGACCCGAATATCGTATCCGAGAAAATAGACAATGTCAGTGGAACACTTGACGTTTCGGGTGATGTATATGTTTGTGCAGATAAAACCGTAATTGATGCGATAAAGAATAATACGAAAGTCACGGTTGAAAACGGTGAGGTAAAGCAACTAACAAAGGAAGAGTTCTCGAAATACATCAAGGGCAGCTACAATATTACCTTTGACCCCAATGGTGGAACGGTTTCGGAAGATTCAAGGGTTTGCTACTATGGTACAGCAACTGAAGCACTTCCTGTGCCCGAACGGACAGGCTTTACCTTTGACGGATGGTATACAGCAAAAGATGGCGGAAGCAAAATCGATGCAAATACTGTCTCAAGTCTTAATGTGGACTGCACACTTTATGCACATTGGACCGCCAATGGTTATACGGTGAAGTGGAATGATGCAACCGGAGTTGTTATTGCTGTTGAGAGAACTGCTTCGCCCTATGTAAATGCAAAAACAGGCACACTCACAAGTGGAGATACGGTCTACTACGGCGATGTACTTTCAGTGAAGTACACTGCATCGGTGGGATATACGATCGACAAGACAGGCGTTGACAGTATCACGGTTGTCGGCGATGTGACATCGGGCGATATCTATGCATCTGCAACTCCGAACAGCTATACTTATAACATTGTTTACAAGTCCAGCAATGGAACAAACCTTGGTACGGCAACAGCAACTTATAAGTACGGAACTACCAACACCATATCACCTCCCGCAAAGACGGGATATAATTCTCCGGCGGCTCAGAGTGTGAGATGGGATTCGGTAACGGCTAAGACAATAACCTTCACCTATACACCGAAGTCTGTTTCGACCTCTCAGTTCGCGGCGAGCGGAACATGGTGGGACGCTGGTCACGGCAACGGAATTACATTCTCTGCGTCGATACAGCATCAGAATAGGACGGCAAACTCCGTGCAGGTAAGAGTGGTATGGACACAGAGTATTAAATCTGCATACTACGGCTTCAATCAGTGGTTCTATGCATCTTGTGGAGGACAGAATACAGGAAATGTTCAGATTGCATCCACATCGACATGGCCGCCCAGCACCTCCCGTACAGATAGCAGGACTGTGTATTCCGGCTGGATGACAGTCCCGGTCACGGCAACACAAACGAGTGTATATGTAGCCTGTGACTGGTCAACCACGGGTACATCACACAGTGGTTCCTGGTCGAAAACCATCTCAATACCCACCTACTAATATTTTAAGGGCTCGTTCATTTAAGTGAAAAAGGCATTTAACACAAACCAAAGACGCACAGCTGCAGGCCAACATGGCCTGCAGCTGTGTAATCGACAGACAACGGGTTTTAAAAAATAAAAAATTTTTTTCAAAACCGTGTCCCCGCATGTCCGCTTGAGGACATATATATAATAGAGGCCTGCATTGCAGGCTCCGTATACCTCCGGTATATGAAACATCGGGAACAGCGGCAGGTAACTCCTGCCGCTGTTTTCCGCTTGGGGGCAAAAAACTCCCGTATGCACTGACATACGGGAGCTTGCGTAGCTTTAATCTCTATACTCGAACTCGAGGTTGTAGATGCTGACAGTGTCGCCGTCCTTGATGCCCATGGCCTCCATGCGCTCGAACACGCCGGAGTCACGCAGGACACGGTCAAAGTACATGCGGCTTTCGTTGTCGTCAAAATTGATCGAGCCGAGAAGCCTCTGCATCCACGCACCCTCAACGACCCAAACATCGTCAAACTGTTCGATGGTGAGTTGCTCGGATGTGTCAATGACAGGCTCGGGCGGGACATAGTCGGCCTCAAAGCGGATGACCGGCGGCAACTCCTGAAGCTTGGCTGCGGCAACGCTCACGAGCTCGTGTGTGCCGTTATGCGTTGCGGCGCTCATCTCGAAGAACTCGTAGCCCAGCGCATCGACATGCTCACGCAGCCTGTCGATGTTCTCACGGTCGTCGCCGAGAAGGTCGCACTTATTGGCGGCAACTATCTGCGCACGGCTCGCAAGCTCGGGGCTGTACTCGTGCAGCTCGGCGTTTATCGTGTCAAAGTCCTCAACGGGGTCACGACCCTCGCTGCCGGAGACATCAACAAGATGTATCAGCAGACGGCAGCGGTCGATATGCCGCAGGAAATCATGACCCAAGCCCGCACCCTCGGAAGCGCCTTCAATGATGCCCGGGATATCGGCCATGACGAACGAGCGCCCCTCATCAACATACACGACACCGAGGTTGGGAAATAGGGTGGTGAAGTGGTAGTTTGCGATCTTCGGATGCGCCTTACTGACAACGCTTAGAAGCGTTGATTTGCCGACATTGGGAAAACCCACAAGACCGACATCCGCCAGCAGCTTGAGCTCAAGCGTGATATCATGGCTCTCACCGGGGAGACCGGGCTTTGCAAAGCGGGGCACCTGACGGGTGGGCGTCGCAAAATGCTTGTTGCCCCAGCCGCCCTTGCCGCCACGGGCAACGACGAACCTCTCGCCGTCGGACATATCGTGCATGATGCCGCCGGTCTCGGTGTCACGAATGAGCGTGCCACGGGGGACACGGATAAAAAGGCTCTCGCCGTCCTTGCCGGAGCAGCGCTTGCCCTGACCGTCCATGCCGTTTCCGGCAACATATTTGCGTTTGTATCTAAAGTCCATCAGCGTGGACATGTTATCATCGACAACAAAGACGACATCGCCGCCTCTGCCGCCGTCACCGCCATCGGGGCCGCCTGCTGCGACATACTTCTCACGGTGGAATGCGATTGCGCCGTTGCCTCCGTTGCCCGCCTTAACGGTAATCCTTGCTTTATCAACAAAAGAAGCCATAGCGTGCCTCCTTACAATTTAGTAAAAACAATGCCGGACAGTTTAGTCCGGCATTGTCAAATCTTCATTTACTGAGCGATTTCTTCGTAAACAGAGACCTTTTTGCGGTCCTTGCCCATGCGCTCGAACTTTACCTTGCCGTCTACGAGGGCGAACAGGGTGTCGTCCTTACCCTTACCAACATTGGTACCCGGGTGGATCTTAGTTCCGCGCTGTCTGACAAGGATGTTGCCGGCCAGAACAAACTGACCATCTGCTCTCTTAGGTCCAAGACGCTTAGACTCACTGTCACGGCCGTTCTTGGTTGAACCCATACCTTTTTTATGTGCCATTAAGGTTACACCTCCATTATCAGTAGTAGCGGAATAAATTATGCGTTGATGGTTTCAATCTGAACCTTGGTATAGGGCTGTCTGTGGCCCTGAGTTCTGCGGTAGCCCTTTTTAGGCTTCATCTTATAAACGCGAACCTTCTTGCTCTTGCCGTTCTTGACGACATTAGCGGAAACGCTTGCGCCTTCGATAACGGGAGCACCGAAAACGGTGTTTTCCTCGTCGATGACTGCCAGAACACGGTCGAACTTAACAGACTCGCCTGCCTCGACATCAAGCTTCTCAACGAAGATGACATCACCCTCGGCAACACGGTACTGCTTACCGCCGGTCTCGATTATAGCGTGCTTCATGAACTTAACTTATCCTTTCTTCAGGTCTCGCTCTCATAGGTGTCGGGCAGATCCCGAGCTTCCGACCCATTCAATGCGGCTTTAATAGTATAGCATTGCCAATCGGCAATGTCAAGCACAAAAATGCTTGAAAAACAAAAGAAAAAATGGCATAATCACAATGAGATGTGAAGGAGGGAGTGCAAAATGAACAAGCTTCTGAAAAAGCTGTTTTCCAGAACCGTTGTGACGGCTCTGCTGATCGTAATACAGGTTGCATGGCTGGCGGCACTGCTGCTGCAGTTGGGCAACTCCCTGCCAGCGATACAGACCGTGCTGCGCATACTGAGCCTTGTTGCAATTTTGTTTGTGATAAAAAGCGATATGAACCCATCGTATAAGATAGGTTGGATATTGCTTATCGCCGTGCTGCCGATCCTGGGCGGCCTTATGTATGTCTTTTTCGGCAACAAGCGGCCAACTAAGAATATGCGTGAAATGCTGCGTGCCCAGCTTGAAAAGTCGGCGGAGTATCTCGGCACACAGGAGAGTATCACCGGCGAGCTTGACGGAGGAGCGGCGGGACTGTTCAAATACCTTGAAGGCTCAGCCGGCTACCCAACGGCGAAGAATACGACCGTGCGGTATTACCGTGTAGGCGAGGAAATGTATGCAGACCTTCTGCCGGAGCTTGAAAAGGCGGAGAAATTCATTTTCCTTGAATATTTCATCATTCGTCCGGGCGAGATGTGGGACGGAGTGCTTGAGATACTAAAGCGCAAAGCAGCCGCAGGCGTTGATGTGCGCATAATTTACGACGACATGGGCTGCATTGACATATTGCCCGCAAATTACAACGCAACTCTTGAGGGCTGGGGCATACGGACAATGGCGTTCAACCGCTTTGTGCCTGCCGTCAGCTTGGTTATGAACAACCGTGACCACCGCAAGATAACCGTCATCGACGGCAAGGTCGGCTTCACCGGCGGCATAAACATCTCGGATGAATATATAAACGCCAAGGAGCGCTTCGGCCATTGGAAGGACACGGGGCTCATGCTCAAGGGGCCAGGCGTATTTAACCTTACGCTCATGTTCCTTGAAATGTGGAACGCTTTTAATAAGGACGGTGATAATTATGCCGACTTTATCCCCTCGGCGTTCGAGGAAAAGGGAGGCGGTTCCGACGGCTATGTACTGAGCTTTTCCGACAGTCCCTTGGATAATGAGAGTGTTGGCGAGAGCGTGTACACCGACATGCTGTATCAGGCCAAGGACTACATTTATATAACAACGCCGTACCTCGCCATCGACAGCGAGCTTCAGACCGCACTGTGCATGGCAGCAAAGCGTGGCGTTGATGTGCGCATGATAACCCCGGGCATACCGGACAAAAAGCTCGTGTACCGCCTTACACGCTCGTATTACCCAACGCTTTTGCGGGCGGGAGTTAAGATATACGAGTACACACCCGGCTTTATCCACGCAAAAAGCTTTGTGTGCGATGATAAGCTGTGCGTCGTCGGCACGATAAACATGGATTACCGCAGCCTATACCTGCACTTTGAATGCGGCACGCTCATGTATAATAATCCCGAGATAAAGCAGATCAAAAAGGACGACCTTGATACTATGGAAAAATGCCGCAAGGTCGAGCTATCCGACATGAAAACCAACTTCCTCGGCGAGCTGCTTGACAGCTTCCTGCGCTCTATCGCACCGCTGCTTTAATATCAAAAATGCCGCCCGTGATAAACGGGCGGCATTGCAGTCTGTCAAAGAACTAGGTAAAATAGATGCAAAGAGCAAAATCCAATACGCAGCAGGGGGAGTGTGAGGGGG
>ERZ1031954.215-NODE-215-length-24732-cov-7.751510_pt1 | contig 24732 bp, 27 predicted proteins | sample MGYA00516701_ERZ1031954 | MGnify/ENA primary metagenome ERZ1031954 (study PRJEB33719, sample SAMN04261284) | wastewater metagenome | biome: rural village; feature: human; material: feces | host: Homo sapiens | place: El Salvador | collected 2013-01-07 ...
TAGCGAGATTTTTCGTGAAGCAAAGCTTCACGAAAAATGTGGCGTGTTTTTGAAGTGGCCAAAAAAGTCATACGATTTTTTTGACACGCTGAAAAAAGAGACACGATATATCGTGTCCCTTTTTATAGCATCAAGCTTAAATTACTTCTTTGCAAGACCCTTCTGGCGTGCATACTCTGCTGCGCCGAGTGCGCCCATGAGCTGGGGGTCAGTCTTGAGGTTGACGACCTTCAGCTTCAGAACATGCTCGATTGCGTCCTTCAGGCCCTCGTTCTTTGCACAGCCGCCGGTAAGGGTAATGCTGTCGGTTGCGCCAGCCTTCTTTGCCATAACAAAGCAGCGCTTTGCAACTGCCATCTCGATACCTGCTGCGATCTCGTCCATGGGCTTGCCTTCGCCAACGAGGGTGATGACTTCCGACTCAGCGAAAACGGTGCACTGTGCGGTGATGGGGATGACATTCTTTGCCTTGAGTGCCAGCTTCGAGAACTCGGGAAGAGTCATCTCGAAGGAACGTGCCATTGCCTCGAAGAAGCGGCCGGTACCTGCTGCGCACTTATCGTTCATTGCAAAGTTCTTTACCGTGCCGTCGGTGTCAACGGAAATGCCCTTGACGTCCTGGCCGCCGATGTCGATGATTGCCTTGACTTCGGGGTTGGTGACATGCACGCCCATTGCGTGGCAGCTTATCTCGGAAATGTTCTCGTCTGCGAACGGAACCTTGTTACGGCCGTAGCCGGTACCTACGAGGTAGGAAAGCTCCTTGGAGCTCTTCAGGCCAGCCTTTTCGCTGACTTCGTCCATTGCTGCTACCGCAGATGCCTCGGAATTGATCTTGCTGCGGATGGTGGTGTCTGCGACCATCTTGCCGGTCTCATCAAGAATAACTGCCTTGGTGTAGGTAGAGCCTACATCACAGCCGCCAAAATATTTCATTAGTGTTGCCTCCATAAATGATTTACTGTCTTATTCGATGTCCAACCCTCCGAAACCGGAGGGTTGGTTAATAAATTACAAACAATCAGACTTCGTCGTACTTGTAGTCGGGGAACTTGTTCACATCGTAGGGGATCTGAGTCATATCCCTACGAGGCATGTTATCGTAATGCTTCTTTACGAACGGCTCGAAAACATTGAACAGGAACTTACCGTCAAGGTCAAAGAAGAATACTGCGAACAGTACTGCATATGCGCCGACGCCTACGCCGAGCAGCTTAGCTATCTTTTTCATATTCATTTGCCTCCTATTACCATGTCATGTCGTCGTCGAGCTCGAGGAGCGACGGATCGAGAGGCTCTTCGTGCATAACGGTGGACATGTAGTCGTTGATTATACGACGGATCTCAGCACGGGAAACGGTACGGCTATCGGGGAGTGCGTGAGGCATCCAGATAGCGGGGATATTTCTGTCACGGAACTCGTCCTCGAACAGGCCGTGGACGCCCTGCATGCCCTTGCACTGAAGCTGGTCATACATCATGACGAAGTCGCAGTTGAAGCGCTTCATGTAATCCCACAGCTCGAAGATGTGCTTCATACCGCCGACTGCCATGCGGCGCATGGGAGCCCACATATGGTACTGAGCAACGTCTTCCAGCATGTTCTCGTAGGAGTCGGTACGGATGGTCATATCGAACATCAGAGAGTCCATGTTAATGATAACATTCAGACCCCAGGTGTTGTATGCCCAAGTGCACCAGTTGGAGTAGTACAGAGGTGCGCAGGACCATGCAATGACTCTGTGACGGGTCTTGGGGAAGGTGTTGATCTTCTTGGAGACACACTTCTCCATGATGGGACGGACCTTGCTGTCGACCTCATGCCAGATGGGCAGATCGCCGAACTGAGACTGGTAGATACGGTACAGTGCCTGAGCAACGCCGTTGATGGGGTAGCTGTCGGTCTTTGCCGCAACTTCCCACTTCTCCCACTCGAACTTCATGAGCTCGTTCTGTCTCTCGATGCACTCGTACATGAGGTCGAGATTCATGGGAACGCCGGTCTGCTCCTCAACAAACTTCCAGCACTTCTCGATGTCCTTCTGCACGAACTTGCTTGCAAGAGGATCGTCGAACTGCATGGGCATCTGCAGAGCGTACAGGGGCTTGTCGTTGAACCAGTCCTGCAGGATAGCGGTTGCAACGGAACCGTCGCAAGCTTCGTTACAGGTGATCATGAACGGGCTGTAATCGGGGATATCGTCAAGGACGAACAGGCCGGACTCAGCCTGGCACATCGGGCAGGGGTCGCCGGGCAGGCCGATGGACTGAACTGCATCGATGTAGTTATGTACGGTGTGGCTGTTAACATGGCAGGTGACGAAGTAGGGGATCATCTCGAGAGAGACTGCCTTGAACTTGTCGCTCCAGCCGTAGAACATGCCGCCCCAGGTGGTTTCTTTCATGGCGATGGTGTGATACCAAGCGTCATTCTTCTTGCCGCCGTGCAGTCTGGTATCTGCGTTGAACATGGTCATGAACTGATAGATGGTTGCATTGACCATTGCACGGTAGTGCCATGCGGAAGCTCTCATAGCCTCGCCGCGGAGACCTTCGAGGCCACGGTCGAACCAATGGAGAACGGGCAGGTAGGTCTGGCCGACCCAGCGGTATCTCCAAATGCCCTTGGCAAAGTTGACAAGGCCGCCGTATCTCATGACATCGATTACCATGTGCAGGTAATTGTACAGCCAAATGTTATGGAAGTAGTAGAAGGTATCCTTAACGCCACGCCACTCTCTGTGCTTGTAAAGACCGGTCTTGGGCAGGTAGTTGTCGCCCAGACGGCGGCCGCCTTCTTCTGCGGTATGGGGCTTGCCATACCAGAAATCTTTAATGAAACTCATATTACTTGCCCTCCTGAATCTTCTTGATTTCGACAGATTCAACAAATGCCTGGAAGCGGGTACGCAGCTGGCCGGATGCGGTGTTTATGTACTCCTTCTCTATGGAGCATACGGGGATGCCGTAGTCACGATTGAGAACGAAGCTGTCGATAACACGCTCGTAGGACCAGTACTCACAGAACTTGTTGGAGCATACGATGATGCCGTCTGCATTGTACTCCTTGACCAGCTCTGCCAGTCTCTGTTTTCTCGCACGCATCTCGTTCTGCGGCATGAAGCGGGGGCAGTTGGAGGTCTCGAGGTAATGACGGGCAATTGCCTTAAGGGGAGTCTCGCCCTCACGGATCTCGATGGGCTGACGGGACTCGACTGCGCCATAGCAGTAACGGTCGCAAACGACCTCTGCGCCGCAGCTCTCGATGAGCTCGGTGAAGTAGGGGTCGTCGTTCTCGGAGCCGGCCAGAACGACCTTGCAGCGGAACGGCCACTTCTCGTCGGGCTTGCGGGTCTTGAGCTCCTTCAGGGTCTCCTTCAGGTACGGGAGAATAAGGTACTTCGGGCAAACCAGAGATACCAGCTGAATGACATGGAACTCATAGCCGGTGATGGTGGGATTATCGAGCTTGCGGTAATCGCCGATCTCGTTGATGATCTTGCAGACCTCGTTATGCTGCTTGATAGCTGCCTTGAGAGCCTTGTCGGAAACATCGACACCGAGGTTTTCCTTCAGCTTGCCGAGGACATGGTACTCGAGCTGATCATGGTAGTACTGATAGTCGTTCTCGGTGTTCTTGAAAGGAACATCCATAAACTCGCAGAAGAACTTGTCATTATCAATAACTCTCATATCCTTGACGGAGTCGAGGTGCTTCTGCTGGATGTGCTCCTGGAAGCGGCAGGTGACGGTGCAGGTCTCGGTGGCCAGCTGCGCATCAAGGAAGTTGAAGCCGCCTTCGAGAGCACGCTCGAAGAGGCTGCGTCCGTAGTGGCAAACACGGGCGGACATGTAATAAGTTGCGATGTCGGGTGAGCTGCAGTCGGGTGCTCTCAGACGAACGGAGAAGCAGCCGGGCAGGTCGAGAAGTACTTCGGGCATGAAGTAGCAGGTGTAGCCCAGTGCGAACTTACCCTCTTCTTTTGCCTTTTTGACCAATTCGTTATTGGCTTCCTTAAGCAAGTTCTCGAAATAAATCAGATGCTTGAGATCTCTCACGGATAACCCCCCATAATAAAAATTTGATATGTTATTTAAAGGCGCAAAACGCCCTCTATCTAGCTATACATTGTATCAAAATGTCATATTATTGTCAATCGGGTTTTAGCATGAAAATTAACAATTTAGACGAAATTTATTCATTATCTGCTATACAATTTTGTGTCAGCTGTCTAGATATTGTATATGCTCAAAAATTTTTGAATATTTTCTGCACTTTCCTTGCAGCTTCCCTGTATCATCTCGCTGCTGCCGCCGCCACGGCCGTTGATGCCGGAATTTATCTCTTTTGCGGATGCACGGAGGTCAATTTTCCGGCTGCCGATTATGTACCTGTACCCTGCTTCATCGCTGCCGGAGAACACCGCCGCAAGACCGCCGCATTTGGTCACCGCCTCGTTTACGAGCTCACGCAGCGCAGGCTCGTCCAGAACGGTGTCGAAGATGATGAAGTTGCCGTCCGTCGGCTTGAGGGTCTCGGCACGCAGGTGCGCAAGCGCTCGGCTGAGCTCGGCATTGCGCTGCTTCATTCTCTCCTGCTCTGCCAGCACACGCTCGACAGCCGCCGCCGTCTCCTCTCTCCTTGCAGACAGCAGCATCGATATCGCAGCGTTGTTATCGTGGGTGCGGGTGTAATTCTCATATGCGTCAAGGCCGCAGAGCATGGTCACGCGCACACCGTCACCGCCTCGGCGGCGTCGCTCGCTTGAAAGTATCTTCACCAAGCCGACCTCGGCGGTGCTGCTTACATGCGGGGCGCAGCAGGCGCATATATCGGTGTTTTCTATCTCGACGATGCGCACATTTTCCGTGAGCTCGAGCTTACTGCGGTACTCGAGCGTTTTGAGCGCCTCGGGCTCGGGGAATGTCGCCGTCACCTTATAATTTGCGGCAACGGCGTAATTTGCCTCACGCTCAATCTCGGCAAGCTGCTCGGGCGTGAGAAAGCCGTCGAAATCTATCGTCACAACATCAGCGCCCATGTGGAAGCCGACATTGGAGTACCCATACTTTTTATGCACAAGCCCCGACACAATATGCTCGCCGGAGTGATTTTGCATCCTGCGAAAGCGCTTTTCCCAGTCGATGCGGCAGTCAAGGGTGCTGCCGACGGGGATAGGCTGGTTTACATAATGCATTACCTCGCCGTTTTTCTCGTGGGTGTCGAACACCGCAGCTTCGCCGATAAAGCCGCTGTCGCCCGCTTGACCGCCGCCCTCGGGGAAGAACGCCGTGTGGTCGAGAACGACCTCAAATCTATCCTTCACCGGCTCACAGGCAAGCACGGTGGCGGTGAAGGCCTTCATATGGCTGTCAATATAATAAAGCTTTTCTGTCATATCACACGCTCCATTGTTTTTTGCACATTATAGCATCCTGCGGGCTGCTCACGCAAGCTTGGAGTTTATTATAAAGTACACCACCGCCAAAACTGCGGGCACGAGAACGCTCACGCCGATGTGCATTTGAACTAAGGTGACGCTCGGAACTGGGATGCCGGCAACGATGCAGACTGCAATAATGGCAGTCAAACCGAGGATAAACAGCGCCTTGTTAGGCTTGAACGAGTTCTTGCAGATGTAGCCGTAGGTTTCACGGCGTGAGATTATCAGCAAAACACAGCCCTCAAGCGTGCCTTTTAGCATTTGTGATGATATCATGTCGCACCTCTACTATGTTTTGCAATGTAGCAATACTGTCAAGGTCCAGATATAAAAAAAGTGCACCCAAGGGGTGCACAAATAAGAATATTTATTTTTTTATCCATCTTACCAGCAGGCCGACAGCGGCGCCGACAAGGGCAAAAAATGCAAGCGCACCGACAAATACGGCGTACACCGCAAACATTACGATACTGCTTTCAGCTACAAATGATGCGATTATGTAAACCGTTATTGTGGTTAACATAACATAAATAACGGTCTTCTTATTGCTGATCTTCAGCGCCGCATAAAGACCGATTGCGGCAAAGAACAGGTCGGTCGCAACAACCGGCAGGCTTATGCCCATACCGAACCATTCTCGGAGTATTTCAAACATTTAATTTCCTCAAATTAAGCTGACGGGAGTCGACCCCCTGTCGGTTTTGACGGAGAAAGCCCGCCATGCGTCAGCTATAAAAATACTATCTTCTTGCCTTAGCATGATCCCCGGCAAAACTGCGCAGCATCTGTCAGTGATGATTTTTCGTGGGATTTCCGGCTTTCTTTTGATGCAGGCGGGCTTTGTGCCCGGCAAGGCGAAAAAAGGCGGAAAGCACCGAAAGGGCGCACTGACAGACGATATGGGATCAGCTCTCGTTAGCTTGAAAAAAAGCGCCGCCTGTTGGCGGCGCTTTCATGCCTTATTACAGAGATGCCTTTGCCTTCTCGCACAGTGCGGTGAAAGCAGCGGGATCGTGGATAGCGGTCTCGGACAACATCTTGCGGTTCATGTCGATACCGGCGAGCTTCAGGCCGTGCATAAAGGTGGAATAGTTCATTCCGTTTGCCTTGCAGCCTGCGCTGATACGGGTGATCCAGAGCTGACGGAAATCTCTCTTCTTCTGCTTACGGCCGACATATGCGTAGCGGCCGGACTTCATCATCTGCTCCTGAGCCATCTTATAGTGGCGGGACTTGTTGCCCCAGTAACCCTTAGCCAGGCCAAGGATCTTATTTCTATGTTTGCGGGTCATCATTGCGCCCTTAACTCTTGCCATTTGTCAATTCCTCCTATTAGTACAAGTAAACCTTACTTATTTGTAAGGGATCATCTTTTTGATAGTTGCTTCGTTGGTCACATCGGCGATGGTGCCGGAGCGCAAACGACGGCAACGCTTGGTGTCCTTCTTAGTGAGGATATGGCTCTTGTATGCGTGAGCGCGCTTTACCTTACCGGTCTTGGTGAGATTAAATCTCTTCTTAGCACCGCTATGGGTCTTCATTTTGGGCATGATTATTTCTCCTTCCGTATGCTGCTATTCAGGTGAACCTGTAATAACCAAAAATTATTCTTCCGCAGAAGCGGCCTCAGCCTTCTTCTTTGCGGCTTCCTTCTGTGCCTTCTTGACTGCCTGTGCAGACTTCGGGGACAGGAACATGGACATATTGCGCCCTTCGAGCTTGGGCTGCTTATCGAGGTTTGCAAGCTCGGAGCATTTGTCGGCAAAATCGCGCAGAATCTGCTCACCGAGGTTGGTGTGAGCCATCTCTCTGCCTCTGAAGCGGATAGAAACCTTGACACGGTCACCGTCTGCGAGGAATTTAAGAGCAGCCTTGAGCTTGGTCTGAAGGTCGTTCTCGCCGATGCTCGGGGACATGCGGATCTCCTTGACTTCCATGACACGCTGGTTCTTCTTGGCTTCCTTTTCACGCTTTGCCTGTTCAAAGCGGTACTTGCCGTAGTCCATGATCTTGCAGACAGGGGGCTTTGCCATGGGGGATATCTTGACCAAGTCAAGCTCCTTCCCCTCTGCGATCTTCAGGGCTTCCTCGGCAGACATTATGCCAAGCTGTTCGCCGTCGTCACCTATAACTCTAAGTTCCTTGTCGATGATCTCCTCATTGATTTCATGGTTTACGCTTGCGATCTTAAAACACCTCCAAAATTGCAAAAACGGATGCCTTACAGCATCCGCACACACAAAAACACCGCCGCACACGCAGCGTTGTTATTGACCGAAGCTCGCCTTTTGCGGCCCGGTGAGGACGGGGATGCCGTACCTACTTCATTTTCAGCTCTACTAATATATCAGTCCCATGCTCCGATGTCAAGTGATTTTTCCTTGTTTTCCATGATATTTTTCTCATTTAGCGGGAAAAATACCATCGGAGTGATGATTTTGGAATTTTTTCTCGTTTACATCATCGGTGCAGGTCTTTACGGTCTGCTCGAAATCATATGGCGCGGCTGGACGCACTGGACTATGCTCCTGTGCGGCGGGGCGTGCTTCACGCTCATGTACATCATAAGCGGAAGCTCCCTTCCCATGCTTTTAAAGTCCATTTTGAGTGCGCTCGTCATAAGCACGGTGGAATTCAGCGCAGGATGCTTGGTTAACATAACGCTCGGCTGGCATGTCTGGGACTACTCCGACCGTGCCTATAACATTTTGGGGCAGGTGTGCCCCCTGTTTAGTCTTTTGTGGTTCGTTCTGTCCGTGCCCGGGCTGTACCTGTGCAGCGGACTGCGAAAGCTGCTGACTTAGGCCTCCTGCGCCTCGGCGAGCTTCACGATGCGGCTCGTGCCGAGTCTCGTTGCTCCGAGCGAGATGAAGTCCTCTGCGTCCTCGATCGAGGAGATACCGCCGGCTGCCTTGACCTGCACATTCTCGGGGCTGTACTTGCGCAGCAGCGCAACATCGCCGCGGGTGGCGCCGCCTTTGGAAAAGCCGGTGGAGGTCTTTATGAAGTCCGCCCCGCCCTCGGCAACGATGGAGCACATACGGATCTTCTCCTCCTCGGTGAGCAGGCAGCACTCGATTATGACCTTGAGTACCTTACCTACGCACGCCTGACGCACAGCTTTGATATCGGTGAGGACATCGTCCCAGCAGCCGTCCTTTACCATGGAGAGGTTTATGACCATATCTATCTCGTCAGCGCCGTTTTTTACTGCGTCGGCAGTCTCGAAAGCCTTGGCGGCGGTGGTCATGTAGCCGTTGGGGAAGCCGATAACGGTGCAGATCCTGAGCTTATCGCCGACATAGCGCTTTGCTCCCGCAACATGGCAGGGCGGAATGCATACGCTGGCGCACTCATGCTTTATCGCCTGATCGCACAGGGTCTTTATCTCCTTTGAGGTGCAGTCGACCCTCAGCAGGGTGTGGTCACACATCTTCAAAATTGCTTTAATATCCATAATAATATCCTTTCGTCTACTTATTATTAGTGTGATTATATTCTATCCGTCCGTCATATTCAAGCTCCCGACCCTAATATAATTTAACAAAATATCATTTTAATTAAGGTCAGGTTCAAACAATGGATGAAAACATAAGCAGAAACACTGCCCGCCTTTGCGGCGTTATCGCTGCCGCTCCCGTCTTTTCGCACTCCGGCAGAGGCGAATGCTTCTACACCTTCCCGCTCGAGGTCGCAAGGCTCTCCGGCGCAACAGACAAAATAAACATCATCGTGCGTGATGAGCTGATGGAGAGCATCGAGCTGCGTGAGGCGGAGAAAATCTGCGTCGTCGGCGAGCTGCGCTCGTTCAACAACAAAAGCGGCGAGGGTGCAAAGCTCGTCATCACCGTGTTTGCAAAGGAGCTGTATCTTTGCGACGATGACGACCTCAACGAGGTGCATCTTATCGGTACGCTGTGCAAAAAGCCGAACCTGCGCATGACTCCGATGGGCAGGGATATCTGCGACCTCATGCTCGCCGTGAACCGCCGCTACGGCAGGAGCGATTATCTGCCCTGCATCACATGGGGGCTTAAGGCCCGTGAGGCCGCCGAGTGGGACACCGGCACCATGGTCACGCTTGAAGGCAGAATACAAAGCCGCAACTATATAAAGATAGTCGGCGGAGACCCGGTTGAAAAAACCGCATTTGAGGTCTCGGTGACGGATATAGCCGAGTTTACATAATTCTTAGTCTCTGCTTTTTCCGGCCAAGGACGGTGCGAGGCAGGGAGAAAGCGCCCTTTGGGGTGCGCAGCAGTTTTGAGCGAGATTATTTTCGTTCAGGCAAGTCAACAAATCTCCGGCAATACTTTGTGTATTACCGGGGATTTTTGCGCAGCATGGGCGGAAATAGGCCGCTCAAAACCGATTTATCACTATTTTGTGCCGTCCTTGGCCGGACAGGCTTATTTTCTGGGCGGGATTACTTCGATCCAATAACCATCCGGGTCGGTTACAAAGTAAACGCCCATGTTCGGATTATCCATGCAGATGCAGCCCATTTTCTCATGCAGGGCGTGTGCCTTTTCCATGTCATCGGCAACAAAAGCAAGGTGAAACTCCTGCTCGCCGAGATCGTACGGCTCGGTGCGATCGGTCATATATGTAAGCTCAAGCCGGAAATCGGTCACGCCGTCGCCTAAAAAGACGAGCTTGAAGCTTCCGTCGGAAGCGAGCTTTTCACGGACAGGCTTTAGCCCGAACGCCTCATCGTAAAACCTGAGGCTGCGCTCAAGATCAAGGACATTGAAATTAAAATGGTTAAAGGAAAACATTCCGCACCTCCGCAGATTTATACACATATTATAAATGTACAGCGCCTGATTGTCAAAAAGATATTGGAATTACGGACGATTGCGTTTATAATGGGTGTATCAAATGTTTTGGAGCAAAAGATGGATAAGTCACTAAAGGATAAATACCTGCCGCAGGATGATGTTTTCCTGTTTAACACGGGTGATGCCCGCAAGGCTTGGCTGCTGCTGGGCTGCCGATATCTGCCGGAGATAAAGATGCACCGCTTCGTGGTATGGGCGCCGAACGCCGAAACGGTGAGCCTTGTCGGCGACTTCAACGGTTGGGACACGAATGCAACGCCCATGGAAAAGTGCGGCACAATGTGGGTCTGCTTTGTCGTGGGGCTTAATAACGGTGATCTGTACAAATACTGCGTCACACAAAAGGGCGGCAAGAAGGTGTTCAAGTCCGACCCCTTCGCCCGCTGGTCGCAGACGGGACTTGACACGGCGTCGAGGGTGTGGACAGGCAGTTTCAAATGGTCTGACGGCAAGTACATGGACAGGCGTGCAAGGCGTGATGCGTTCACGCAGCCGATGTCGATATACGAGCTGCACCTCGGCTCGTGGAAAACCGAACCCGACGGCAGCGTGAACTATGTGAAAGCGGCGCATGAGCTTGCAGGCTACTGCACCGACATGGGCTACACACACATTGAGCTGCTGCCATTGACGGAATACCCTTTCCCCGGCTCGTGGGGCTATCAGGTCACGGGCTACTACGCTCCCACCGCACGCTACGGCACACCCGACGAGTTTGCCGAATTTGTCGATATCCTGCACAATGCCGGCATCGGTGTTATCATGGACTGGGTACCAGCGCACTTTCCCCGGGATGAGCACGGGCTTGCGCTGTTTGACGGCACGAGGCTGTTTGAGTGCAAGGAAAAGCGTATGGCAGACCACCCCGAGTGGGGCACGCTCATTTTTGACTATGCCATGCCGGAGGTTCAGTCGTTTCTCATCTCCTCGGCATGCTGCTTTTTTGAAAACTACCACATTGACGGCATCCGTGTCGACGCCGTGAGCTCGATGCTGTACCTCAACTACGGCAGAAAGGACGGCGAGTACACGCCGAACGCCGAGGGCGGCAACATTAACCTTGCCGCAGTGGAGTTTCTGCGCAAGCTCAACACCGCCGTTTTGTCCGAGTATCCGGGGGCGATCACCGTTGCCGAGGAGTCGACGGCCTACCCCATGGTCACCATGCCGCCATCGCTCGGCGGGCTGGGCTTCAGCTTCAAGTGGGACATGGGCTATATGCACGATACGCTCGATTACTTTTCGACCGACCCGCTGTTTCGCTCCGGCAAGCATGATAAGCTGACATTTTCCATGATGTACGCTTTTTCGGAGAATTTTATCCTCGCCTACTCGCATGACGAGGTCGTACACGGCAAAAAATCGATGCTGGATAAAATGTTCGGCTCATATGAGCAGAAGTTTGCGACCCTGCGCAGCCTTTACGGCTATCAGTTTGCGCACCCGGGCAAGAAGCTTTGCTTCATGGGCTCGGAATTCGGGCAGTTCATCGAATGGAACTATGAGCAAAGCCTTGACTGGCTGCTGCTCGACTACCCCATGCACGAAAAGCTTCAGGAGTATTACAGGTCGCTGAACAAACTTTACACCTCCTACCCTGCCCTTTACGACTGCGACAAGTCCTGGGACGGCTTTAAGTGGCTGAATGTCAACGACAAAGACCGCAGCTCCATTGCATTTCTGCGCTCGGCAAGGCCGGAGAATGACAGCTATCTTATCTGTGCCTGCAACTTTATCCCCAACGAGCACCGTGGATTTGTGATCGGGCTTCCCGAAAGCGGCGTTTTGCGTGAGGTGCTCTCAAGCGACGATGTGCGCTTCGGGGGGAGCGGTTTACATAACGAAAAGCCTATCAAGAGTCGCAGTAAGCCGTTTTGTGACCTGCCATACAGCGCACAGATAGACCTGCCGCCGCTGAGCACTGTATACTTTGAGTATATTCCCGAAAGGATGAGTGATAAAAATGAAGAAGGAGTTTAAGGCATTATTAGACGAAAAAGGGCGCAAGAGCTTACCCAATGTTCTGCTTGCCGCCGCAGAATGTGCGCCGTTATCGAAAACCGGCGGACTTGCCGATGTTGTCGGCACGCTGCCGAAGTCTCTAAGTGAGCTCGGGATCGACGCAAGGATAATAACTCCGTATCACCGCTGCATTAAGGATAAATACGCAGACAGGGTCGAGCATATGTTCGATTTTTATGTAAACCTCGGCTGGCGCACACAGTATTGCGGCATAGAGCGGTTGGAGCTTGACGGCGTGTGCGTTTATTTGGTCGATAATGAGTTTTATTTCGGCGATAAAATTTATAAGGGCGGCTACGATGAGGGCGAGCAGTATGCCTTCTTCACCCGTGCCGTTCTGGATGCGATACCGAACCTCGGCTTCATGCCCGATATCGTCCACTGTAACGACTGGCATACTGCCATGCTGCCCATGCTGGCAAAGACGCAGTACGGCGATGTATACTCAAAGACCCGCTGGCTGCTGACGATACATAACATTGCATTTCAAGGCAAATTTGGCTTTGACTATGTTCAGGATCTGCTCGGCGTCGAGGATAAATACTATACGCCCGAGTTCATGGAGCTCAACGGCTGCGCAAGCTTCTTAAAGGCCGGCTGCGTGTTTGCAGACAGAATTAACACCGTGAGTCCCACCTATGCCGAGGAGATAAAGACCGCCTACTTCGGCGAGGGTCTTGAGGGCATTCTGAGCGCCAGATCAAACGAGCTTTCGGGTATTATAAACGGCATCGATGTAAAGACATTTAACCCCTTTACCGACCCTGCCATTGCGGCGAATTACCACAAGGGCAGATTAAGCGGCAAGAAGTTATGTAAACATACGCTTCAGGAGCTCACAGGTCTTGAGCAGCGTGAGGATGTGCCTGTCTTTGCGATGGTCACTCGCATGACCGAGCAAAAGGGCTTTGAGCTTGTCGAGTGCATGATAGATGAGCTGATGCAGTATAATGACATGCAGTTTATTGTACTCGGGACAGGTGATAGATGCTATGAGGATTTCATGCGCTCGGCCGAGAGCCGTTGGAAGGGTAGGCTTTGCGCCTATATTGGATATAACGAAGAGTTATCACACAAGGTATATGCCGGTGCGGATTTTCTGCTCATGCCATCCCGCTTCGAGCCCTGCGGACTGTCGCAGATGATCGCCATGCGCTACGGCACGCTGCCCATCGTGCGTGAAACCGGTGGGCTTAAGGATTCGGTTCAGCCGTACAATAGATTTACCGGCGAGGGCACAGGCTTTTCCTTTGCAGACTTCAATGCTCACGAGATGAAGGACGCAATGCTGCTCGCAATGGACTGCTATCACAGACCCGACACGATGAAGGCACTTATCCGCAGCGCCATGGAGGCCGATTTCAGCTTCACGAAGTCTGCCTGCGAGTATGCGAGGCTCTATCTATGGATGCTGTGACACGCATCGCAAAGACCTGCGGCGGCTATGACGAGCTTTGGTCGCACGACGGCAAGCTGAGCATTGCTTATCACGATGAGCGCAGCTATCAGCTGAGCTTCGACGGCCAAAATTGGTCTGTACTCGATGCTGCCGACAAGAACACCTGCACATATCTCATATGCTCAGCAGCAATAAATTACGCAGTCGAGCGGTGCAGAAACAGTGGACTTTCGCTCGATTTTGTGCACGAATTTCTTCCAAAGGAGTGCAAAACGCTCATTCCGGCCGAGCTACTTCGTGTTTTGCTCGACGACTGCGGCTTGGGCATTTTCGATGCCTGCGCTATTGTTGTACGCTGCTTTGGAAGCGACAGCGCTGCGCCGGAAATCCCTTGGCTGCACGATGTTCAGCCGAGGACGGCGAACTTGCAGGCAGTTCTTAATAATGCGCTAAAAAGCTTTGGATTTGCGGTGCACGATGCATATGTTGAAGCTTACCGCTCCCCTCTCGGTGCAGTCGAGGACGGCAGCGAAGTTAAGCTCAGTATCCGCAGCTTCGGCGGTTTTAAGAGTGCCAAGCTCTGCGTCTACGCCGACGGATATAGCGCAGAATATGACATGCAGCGTGACGGCGATTGCTTCTCTTGCAGCTTTACTCCGGAGAAACCGGCGGCGCTATGGTATCGCTTTAAGCTCTGTACCGAAAGCGGTGAGCGCCGGCTTTGTGCAGGAAATGACGGACATTTTTCCGTTTTGAGCGACGCTGCAAATGACGGCTTTCGGCTCACGGTCTATAAGCGTGGATTCACTACGCCCGAGTGGTTTTCCGGACGCATCATGTATCAGATATTCCCCGACCGCTTCGGCTTTGAGGATGCAAGTGAGGGTATCGAATACCACAAAGCGCTCGGGCAGACGCCGGAGCTGCACGGGAGTATCAACGAGCCCGTGCGATGGCTGCCACGCAGCTTTGAAAAAGACTACGCCCCCGATGATTTTTACGGCGGCAGCCTGCGTGGGATAACAAAAAAGCTCCCTTATCTAAAGGAGCTCGGTGTAGGCGTAATTTATCTAAATCCTATTTTCGAGGCTCGCAGCAACCACCGCTACGACACCTCCGATTACGGCAAGATCGACCCGATATTGGGTAATGAGCAGGATTATGTCAACCTATGTGTGGAGGCCGCACGACTCGGCATCGGCATTATAAACGACGGCGTTTTCTCGCACACGGGCGCAGACAGCATCTATTTTAACCGCTACGGCAGCTACCCGACGCTCGGCGCTTATCAGGGTGCGCAGTCGCAATTCTACCCGTGGTACGATTTTCGGCATTTCCCCGATGATTACCGTTGCTGGTGGAATTTCAAAGATCTGCCCGAGGTAAACGAGCAAAACGCCGCTTGGCAGGACTATATAATCGGCGGCAATGACAGTATCGTGCGCCGCTGGCTGAGGTGTGGTGCGTCCGGCTGGCGGATAGATGTTGCAGACGAGCTGCCGGACGAAGTGCTGAGCCTTATCCGTGATGCAGCCAAGGCCGAAAAGCCCGACAGCGTCATAATCGGCGAGGTCTGGGAGGATGCCGTCATAAAAAACAGCTACGGCAAAATGCGAAACTATGCTCTCGGCTATTCGCTTGATTCGGTGATGAACTACCCCTTCCGCTCGGCGGTCATCGACTTTGCACTTAAACGGAAAACCGCCTTTGAGTTGCGGGACTTCCTGCTCGGGCAGCAGCACAACTACCCGCAGCCCATGTACCGCTGCCTTATGAATTTGCTCGGCTCGCACGATGTTGAGCGACTGCACACAGCGCTTGCGTTTGACTACGATGTCAAAGCGCTTGACCGCCGGCAGCAGGCGGAGCTTACACTGACCGAGGAGCAGACATTGCGGGCAACGAGGCTTCAAAGGCTTTGCGCCGCAATACAATACTGTGTACCGGGCGTTCCCTGCCTGTACTACGGCGACGAGGAGTGTCTCGACGGCGGGCGTGATCCCTTTAACCGCAAACCGTTTGAGCCGTCAAATATCGGTTTACATAATTTTTATGCTCGACTCGGCGAGATACGCAGTTTCTCCCCTGCTCTGACGGGCGGCAGCATGCAAATTCTTACCCCGTCTGCGGATGTTTTCATCATCCTGCGGCAAGCAGGAAATGAGAAAATCACTTGCGTTATCAACCGTTCCGACGATTATTACACTGTGCCGTTTAGCGGCACACCGCTTTTAGGCGGCTGCGAGGCAAATCTAGTTACGCCAATGTCGGTGGAGATTTTTAAGTTGACATAACAAAACGCACGGTCTTTCGACCGTGCGTTTTGCATAAGATAAGGGGATTGAAAAAGAGAGAGAATAAAAACATCTGATAATGGGATTAAGCTTATTTGATTTCGAGCCGTCTTGCTGCGGGGATTTCGGGCTCTTTCTTCGGCATTGTCAGGGTTAGCACACCGTCATTGTATGCGGCGGTGATGGCCTCGGTGTCGATGCCCTTGACATTGAAGCTGCGGGTGTAGGAACCATAGTAACGCTCACGGCGGATGTAGCTGTCGGCGTTTTCTTCCTTTTCCTCACTCTTGTGCTCGGCGGTGATGGTCAGGCAATCCTTGTCGATATCAACGCTGATGTCTTCCTTCTTGAAGCCGGGGAGATCGGCCTCAAGGATATACTTGCCGTCCTTTTCGGTGATGTCGGTGCGGAAAGCAGAGACATTGGTGTCATCCCAAAAGCTGCGGCTCATTTCTTCAAAATCACGGAACGGGTTATAAGCGGATACACGACGGTAACCAAAAGGCATAAGTTCAAACATAATCAGTACCTCCTAAATTATTGGCGAAAGCTATAAACTCGATTGCTCGTTTATAACTTTTGTTTCTTGTTGTATATAAAGTACCATAAAGACATGAACAAATATAGTGTTTTTTGTGAACAAAATGTAAACCTTAGCACTCTTGCTGTTAGAGTGCTAAGGTTTTTGTCATTCACTATACAACAAGCTTCCGTCAACTTAATTATGGCGGTAATGCTTGTTTTCTATTCGCCCTTTTTGTTGAGTGCCTTGTGTTTTATGAGCACATATATGACCAGTGCAAGCGCAACGACCGCAATTCCGATTGCGGTGTAGACTATAGCCGAGTTGTAGGTGTTGCTCACGGTTATCGCCTGATCCGGACGCTGCGGAAGCTGGAGGGTCGGCGAAGGCGTGGGATCGGCGCTGCTCGGGGTCGGGGTCGGCGTGGGCTCGGGGGTCACAACAGGGTTTGAAATCATCGGATGGTCGGGTATCTCCGGCGGCATTACCGCAGCGGGGTTACCGTCGGCATCGACGAGGTCGGTCATCAGCACCCAGCCGGAGAAAAGCTCGGACTCATTGTCCTTTTCATGCTCAAGCTCGATGTTGACATGACCCCAAGGGACGCTTTCCATATAAGTCACACGGTACTCTACCGTGAGCTCGGTTTTATTCTTTACAAGCACATACTTGCCGTCGACATTGCACTCGGGCGTTTCCCAAACGACAACATATCCGGCTTCATTATACGCATAATAGCTTGCCCCGTCCGCTTCATGGTTGCTCGGTTCATCCCACGGGTCAGGCACAGGCTTTATCGTGAGGTCGGCAAAGGCCGACGCCGACATGAGCACCGTCACCGTCAAAGTAAGGGCGAGGCTAAGGATTTTCTTTTTCATAAACTGCCTCCTGCGCTCAAACGCATGATTGGATGCATTATAGCACAGAAAAATGCAAAATAAAAGACTATTTTTTGAACTGTTACAGTGCAATGGGTTTTGCGCCCGGCTCTATCGGGCAGACATATCCGCCTTTTGAGCGCTTTTCAAACTCCGCTTTGGCCTTGTTTAACAGCTTCTCGTCCTCGAAAAGATCTATCGCCGTGGCGGCAAGCACCTTGCCTGCGCACAGCATACCTTTGTATGCGATGCTCGTTTTGCCGCAGGCAACGGTCTGCCAAGTGTGGCCGGGCATACCGGCAGGCCATGTGACAACATTTATCTGCGAGGTCGGTGTCTGCCAGCTCACGTCACCGACATCAGTACTGCCGGGGATAAAGCCCAAGCAGGAGTATAGCGGCATGAGAAAGTCGTTTATGGGCTTTGTCATGTTCTCGGTGAGTGCCTGCACCTGCTCGGCAATGTCATCGTCAAAGGCTGCGCCGATTCCCGGGGCTTTTGTCTCGGCAGGATAGGTTGCCTTGAGCTTTTTGGCAAAGTCCAGTTCCTCAGGGGTGTACTGCGGAACGCCGATCTCGGTAAAGTTATCGTACAGCAGCTTCTCTATCGTAAAGTTTGGCAGGAGCTCCGCCGTGCCATCGATGAAAACTCGCTCGAAGCTTGTCTCGGTCATGAGTGCTGCGCCCTCGGCGATCTTGTCTACACGCTTTTGAAGCTCAATGGACTGTCGCACCTTGTTGGCTCGCACCATGTACAGCACATCGGCCTCGGACTGCACCACATTCGGCGACACGCCGCCGGCGTTTGTTATTGCATAGTGGATGCGGCAGTCACTCGTCATGTGCTCACGCAAAAACTGCACGCCGACATTCATAAGCTCCACTGCGTCAAGTGCACTGCGGCCAAGCTCGGGGCAGTCTGCGGCGTGAGCCGGAATGCCCTTGAATTTATACAACACCTGTATGCTGGAGTTGTTTGTGCCGGTGTGTATCTCGTTCTCGGACGCAGGATGCCACGAAAGCGCAGCATCGAGCTTCGTCCACAGCCCGTCACGAGCCATGTACGCCTTACCGCTGCCGCCCTCCTCGCCCGGGCAGCCGAAGAACACGACCGTGCCCTCATGGCCGCTTTGTTGCAGATATTCCTTGACGGCAAACGCCGCCGCAAGCGAGCCTACACCGAGAAGATTATGACCGCAGCCGTGGCCGCAGCCATCGGGTACAACAGGCTGCTTTTCGGTCACGCCCGAGGTCTGCGAAAGGCCGGACAGAGCGTCAAATTCGCCCAAAATGCCGATAATGGGCTTTCCGCTGCCGAAAGATCCGCAGAAAGCTGTGTCGATGCCGCTGAGCTTTTCGGTAACGGTAAAGCCGTGCTCACGCAGCACCTTGCAGTAAAGCTCGGCGGCCTTGAACTCCTTGAGCGAGAGCTCAGGGTTGTTCCAAATTTCGTTAGTTATGCTTTTGTAGAGCTCTGCCATAGAGTCAACGGACTCTATGGCTGCTTTTTTTATGTTATTCATTTTAATTACAACACCTTTGAAAGAAAATCACGCAGGCGGTCACTCTGAGGATGCTCGAAGATCTCCGTGGGTGAGCCCTGCTCAACAAGCTTGCCGTCGGCCATGAACAGCACACGGTTGCCGACCTCACGGGCAAAGCCCATCTCGTGGGTGACGACGACCATGGTCATGCCCTCGTGTGCAAGCTCCTTCATGACATCCAAAACCTCGCCGACCATCTCGGGGTCGAGTGCGGAGGTGGGCTCGTCAAACAGCATTACATCGGGCTCCATGCACAGTGCACGGACGATGGCGACACGCTGCTTCTGGCCGCCGGACAGCTGGATGGGGTAAGCGTCGGCACGGTCGGCAAGTCCGACACGCTCAAGAAGCTGCATCGCCTTGGTCTTCGCCTCCTCCTTGGGCACATGCTTGACCTCAACGGGAGCAAGGATCATGTTTTCGATGATGGTCTTGTGCGGGAAAAGGTTAAAGTGCTGGAACACCATGCCCATCTTCTGGCGGTGCTTGTTTATATCTATCTTCTTATCGGTTATATCCGTGCCCTCGAAAAGGATAGTGCCGCTCGTGGGCTCCTCAAGAAGGTTAAGCGAGCGCAGAAGCGTTGATTTACCCGAGCCGGATGGCCCTATCACAACAACGACATCTCCCCGTGCGATATCGACAGACACGCCGTCAAGAGCCTTGATAACGCCTTTTTTGTAGTACTTCTTCAGGTCCTTGACCTGGATTATATTATCGTTTGTCACCAACGCTCATCTTCCTTTCAAAGTGTTCTATTATCTTGGATGTCGGGAATGTCAGGCAGAAGTATACTGCCGCCGCAACCACCAGCGGCTCTGCAATACGGTAGGTAGCGCCCTTTATCGATGCAACGGCGTACATGATCTCGCCAAGGCCTATCGTGTAGCAGATAGAGGATTCCTTAATTATCGTAACAAACTCGTTTGCGATGGCAGGCAGAATGTTCTTTATAGCCTGAGGCAGGACGATAAAGCGCATATTCTGCGTCTGCGTAAGGCCGAGCGAACGGGCAGCCTCGGTCTGTCCGCCGTCAACGCTCTGGATGCCGGAGCGGATGATCTCGCTCAGGTATGCAGCGGAGTTAAGGCTCAGCGCAACAACGCCCGGGACAAAGCGCTCAAAACGGATAGTGCCGAATATCTTTATCGACGGCAGATCGACCCCATCAAAGGCTATGTAGTAGATTATAAACAGCTGAACGAGCATAGGTGTTGCACGGAACACTTCGATGTAAACACTTGCAATGAACGACAGCGGATTAAACCTTCCGAGCGCCGAAAGCACACCTTCTTCACGAAGATGCCCGTTTTTATCAAGTGCCAAGAAGCCGAACGGATGCCATTTGCTCAGTCGCATGACAGCCAGCACAAGTGCGAGGATAAAACCGAATATAACGGTCAGTAATGACAGTGACACGGTGCAGACAAGTCCGTCTATAAACAGCTGTTTATAGTTCCATGTCATTTCAAAGCCTTCCTGAGTAAAGAGCATACGCCTTTTCTCCTTTCAATCTGTCCGTACAGAGAACAGTTTATAATGGGAAATTCTCCCCGGAGTTTTCTCCGGGGAGAAGATGTGTTTCTGTTTTATTATGCTGCGGTATCGGCTTCGGGAACTTTACCGGAGCCATCGAGCAGACCTTCATACTTGTCGCCGATAGCGAGGATGCCTGCTTCGTCAACGAACTTCTGGAGGCTGCCATCGTTGATTGCCTCGTCGATGATAAGGTTGAGGGCTGCGAGGAGAACCTCATTATCCTTGTTTACGCCGATTGCGGAGCCTTCCTGCTCGTAGGGAACATCGCACACGATGACGATCTCGGGGTACTGTGCCTGATAGGACTTTGCAACGATGGTCTCCATGAATGCACCGTCGAGCTTGCCGGAGATGACTTCTGCAATGACATCGGGAACCTTGCTCAGGTCGATGTTGTCAGCGTCGGGGGTGTTCTGCTTTGCGAGCTTGCTCTGGATGGAGCCGGTCTGTGCGCCGATCTTGTACTGAGAGTTGTTTGCGTCGTCAAGGGACTTGATCTTATCTGCGTTGGCCTTGGAGGTGATAAAGCACTGACCGCCTTCGTAGTAGATCTTGGAGAAGTTCATGAGGTTTGCACGGTCGGGGTCGGGAGAGTAGCCTGCCATGCCGAGGTCGCACTTCTTTGCGCCGAGCTCTGCGAGGGTGCCGTCAAAGTCCATGGGGACTATCTCAAGCTCGAGGCCGAGCTTGTCGGCGATGTACTTTGCGAATGCGATATCGAAACCGACGAGGGTCGCATTGCCGTCTTTATCGACAGAGTAGAACTCGTAGGGAGCGAAGTCGGGGCTGGTGGCAATGGTGAGCTTGCCTTCGTTAACGGTCTTGAGCTCAGCCTTGAGCTGGTCAAGAGTCATGGATGAATAATCTTTTGCTTCTTCGGTGGGCTTGGGGTCGTTGTTTCCGCCGCAGGCGCACAGTGCAAGCACCATGACCAGAGCGAGCATAAGAGCTACGAACTTTTTCATTTTATTTTACCTCTCAATATTATTTTCAAAAATCGTTTTGGCATTGCCGTTTCTGTTAACGGTGCTTATATTAGCATCTTTATTCACACTTGTCAACCCTTTTTTGAAAAAATATTCATGATTTTTTCGTTTTTCTCAAATATCGGTGAATATTATTCATTCCAATGCGAATATTCACTGAATTTTCGCATATTTGAATAAACATCGGGCCTGTTTTTTGTTAAACAAGCCCGATTTTTTGTGGTTATTTCACAGTTTTATGCCCTGCGTTTTAGTAATGATGCTATAGAAAACAGCAAAAACGCAGCAATGTTGACTATTACGACACTTGCGCCGGAAGGAAGCTCGAAGGCATACGATGCCGCCATGCCGAGCACAAAGCACACGACGGAAATGACCGCTGAGAACACCACCACCGCCTTGAAGCTGCGGCACAGACGCATGCTCGTGAGTGCGGGAAAAATGATGAGGCTCGATATCAAAAGCGCACCCATCATGCGCATACCGAGAACCACCGTGACGGCAGTCAGTACGGCGATCACCGTGTTATAAAGCTTGGCATTCGTGCCGGTGGCCTTGGCAAAGGTCTCGTCAAAGGTGACGGCGAAGATGCGTGGGTATAGGAGCACGAACATCAAAAGCACGATGGCAGACAGCACGATGCTCAAGACGGCATCGGTATGGCTTAACGACAGAATGCTGCCGAACATATAGTTTGACACATCGGTGTTCATGCCCGTTGTCATGGATATGACCACAACGCCGATTGCAAGGGCGCTTGAGGAGATAAGCGCAATGGCGGCGTCACCCTTTATACGGCTCGACTGGCTGATGCGCAGAAGCAGGAACGCTGCCGCAATGACCACGGGCACGGCAAGTGCCAGCGGTGCGACATTCACGGCGGCGGCAATTGCCAGCGCCCCGAAGCCGACATGGCTTAATCCGTCGCCTATCATGGAGTAGCGCTTTAATACGAGCGACACGCCCAAAAGTGCGGCGCACAGCGACACGAGAACGCCGACGATGATGGCACGGCTCATAAAGTGGTATGAAAACATTTCGGTTATAAGCTCTGTCATGCTCTGCCTCCTCCTACAAATCTGCGTGCAAGATCGCTCTCACGGTACTGCGCAGTCGTGCCGAAGAAAAGCTGGCGGTTGCCCAGATGCAGAATGTGCGTTGAGTAGCGCACCGCCTCGTGGATATCGTGCGATATCATGATGACGCTCGTGCCGTCGCAGAGGTTTATAAGCTTAATGAGGTTATACATCTCGTTTGTCGCCACAGGGTCAAGTCCTGTGACGGGCTCGTCGAGCAAAAGCAGCTTTTTCGTTGCGCACATTGCCCGAGCAAGCAGCACACGCTGCTGCTGACCGCCGGAAAGCTCCATGTAGCAGCGGTTTCTGATATCCTCGATGCCGAGCCGCTCCATGTTCTCCTGCGCAGTTTTTTTATCCTCGGCGTTATAAAACATTCTGCCGCCCATGGAATTTAATCTGCCCGAGAGCACGACCTCGTACACGGAAGCCGGGAAATCACGCTGGAGCTGGGTCTGCTGCGGGAGGTAGCCTATCTCGGTCTGCTTTAGACCGTCGCCGAGGGTTATGCTGCCGCTTGCGGGCTTTTTGAGTCCCAAAAGCCCCTTCATGAGCGTCGATTTGCCCGAGCCGTTTTCGCCGACTATGCACAGGTATGAGCCTGCGTCTATCGAAAAGTTTATCCCGCTCAGGACGGTGTGACCGTCGTAGGCAAAGGACAGATCCTTGCATGTTATCTGCGCCATCAGCCGAGCGCCTCCTTCAGTGAATTTAAATTTATGCGCATGAGGTCTAAATAGCTTACCCCCTGCTCAAACTGCTCGGCGGACACGCTGTGCGCCGAGTAAAACGGCAGCTTCCTGCAGCCGGTGTCCTCGCAGATGACATCCGCCATCTTCTGATTGGAAAACTCCATATACAAGACCGCCGGTATCTTGTCCTCACGCACACGGTCGATAAGATACGCCACCGTCTTGGCAGACGGCTCGGTCTCAGACGAGCAGCCCGGGAACGCCGCATAGCAGTCAAGCCCGTATTCCAGCGCAAAATAGCGCATCGGGAAGCGGTCGGCAAATACGAGCGTATGCTTGCCGGAATTTTTTATGACCTGCCGGAACTCACGGTCAAGCGCCATGAGCTGCGCCTTGTAGGCGGCGAAGTTCGTTTTATACGCCTCGGCGTTATCGGTGTCGAGCTTACAAAGTGCATTGCATATTTCCTCGGAAATTTTAATTGCGTTAAGCGGCGATGTCCACACATGCTCGTCAAGCTCCGGTTCACCGTCCTCGGCATTGTATATGCCGTCGGCCGACTCCTCGACGGTGTCGACGCAGTCCATCATATATATAGTATTGAGCTTTGGCGTAATGAGTGTCTCAGCCCACTGCTCCGACTCGCCGCCGTTGCAGATAAACAGATCGCTTTCCTGTATGCGTATCATGTCCTTGGGCGTGGGCTCGTATGAGTGCACCTCCGAGCCGGGCTTAATGAGCAGCGTAAGCTCCGCCCTGTCGCCGGCTATCTCCCGGGCAAAATCGTATGCCGGAAAGCTCGTGCAGACAATTTGAAGCTTCGTTTCGTCATGCGGCTTCTCCGGCTGCGCAGTGCAGCCGCAAAGCATAAGGCACAGGCAAAGCAAAATTGCAATCAGTCTTTTCATTTTGATCTCCTTGCGCAGTCGGCGCACCTGCCGTAAAGCATGCTCTTTTCGTCGTCGATGACGAAGCCTGTGGTCTTTGCAAGGGCATCGCAGGCGGCGTTATCAAGGTGTATAAGCAGACCGCAATCAACGCATTTTATGTGCAGGTGCTCAGAGCAGCAGCATTTTCCCGCAAGCTGATACACGCTGCTCGCCGTGCCTTCACGGGTAAAGCGGTGCACCTGTCCGTCATCGCAGAGCTTTTTTATCAGCCTGTATGCGGTGCTCTTGGCAGGCGCAGTTTCGCCCATTGCCGAGAGTATCTCGTCTATCGTGAACTGCCGCTCGGCGTTTTGCTCCAAAAACGACAAAAGCGCAGCCTTTTGCTGTGTTTGATAACTCGTTCTCATAGCTCCTCCAATTTGAGAAACTTTCTCATTTTCGCTTGCTTAGAATACCCCATTATCGCCGATTTGTCAAGAAAATATAAAACGGACGGTTTCCCGTCCGTTTTTCAGCGTGCAAAAAATTCTTGTGACTTTTTTGCACGCTGAAAAACACGCCACATTTTTTGTGAAGCTTTGCTTCACGAAAAATCTCGCTATGCT